>Ga0209203_1000218_pt1 | contig 50089 bp, 50 predicted proteins | sample AD_UKC109_MetaG_FD_184423 | JGI IMG/M metagenome (GOLD analysis project Ga0209203, IMG submission 184423) | Active sludge microbial communities of municipal wastewater-treating anaerobic digesters from Hong Kong - AD_UKC109_MetaG (SPAdes)... | ecosystem: Engineered > Bioreactor > Anaerobic >... | reverse complement strand
GTTCAGCTCCATGGGTTCTCCTTCTGCGCTTCCTCGGCTGCTTCCGCCATTTGGGAGCACTAAACTAGCACACAGGGCCGTTCTGATAAAGAGGGTTTCGAGCACCTGTCCGGAAGGTACAGGGAGCAGGCTGCAACAGGATGGGAAACAGGAGATACATTGGCCTGCCTGATCCGATCATCTCGATGGCCGCATCGTCGAGATGATCGGATCAGGCAGGCCAGCGCCGAAGGCGCTGCACGTGCCGTTCGCCCCGTGCATGGAAGTGAAAACCCCCCTTTATTACAAGAACTCTTCAGCGTTTCCTCAGCAGCACCACCGCCTGGGCCGCAACGGCATCCCCGGCACCGATCTCGCCCAGCCCCTCGTGTGTGCGGAACTTCACGGACACGGCGGAAGGATCTGCGCCACAGGCCCTGGCGATGGCATCGACCATATCCGCACGATACGAGGAAAGCCTCGGCTTCTCACAGATGCAGTTGATGTCGATGTTGACGATCTCGTAGTCCCGGGCAACCGTCTCCATGATCTCGCGCAGCATGGTCAGGGAGCACATGCCCCTGGTCTCTTCGGCTGTGTCGGGGTAGAGCTGGCCTATATCGCCCCTGCCCAGGGCCCCGAGGATGGCGTCGCACACGGCGTGGATGACCGCATCCCCGTCGGAGTGACCCAGCAGGCCCTTTTCAAAGGGAACGGTCACACCCCCGATGACCAGAGGTCTGCCTGCCACCAGCCGGTGGATGTCAAAACCGATGCCGATCCTCAAAGACATCTCAGGATAGCCTCCGCCATGGGGATATCCTCCGGGAAGGTGATCTTGATATTGTACGGGTCTCCGTCCACGACTCGCACCCTTTTGCCTGCAGCCTCGAGCAGCGAGCTGTCGTCGGTGAACCGGCCGGTGCCGGACCCTGAGGCCTTTCCATGCTCTTCAAGGAGGGTCTCTGTCACAAAGGACTGGGGGGTCTGTACCTGGTAGATGCCGCCCCGCGGGATGGTCCGCGCCACCAGACGGTCACGGACCTCCTTGATGGTATCGGTCACCTCGATGCCGGGAATACAGCCGTCGACGCCGTTGAGTCCCTGGATAACCCGGTCGATGAGCTCGGGCCTCACAAAGGGCCGCACCCCGTCATGGATCAGGACCGCAGGACCGTCGCTGACCAGGCCCAGGCCGTTCCTTACCGAATCCTGGCGGGTCCTGCCCCCCCCGGTGATGATGAGTTCCTTGGGGGAGTCGGCCAGCATCTTTTCTGCTTCGGGGATATCTTCCACGGGTACGACGACGACGATTCTGGAGATTTTTGCATGAGTCTCGAAGCAGGAGACAGCCCTTTTCAGGACCGGTATTCCCAGAAGATGGAGAAACTGCTTCTTCCGGCCGAACCGCTGCCCGCTGCCGCCCGCCACGATGACCGCATCAGGATACATGGTTCTTGGGGGCTGCGAAGATCATCCTGCCGGCAGGGGTCTGGAGAATTGAGGTCACCACTACGTCGATGCTCTGGTTCAGGAGGCTCTCCCCCTGCTCCACAACGACCATGGTGCCGTCATCGAGGTATGCCACTCCCTGGCCGCGCTCCTTGCCCTGACGCGTGATGGTCACGTTCATGCCCTCACCGGGCAGCACGATGGGCTTCACCGCATTGGCGAGCTGGTTGATGTTGAGCACGTTCACACCCTGTATCTGGGCGATCTTGTTGAGGTTGAAATCGTTCGTGAGTATGTCCGCACCGATCTCCTTGGCCATGGCGATGAGCTTGGAGTCCACTTCCTTGATCTTGGGGAAATCGATCTCCATGACATCGATCTTCACCTGCGGGCTCTTCTGGAGCTTGTTGAGGATGTCGAGGCCCCGTCTGCCCCGGGCCCTCTTCAGGGGATCCGAGGAGTCGGCTATGTGCTGGAGCTCGTTCAGGATGAACTGCGGGGCGATGAGGGTCCCGTCGATGAATCCTGCCTCGCAGATGTCCGCGATCCGTCCGTCGATGATCACGCTCGTGTCCAGGACCTTCAACCTGGCGCCCTCGCCCTTGGTCTTCTGGTGGAATACAGGCAGGGAAGCGATCTCCTTTCCCCAGGATATGCCCACCGTATAGCCCAGATAGGCAAAGGTGGAGTTCAGCAGGATGAAGAGATAGATGCCGCTCTCGTTGATTCCTATGAGGACATAGCCGAACAGGCTGCCGATGATGAGGCCCAGAATGGTACCGATCAGGCCCCCTGCATAGGCCATGGGGTGGAGCTTGAAGCCCTTGATCTCACCGATGAATATCGCAATGAGGCAGAGCTCTCCTATCAAGGGGAGTATGATGCTCCATACCCCGCCCCCCATCTGCTCGTTGGCATACTGGAACGAACCGTAGAAGACCACCACTGCAATGAGAAGACGCAACAACCATTTCATGGAATCATCCTATTTTTCAGGAATTTGACGCCGACTCGATCTTCCCCATGGCGGAAAGGATCATCTTTTCGGCATCTTTTCTCTCAAGCTTTTTGGAGATCGAGATCTCGTTCACCAGCAGGTTCTTTGCTGTGTCGTACATCTTCCGTTCGCCGAAAGACAGTTCCTTGCCGCGTTTGAGGATGTTCAGATCACGCAGTACCTCTGCAATCTCGAAGGCCGATCCGCTCTTGATTTTCTCCATGTACTCGCGGTACCGACGATTCCAGGTCTGGTTGTCCACATGGACCGAACGCTGTTTGAGGATATCGATGACCTGATCTATCCCTTTGTTCTTGATGAGTTCGCGTATGCCGACGTTCTTCACATTCGCGACAGGGACCATGACGGTCATCTGAGTATCGAGGATCTTCAGGATGATGAAGGACATTTTACTGCCTGAGATTTCTCTGTCCTCCAACGATTCAATTTCTGCAACACCGTGTGCAGGATAAACGACTATATCTCCAACTTTAAACATGTACCGATCCCTTTCCTGTATAGGCAACAATAGCAATACAGCGCAATTTAGTCAAGGCTGCCCGAGAAATTGTCGAGAAAAGATAAATAATTATATAATATAACATCTCGTTGCCGTCTCCGGGATCAGTGTGAATGCCGACGTGCCGCGCCGCACATGCGTTCCCGGATGTACTTCCCCCTGCCATGATCACGTCATCGAGGTTTCAATGGACATGTTCATAGGACCGATCTCCTTGACTTTATGGCAGGATGTATGAGAACACCCCTGTTCATGACCTATCCTCAGATCAACCCGGTACTCATCCACATCGGGCCGCTGCAGCTCAGGTGGTACGGCCTCATGTACATCATCGGCTTCATCGTCGCATACTTCGTCATTGTCCATGTCTGCCGGCGCAAGGAACTCCCCATGGCACGGACCGATGTGGAGGACCTCGTCACCTACTGCATCCTGGGGCTTGTCGTGGGGGCAAGGGTAGGCTATTGCCTCATCTACAACCCTGCGTACTACCTGTCCCACCCATTGAAGTTCTTTGCAGTCTGGGAGGGCGGCATGTCATTCCATGGGGGCTTGATCGGCCTGGTGCTCACCGGTATATTCTTCTCCCGGTCAAGGGGCAAGCCCTTCCTTATGCTGGCCGATCTCGGTGCCATCGGGGCGACGCCTGGGCTCTTTTTTGGCCGTATCGGGAATTTCATCAACGCCGAGCTCTTCGGCAGGGTCACCGATGCGCCCTGGGGCATGGTCTTCCCGGGCGGCGGACCGCTGCCCAGGCACCCCTCCCAGCTCTATGAGGCCCTTTCCGAGGGACTCCTTCTCTTCATTATCCTGTATGTGGTCAGCCTGAAGGTGAATACGCGCGGGATCGTGTTCGGGGTCTTCCTTGCCTGTTACGGCCTCCTGCGATTCCTGCTCGAGTTCTTCCGGGAGCCCGATCCCCAGCTCGGATTCGTCCTCCTTTCGTTCACCATGGGGCAGATCCTCTGCATGCTCATGGTTGCGGCAGGACTCGGCCTCATTGCCTGGCGGTTAAAGTCACACTAGGTTTCGTGCGATAAACTCATAGATGGGGAAGCTGAATACCAGTATCACGAGCGGGCACAAGGCCTTCACGCTCTATAACCGCTACAAGAAGGAAATCATGTACAAATGCGACCCGGTGGGGGCTCGTGTCATCCTCGAGTTTCTTCCCCTCCTCATCCATATCAGCCATCCATCGCTGCCCGGCTACATCGAGAAGGAGGATTGTCCGTGCGGGGTAAAGCTCATGGACTGGCCCGCCAAAACCCTGAAGGAGGTGGGATCGTTCTTCTCTTCCCGGATAAAGCTGGGGGATATGCGTGATTATCTGCCACGGGAATGTGAGATCGAGGGCCTCTTCACCATCGGATCGGTGGGGAGTCTTGCCCAGACAAGGGAGTCCGACTATGACATCTGGGTGGTGGTGGATGCCCGGAAGATGGATCCATCGAGGCTCAAGACCCTTGACCTCAAGCTGAAGCTCCTGAAGCGCTGGATCAGCAGCAAGTTCGCGCTGGACATCCACTTCTTCCTCATGGACCTTCAGGACATCAGGGCCAACAACTTCGGGTCGGTTTCCCAGGAAGGGTCCGGGACGGCATTGAAGAGTATTCTCAAGGAGGAGTTCTACCGCACCATGACCCTGATAGAAGGGCGCGTGCCGCTGTGGTGGATCGTGGCACCCGAGGAGGGCCCTGAGGGGTATGATCAGGTACGCAGGATGGTACAGGCAGGATCCGATGGAGAGACCCAGAAATTCATCGATATGGGCAACATCAGCGCGATCCCTGAACAGGAGCTTCTCGGAGCGGCGTTGTGGCAGATGCACAAGGCCCTGGACGACCCCTTGAAATCGGTCCTGAAGATGGCGCTGGTCGCCAGTTACCTCGATACACCGAAAAAAGACAGTCTTCTGTGCAACATGCTGAAGAAGGATGTCTTCGATACGTCCAGAGGAGAAATCGTTGACCCGTACTTTCATGTTCTGCGCCGTGTGGAAGACTACTATGGAAGCCGTGGGGACGACCAGACGGTGGAGCTCCTGAGGAAGTGCTTCTACCTCAAAGTGAACCCCAACATCCGCGGTACAGACCTCATAAAGATCGAAAAGGACGACAAGCCGTCCATCATGGTTGACATAGTGAAGGCCTGGGGATGGTCCCTGCATACCTTCTCCGAGTTGAACGGATTCACCGAATGGGGTGTGGACATGTACCGGAAATTCGGTGACGATATCCATTCGTTCCTGAAGCTGACCACGGTGCAGCTCATCCGCAGGGCCAAGACCTACATGATCAATTCAGCCCTTGAAGAGGATGTGGAGGTTGAGGTCCTGAGACGCAGGATTGAGGCCTTCTATGTCTCGAAGGACGGGAAGGTCGAGTCGGAAAAGCGGGTGAAAAAGAAGGAACCTGCCTACCGGGACCTCTACTTTGCCTACCGGAGAAACCGATGGAGCATCCATGAACGGACCCCCGGTCCGAACGGGGGCGAACCCATCATGGAATCGGACAGGGTGGTAAGGATCCTTGCTTGGCTCGTATACAACAAGAGGTTCGATGCATCCACGGCATTCCACATGATACCCAACACCTCCCGGGTGGTACTGTCCGACATCCAGTCGCTGCTGCTGAAGCTGGGCGGGGTCATCCCCGATGCCGGGTCCATAGGACTGGATCGCTCTTCCCTCATGGAAGACAAGTATGCAAGGTTCGTCGTGGTCGTGGGCAACATGGAGTGTCCTGACAGCCAGCACTCCATACGGGAAGTGGATGTGCTGTTCCTGAACACCTGGAACGAGTTCTTCTGCATCCACCTGAGACCCGAACAGATAGGACCGTGGATGGCCAGGATGAAAAGGAACTCCACCGAGGTCACCATCTGGCTTCCCAAGGAAGGGAACACCAAATTCCTCACCCAGGCGCTTGTGTCGCTGATTTCGTAGATCACCTCATGTAAAAGGGGAAGTCCCCTTGCTCAATTTTCGGGGCGAAAGGCCTTGCAGCGCCTTGGCGCTGACCTCTCTGATCCGTTCAACTCGACTGAAAGACTTTCGAGTTGAACGGATCAGAGAGGTCGAGGTCCTCATTATCGTTGACTCTTCTTCCCATTGCCGATACAGGATTCGGGTAGGACAGAACTATGGTGAATACGGGAACAGCAGGGGAACCCGCGGAAAAGAAGTTGGCCGTCGGCATATGCCAGCTCCGCCAGGGGTACGACTTCGAGGCGAACATCGACAGAGCCGTTGCCATGGCGGGCCGTGCGGCGGATAGTGGCGCCCGGATCGCAGCCCTTCCTGAGATGTTCTCCACCCCGTACGAACCGGCTTCGATCAGGAAGGCGGCACCACTGAGCGGGTCGGCACTCGAAAAGCTCCAGACGGTGGCGAAGGACAGGGGGATCTACATCGTTGCCGGCTCCCTGCCGTGGCCTTCGGACCAGGACCGTCTCTTCAACCGTTCCCATGTGATCGATCCCTCCGGCGAGGTCATCCATCGCCACGACAAGATCCACCTCTTCGACTGCACCCCGCCGGGAGGGCCCAGGGTCATGGAATCCGAGACCATTGTCCCGGGAAGAAGTCTGGGACACTTCTCCACGCCATGGGGCAATGCTGCGGTCATCGTCTGCTACGATATCCGCTTTACTCCCATCACGCAGCTTCTTTTGGACAGGGAAGTGAGGCTCCTTTTCGTACCCGCCGCCTTCTCCCTGGCTACCGGTAAGGCCCACTGGGAGATGCTCGTCAGGATCAGGGCGGTGGAACTGCAGGCATTCGTCATAGGCGTGCAGCCAGCGGAGAATCCCGGGCTCAGGTATGTGCCCTGGGGCCATTCCATTGTCGCGTCCCCTTGGGGCGAGGTCCTGTCGGATGCCGGCACTGATGAGACCGTGGAGATCACGAGGATCGACCTTGACGAGGTCGAGGGTATCAGGGCCCGTTTCCCCCTTCGCGCGCACCGAAGGGACGACCTGTATGCGACGTCCTGGAAGGGTTGAGGCATGATAGAGATCCGCAGTCTCAGCAAGACATTCCGTTCCCAGCGGGTGATCGACGACCTCGACCTGTCCGTTGCCGAGGGGAAGATCACCATCGTGATGGGACCCACCGGCACGGGAAAGAGCGTGCTGCTCAAGCACGTGCTGGGACTCCTCAAGCCCGATTCAGGGCAGATCCTGGTGGACGGGCAGGATATCGTCGGCATGGAAGAGGTGGAACTCACCGAAGTCCGCAAGAAATACGGCGTCTGCTTCCAGGATTCGGCGCTGTTCGACTCCATGACCGTCGGGGAGAACGTGGGATTCCCCTTCACCATCCACACCCAGCTCAGCCGGGAGCAGATCGCAGCGGAGGTATCCTCCCTCCTCAGGGAGGTCGGCCTTGCAGGTATCGAGGCCAAGATGCCCGCCCAGCTTTCGGGGGGCATGCGCAAGAGGGTCGGGCTTGCGCGCGCCCTGGCCCTCAGCCCGAAAGTGCTCCTGTTCGATGAGCCCACCACGGGTCTCGACCCGGTCATGACGAGCGCCATCAACACCCTTATCAAACAGGTCCAGACAAGGACCGGGGCCACGAGCCTGGTGATAAGCCACGACATCAAGGGGGCGTTCACCCTGGCGGACTACATGGCCCTACTCTATGACGGGAAGATTGCCTTCTACGGTACTCCCGATGACTTCCGGAACACCCCGGACCCCCTGGTGAGACAGTTCGTCGAGGGCAGGCTTACGGGCCCTATCAATCCCATCCAGTAAGGCCGTCCTTCCCGGAAAACCGGGCGAACATCACGGCATGGTGAATTGTGCATCCGGGTGTCTGACCGAGAGCACAGGGCAGGGCGCCTTCTTGACGATCTTTTCCGCGGTATGTCCGAACAGAACATGCTTGAGGCCTGTGCGACCGTGGGATCCTGTCACGATGAGGTCTATCTGTTCGTTGCGCGCAAACTGGATGATCTCGTAGAAAGGCACTCCGTGGAGGATGTACGTGTCACAGTGCATGTACTCGGGTACGAGGAGATGCACCGTCTCTTCCAGCTTGTTTGTGGCGTTCTGTTCGAACTCCAGATAGAGCTGCGGCAGGATGGTCGGGCTGAGGTTGTATTCGGAGAACTCGGTGAAATCCTGCAGAACATGGACAAGATAGAGTCGTGCCTTGAAGAGCTTGTTCAGATCGATGGCATATGAGAAGGCATGCCTCGCAGGCTCACTGAAGTCCGTGGGTATGAGTATCCTATTGATCATTGTCCTATTACACATAATTAATGTTGTCTTAGCTCTTGTCAATACGGCACTTCTTGCCATTCCTTGCCCAACCCTGTATATGAGGCCACAGGATGAGGCATTTTGTCTTGGTAGCCCTGAGTCTGGTGCTGGTGACCGGCTGCGCACACCTTGAAGTGCCCTCTCAGGAGGCATACCCCTTCCGCGCCGAGTTCACGGCCCATGGAACGGTAAAGGGTGCGGGTCTGAACATGAAGGGGGCCATACTCCTTACCTCGGCCGAAAGCGGTGTCATACAAACCTATGGCCCGGGCGGGGTGGCCACAGGATCCATTGGTATCACCGAGAATGCCCTTGTGATGAGGGATCTGTGGGGCAGGGAGACTGGTTCGATGGATTTGCCCCTGCGCGGTGTCATCGGCCTGGTGGCAGGCGATCTGCCGCGGGGTGCTTACCTCTATAAAATTAGTACGGGATGCGGGTTGAAGGTGGTCTATCACTGGGGATCGATATCCATCACCGATGACCTCCTGCCGCGGGGACTCCATGTCTCGGGAGACAAGGAACTGGATGTCGACTTCATTCCGAAAGGAAGGGATATCGATCTTGTAGTGAGGCATGGGTCTGATACCGTATGGATTTCCCTCCTGGTGAGCCAGGGGGGGCGATGGTTCACACCATGACGTACAATGACTGGGAAAGGGGAAGAGAGGATCCATGATAACGATCAAGTGCCCGGCATGCGGCAACAAGATGGTGTGGGATGATTTTCAGCCCGTCGACATCAAGTGCACCAAGTGCGGCGAGCGGATGAATCTCCACAGGGAGCTCAAGAGGAACATCGAGGTCAGGGAGCATGGGGAACCGGGCCTGCTATATTACTGCCCCCGATGCAGGGGCGTCATCAGCCGCAGATGGTTTCTCAAGTGTCCGAAGTGCAACTACTGGGTCTTCGGTCCCTTTGTGTTCTACGACAAACTGGCTGTCGCGCTGCTCATCGGGATTGCCTACCTGGCCTTTTCCGCCGTCTACCTGATCTATTTTCACTAGACTTCGGCTGAGGTGGGACCAATGTTCCGGTAAACGGTACACTCGGTTACAGACATGGGGGAGACATTCATAAGCCCGGATAAGATCAAGGCCCTCGAGGAACGTTTGAGGGATCTTGGGATCAATGAAGCGGATATCGACGAAAGGTTCGTCCGCGCCCAAGGTCGCGGGGGCCAGAAGGTGAACAAGACGTCATCCTGCGTGCATATCAGGCACGAACCTTCCGGGATCGAGGTGAAATGCCAGGAAACCCGATCGAGGGAAGCCAACAGGTTCTTTGCCAGAAGGGTCCTGGCGGATAAGTATGAAGATAGAGTCCTCGGCCGGGACTCCTCGCGGGGGCGGGAGATCGAAAAGCTCCGCAAGCAGAAAAGGAAGCGTACGAAACGGGCGCGTGGAAAGTCCGGGACGGCGACGCCGGTATCCGAATGAGGCATGAGGCCGGAATACGGCCTGCCATTTGATTTTGCATACACAAGGATGAAAGGGAGGCGGCATGGACGAAGCGCAGCATTATCTCATGGAAAATCCGGAAGAGGCGTTGAGACTTGATGTGAAAACAGACCCCGAGGCGGTTAAACGGCAGGCAGAGCTGTGCGGCATCGGACCGGGGGCGAGGGTGCTCGACGGCGGCTGTGGATCGGGCAAGACCACATCCGTTCTTTATGAACTCATACAGCCCGGAGGTTCCATCGTGGGCATCGACTTTGCCGAAAACCGCATCCGATACGCCAAAGAACACTACGAGCAGGAGCCCGGTATTGAGTTCAGATGCATGGACTTGAGGCAGCCCCTTGGGGATCTCGGTAGCTTCGATTTCATCTGGGTGCGGTTCGTTCTGGAATACTACCTTGAAGGATCCGTGGACATCATCAGAAATGTTTCCCGGGCACTGAATGCTGACGGCAGGCTGTGCCTGCTGGACCTGGATTACAATTGTCTGAGCCATTATCCCCTGAAACCGGAGATGGAGTACATCCTGCATAGAATGGTGGACAGGATGACCCGGAAGTACAATTTCGATCCTTATGTCGGCAGAAAGCTTTACTCCTATCTCTACACCCTTGGATTCAGCGGCATAGAGGTGAACCTTATTCCCCACCATCTGATCTATGGAAGCCTGAAGACGAGCGATGATTTCAACTGGATCAAGAAGATCGAAATGGCATCGGTGAAGGCAAGTGATCTCTTCAAGGATTATCCGGGCGGATATGAGGGCTTTTTCATCGATTTCAACACATTTTTCAAGGACCCAGGAAGGTTCACCTACACCCCGCTCATGGTATGTACGGGCAGGAGACCACCTGATGGTGGATCATGACATCTTTGTTAATAATCCAACAGCGTTGAAGGCGTTTTGGAGGATGAATGTATCGGCAATGTAACAATCAGGTAATACATAGTTTTTTTATTGCATAGTATACGTCAGTAGGATACACAGGATATGGGTAATACCTTGAAATATGTTGTTTTGATATTGAATCATGATTTGGGACTGGGGATATATTTCACAGTTGATAATCGCGCTTCCAAGGGATGACTGATGGAAGTTTTCGCTGGGGGCCATACATGGATGGAGATGAAATCAGGAACGTAACACACGGTAAGGTTGCGGATTCAGGGGCAAAGCTGGACTACAATGATTCCTTGATGCCGCTCAGAAGGAACAGTCTTGACAAGCCGGGTCGTTCAACCCAAAAGATCGGCAAGAGAAAGTGTATAAACATAATCAATTACTTCCATTTTGCTGAAACCTCCATTTTTGCTCATGTAAACTTCAACATTACCGGTGAAGCTCTTCTCCTGAAGGTTTTCCCAGGGCCTTTTCAGAAAGACGAGGTTTTGTTCAGTCTACCAAAGGGTTCCAATCTCGATCTCAGGAATTTCTCGATAAAAAGTCTGGTGGTCGATGATGGGAAGCATCTGCTTGTGATTACAGTTACTCCTCTGGAGATTGACCACTCATCCTGCAGGGTGAGGATTGAGGATACCTGTTACAGGTTCAGTGAACGTTCAGCCAGAAGAATCGCATGTCAATTCATTGATGCGGAAATCCACCATGACATGGTGGAGTACCAGGGAGTGCTCGAGGACTTCAACCCGAAAGGCTTACGTATTGCTCTAGGGGATGATTCTGAGTCTACCCTCGGGGGGATAGGGGAAAGTGAAGAAGTAACTATACGGCTCCGCAAGAAAGATGTTCTGATTTTCTCAGGGAAATGCCGATGCCTCCGCGTCTTTGAAGATGGCCGAGGCATTATATTGGAGCCTCTCAACATCAGATATTCCCGGTTCAAGGAGAGGAAGAACAGAAATCCAAGGGTGAACCTCATTCCAAGGCCCAAGGCGATCTTTGACTATCCTTTTAATAATAGAAGGATTACATATGAAATCGACGATATAACAACATCCGGCCTTTCTCTTCGGGAGACGAGCGGAGACAGCCTTCTGATGCCTGGTTTGATCATTCCTTCCTTGACGATCCTGTATGCGGGCGGGCTGAAAATAGAATGTTCAGCCCAGGTTGTGTACAGCGCATCTAAGAAGATGGGTAAGAGCATCCGCCATGGTCTTTCCATTCTTGATATGAACATGAGAGACTATAGTGCCCTCTTTGATATTGTGAGTAATGCCTATGATGAACGGGCCAATATGAGTTCTCAGATTAACATGGATGATTTATGGGAGTTTTTCTTTGATTCAGGGTTTATCTACCCGGGGAAATATGAGCATTTAAGCCAGATTAAAGAAAAGTTCAAGGATACCTATGAGAAGTTATACCATCAGGGACAGGATATCTTCACGAATTTCACCTATCAGAAAAATGGCAGGATATTAGGCCATAACTGTACCATAAGGGCATACCAGAGGGCATGGATGATCCATCATCTGGCCGCTCGCTCAAGCGGGGCGAGAAGGATAGGACTCGATGTCTTGCGACACAGCCATTATTACTTTGATGGTATGTACAGGCTCCCATCCATCGGCATGGATTACATGATCATGTACTTCAGGCCGAACAACCGTTTCCCCGATTACTTTTTCGGTGGCTTCTGCAGGGACTATAACAAGCCTCGAGCCTGCTCCATGGATCTCTTTGCCTACATGAATATGTCGACACCACCTGCCGATAGTGAGCTGAACAACGGGTGGAGTGTTGAGCAATGCACCCCTGAAGATATTGATGAGTTGAAAACATGGTATGCGAAGGAATCCGGAGGCCTTGCCATCGACGCATTTGGAATTGCCACTGACTTGGGTGCAATGGAAATAAAGTTGAAGGATATGTATGGCAATATCGGACTGCGAAGGTGCTGTACCCCCTATGCGGTCAGGAATGATGGTAAGATCCAGGCATTTCTCATAGCAGATCAATCAGATGCAGGGATCAATCTCTCGGAGTTGCTCAACAGCATAAAAATATTCGTAGTTAACCTAGATCTGCCCTGGAGGGAGCTCCAGAGGGCAGTGGCGACACTGAGGGATAGTTATGACACGGGCGGCATTCCTCTGCTTGTATGGCCCATCAAGTATATGGAAGCTCACAAGGTCCCTTATGAGAAAGGATACAATCTCTGGGTGTTGAATACTGAGTATGGCGATGATTATGTGGAATACATAAAGCAGAAACTCCAGTTCAACCTCATTAAATTCATGGTGAAATACATCATGGTGAAATTGGCGAAGAGCTGAAAAGAAAATTTCTGAACCCAGGTCCTTAGATCCAGCCTTAGAGTCGTTCTATCATTTAATTATCTTATCGAAAAAGACGATAAGGTCCACAGTGAAGAGTCGGCAGGTCTACCTGCACCCTGCAGGGGGGAACTGGTCTCTGCGAGTGGGTAATCTCTTCGGGATAGTGACGTAATGGGCAATGAAAAGAAGAAACAAAAAGAACTATACCATATCAGGCTCACGAAGAATTATACTGAGTACCTCTCTAAGTATTATCCCCATCTGGATCTTGATGAAATCCTGAACTACGCCGGGTTGACGAGATACCAACTGGACGATCCGGGATTCTGGTGCACCCAGGAACAGGTGGATCGATTCCATGAGATCATTGACGTAAAAACAGGACATCCTAATATAGCCCGTGAAGTCGGAAGATATGCAGCAATATCGGCAACATACGGCACTCTTAGGCAGTATATTTTCGGTTTTATCAGTCTCTCGACCGCCTATTCCATGGTCCAAAAGATAACAAACCAGTTGAGCCGGGGAATGAAGTACAAAATTAAATCCCTTGGGCCCCGCATGATGGAGGCGGTTTCTACACAAACACCTGGGACCGAAGAAAAACTTTATCAATGTGAAAACCGCATCGGGCTTCTGGAGGCATTGGCAAAACCCTTTACCGGAGAATACGCCAGGGTTGATCATCCCGAATGTTTTCATCGGGGCGGGGAGTGCTGCAGGTATATTGTGTCGTGGTATGAACCACCCTATCTTCGGATAAAGCACTATAGAAATCTCTTTACAGCCTTTGGTGTGATACTGCTCATGGTTCTGGAGCCATTACTGGGATTGGGGATATATTCACTCATCTTGTTCATGACATATGTTATATTGGTTCTTGGTGCGACTATATATGCGCTTTCCAATGAGAAGAAAGAGATAGCCGAACGTCTCGAGATACAAGGCCAAGCGGCCGAGCAGCTCATGGAGGAATCGAATAAAAGATTCAATGAGGCGCAGCTTGTGCAGGAAATGGGACAAGCCATCTCTAAGATCATTGACACTGATGACCTGCTCAATACGGTAATGGTTCTGCTAGAAAAACACCTGGACTTTCAGCACGGCATGGTTCTGCTTGCCAACCACGAGAATACTCGCCTTATCTATAGGGCCGGTTTTGGGTTTACTGAAGAGCAGAATAAAGTACTTTCCGGCATACATCTCCATCTGGACAAACCTGGTTCAAAGGGTGCATTTGTTGTGGCTTACAGGAATCGTGTTCCCTATCTTGTCAATAATATTGATGAAATTAAAGATGATCTCTCGGAGAGAACGAGTGCTCTCATTGAATTTCTGGGTACATCTTCCTTTATTTGTGTTCCTATCGTCTATGAAGATGAGTCTCTTGGTGTTCTCTCAGTTGATAACGATGGGACAAAGGGTCCCCCCAAGCAGAGCGACCTCAACCTCCTCATGGGCATCGCACCGCAGATAGCCATAAGCATAAACAACGCCCGTACCTTTGAGAAGATGCAGGCGAGCGAGGAGAAGTACCGCGACCTCGTGGAGAGCGCCAACAGCATTATTCTCAGGATCAACACCCGGGGTGAGATCACCTTTGCAAACCTCTTTGCCCGGGAGTTCTTCGGTTATCCCGAGTCCGATATGCTCGGCAGGAACATCCTCGGCCTCATCATACCGGAGAAGGACCTGCAGGGGAGGGCGCTGTTCCCTGTGATCCGCGAGTTCCTGCTCCGTCCCGAGGAGTATGTGACGAGAGAGACCGAGAACATCACCAGGGACGGCGAGAGGGTATGGGTGAGCTGGAGCAACAAGGCGATCCATGACAAGGACGGGGCGCTCACCGAAATCCTCTGTGTGGGAAACGACATAACCGCACGCAAGAGGGCCGAGTATGAAAAGAGCAAGTTGGAGACCCAGCTCGTCAGGGCCCAGAAGATGGAGGCCATCGGTGCACTGGCCGGCGGGGTGGCCCATGACCTGAACAACATCCTGAGCGGCATCACGAGCTACCCCGAGCTCCTCCTCATGGAGCTGCCGGAGGACTCCCCCATGAGGAAGTCCATCCTGACCATCAAGAGATCCGGCGAGAAGGCGGCGGCCATGGTCCAGGATCTCCTCACCCTGGCGCGGAGAGGCGTGAGCATCACCAATGCCGTCGACCTGAACACCATCATCCGGGACTACTTCGAAAGCCCTGAGTTCCAGAAGCTGAAGGAATACCATCCCCTGATCGATTGTGAGATCAGTCTCGACGACGGCTTGAAGTATATCCTCGGGTCCGACATCCACTTGGGCAAGACCCTGATGAACTTGGTATCGAATGCCGCCGAGGCCATGCCCAAGGGCGGCTCCGTCGTCGTGCGCACAGAGAACAGGTACCTGGAGAAGCCCCTGAAAGGATACGATACCGTGGCCCAGGGAGAGTATGCGGTCCTTACGGTGGCGGACACCGGCATCGGTATATCCGAGAACGATCTCCGGATGATCTTCGAGCCGTTCTTTTCAAAGAAGGTCATGGGCAGGAGCGGAACGGGGCTCGGTATGACCGTGGTATGGTCCACGGTCAAGGACCACAACGGATATATCAATGTAAAGAGTGAAGAGGGCGTCGGCACCAGGTTCGAACTCTATTTCCCGGTAACCAGGTTCGTCGTCAAGGACAAGACGGTGAAAGGCTCGCTGGAGGACTATGCCGGGAGCGAGCATATCCTGGTCGTTGACGATTCCGAGGAGCAGCGGGAAATCTCCAAGAACGTACTGAAGAAGCTCGGTTATCATGTCGATACTGCCCGGAGCGGTGAAGAAGCCGTTCATTTCCTTGCGGAACACAGCCCGGACCTCCTCATCCTGGATATGATCATGGAGCCGGGCATTGACGGTCTGGAGACCTATCAGAAGGCCCTTACCCTGAAAGGCCGGCAGAAGGCCCTCATCGTGAGTGGATATTCCGAAACGGACCGGGTACAGAAGGCCATCCGACTCGGGGTGGGCGCCTACATCCGCAAGCCCTATTCCCTGAACGATCTTGCAAAGGCGGTAAGAACCGAACTCGATAAGAGGATCGACTGACCCGGGACAGAGCGTTTCCACGTTTTTCCTGATACATACCTTGATGCATTCTTGTCGTGTGTTGTATAGGCCTTGGCATGGATACTGCCACCAGGTTCGTTCTCTTTCAGGTATTGATCATCGCTCCCTTTGCCGGAGGCATGGCGGCCAAGAGAATACATCGCTTCCCCAACCCGCCTGCTTTCACCAAGAAACTCATCAGGATCAACCTCATCATGATCGAGCCGGTAATCGCCCTGTGGAGCACCTGGGGCCTCGAGCTTTCGAGAGACCTCGCCATGCTGCCGCTGGCAGGGGTCTTTCTTGTTGCAGCAGGCATGGCCTTCGGGTGTATCGGCAAAAGAATACTCGGCTTGTCGGGGAAGAAGGCGGCGACCTTCATCATCAGCTCGTCCCTTGCGAATCATGGATTCACCATGGGCGCTTTCCTCTGCTACCTCTTTTTGGGTGAGAAGGGGCTCGGTCTCGCCTTTGTATTCCTGTCCTACTTCATGCCTTTTATCTTTCTCGTTATCTTCCCGTATGCCCGCATGCGGTCGACCGGTGAACCGTTCAACAGGGCCTCGGTCCGGGACTTCTTTCTCAACCTTCAGAACATGCCCTTCTATGCCATCATAGGTTCACTCATCCTTCTATCTCTGGGGATGGAGAGGCCGCGGGTTGCTTTCCCTGTTGATCTGTTCATCATCGTCTCCATGGCGCTCTACTATTTCACCCTGGGCATCAACTTCGAGATGCCGGCCTTTTTTGCCTCGGGGAGGGAGAATGCAGCCCTGGCGACCGTCAAGTTTCTCCTGGTGCCGGCAGTGACCCTCCTCGTCCTGAGAATTATGCACCTCGACACGGCAGTGGAGACGGTCATCCTGCTGGAGGCATGCATGCCCGCCGCCATCTACTCTGTAGTGGCATCCGTCCTCTTCGACCTGGACGGGGCTCTGGCATCCAACATGTTTGTGTGGAATACCCTGCTCTTTCTCACCGGGGTTATGCCCGTGCTCTTCTATTCGCGGGACGTGCTCACGGCCCTCATACGCTGAAAAGGAGGTCATCTTCGTGAATGCAGACGGCATAGAGGCGGTTCTCTTTGATTTCGGCGGTGTGCTGGCCGAGGAAGGCTTCAGGAAAGGCATGGAGCACATGGCCCGGATGAATTCTCTGGATGCAGGAACCTTCTTCGGGACGGCACGTGACCTCATCTCAACGAGCGGATACCTCACCGGCCGCTGCACGGAGTCAGACTACTGGAATTATCTCAGGGGTCACACCGGAATCGTGGGATCCGATGAAGAGTTCAGGAAGATCATCCTCGACGGCTTCATCCTCCGGGACTGGATGCTGTCCGTCGTGAAGGGGCTTCGGACGCGTCGGGTAAGGGTGGCCATCCTGAGCGACCAGACCAACTGGCTCGATGAACTGGACGAAAAGCTGCATTTCTCCCGCCTGTTCGAGCGGGTATTCAACAGCTATCACATGGGCAAGGGCAAGAGCGATCAGAGCCTGTTCGGCGAGGTCGTCGCAGAGATGGGGCTTGAGGCCGGCCGGACGCTCTTTATCGATGATACCGCAGGGCACATCGAGAGGGCTTTGTCGGCAGGACTGCACGCCATCCATTACAAGGGCAGGGAGCAGTTCCTGGGTGAGATGGCCGGTTACTTTCCCGGGCTCTAGGAAACCCCGTATCTCCTCAGCTTCTTGTGGAGCGTCGCCCGGGTGATGCCGAGCTTCCTGGCCGCTTCGCTCTTGTTCCCTCGGACCGCCTCGAGGGTCTTGAGGATGGTCGACTTTTCCATCTCGTCCAGGCTGATGTCGTCCGCAGCCTCTTGAAGCGGCGTGGACATCAGCTCTTCCCGGAAGGTCGGTATGTCATCCTCCCTCAGGTAGGAAGAGCCGGACAGGACCACTGCGCTTTCCACGGTGTTCATCATCTCCCGCACGTTACCGGGCCAGGGATGTCGGATGAGCCTGTCCATGGCCTGTGGCGTGAAGCCCTTGAGCGGCTTGTTGTTTTTCTCGGAGAACATCTTCAGGAAGTGTCCGGCCAGCAGGGGTATGTCCTCCCTTCGCTCCCTAAGGGGTGGGACGGAAAGGTTGATGACGTTCAGGCGGTAGTAGAGATCTTCCCGGAACCTGTTTTCTCTGACCAGGGCCGGGAGTTCCTTGTTGGTGGCGGCGATGATGCGGACATCGACCCGGATGACTTCCTCTCCCCCCACTCGGGTGAACTCCCTTTCCTGGAGTACCCGCAGTAGCTTCACCTGCATGGCCAGGGACATCTCGCTGACCTCGTCGAGGAAGAGGGTTCCGTTGTCGGCCTGCTTGAAACTGCCCTCCCGGCGTCGCAGGGCTCCGGTGAACGACCCCTTCTCATGGCCGAACAGCTCGGACTCGAGCAGTCCCTCCGAGACGGCTGCACAGTTCATCTTGATGAACGGATTGTCCCTCCTCGGGGAGTTGAAGTGTATGGCGCCGGCGATCATCTCCTTGCCGGTGCCCGATTCTCCGGTGATGAGCACCGTGGCGTCCGATGCTGCCGCCCGTGCCGTGGTCTCCAGGAGCCTTACCATGGCCGGGCTCCTGCCGATGATGTTGCCCGAATCGAAGCGGTCTCCCACGAGCTCCCGTAGGCGCCGGTTCTCCTCCCTGAGCATGCTGTGTTCCATGGCCTGTTCCATCTTGAGGCGCAATTCGTCGAAGTCCAGGGGCTTGGTCAGGTACTCGTAGGCCCCCTTCTTCATAGCTTCGATGGCGGACTCCACGGATGAGTATGCGGTCATGATGATCACCGGGATGGCCGGGTTGATCTCCTTGATCGCGGCCAGCGCCTTCAGCCCCGAGATCTTCACCATACGGATATCCATGAGGATGAGGTCGAAAGGCCCTTCCTGTACGGAATCGATGGCGCTCTGCCCGTCGTCCGCTTCGCTCACCGCATATCCCCATCCGGTGAGCAGGGTCTTGAGCATGGTGCGATGTCCCATATCGTCGTCCACGACGAGGATGTTCTTCCCTGACTTCCCCCCCACGTTCATTCACCTCCCGAAGGCATGATCACGGACACGGTCGTTCCATGGCCCGCCGTACTTTCCACCTTGATCTCTCCCCCATGGGCCTCCATGATCTTGTGGACGATCGCGAGCCCGAGGCCGGTACCGGACTGCTTGGTCGTGAAGTACGGATCAAAGATATGCGGGAGATCTTCCTCTGCAATCCCTCGGCCTGTGTCGCTGACGCTGATGATCAGCCGGGAGGTCTTCTCGTCGCACCTGATGCCCACGGATAGCGTGCCTCCCCCTTCCATGGCATCCATGGCATTGAGATAGAGGTTGAGAAGCACCTGGCCGATCTTATCCGGGTCGACCTCTGCAGTGCACGGTCCGTCCATGAGCCCTGAACGGTCGATAACGACATCCTTCTTTCCGGCCTGCTTCTCGATCATCTCCAGAGAACGGCTCAAGATCTCGCTGAGGGATGACGGCTTCTTCCTCAGGTCCATGGGTCTGGCGAACTCCAGGAGTTGGCTGATGACGCGGTTCAGGCGTTCCACCTCACCCACCATGATGTCCGCGATCCGCTGGTCTTCCGGGACTTCGCGGTAGCGCTCCTTGAAATAGGTGGCAAATCCCTTGATGGAGCTCAGGGGATTCCTGATCTCATGGGCGACGCCTGCAGCAAGGCTTCCGATGGATGCAAGGCGTTCCCTTCGCTCCACCTCTCGCTTGAGGTGTTCGACCTCGGTGATGTCCCGCAGGAGGACGATGTGGCCGACAAGTTTGTTCTCGTCGTCCCTGAGGATGCTGGCGCTTGCCTCGAAGGCCATGGTCTTTTCATCTATGGGTATGCGCAGATCACGCACCGCGATGTTGTGGGTCTGCCGGATCTCGTTGATCAGCGAGATGATCGGTCCGGGCAGCACCTTTTCCGACTTTCTCCCGGCGACCTCTGACGCCGTGATCTTCAGGAGCCGTTCTGACACGTCGTTGAGGGTGATGACCGTGCCATCCTCTCCTATCACGATGAGTCCGATGGGCATATTCTCAACGAGGGTGTCGGAGAAGGCCTTGATCCTGGACAATGACCTCCTTGTGGAGAGGTAGTTCTGTGAAATGACGACCGCCACGATCCCGAGCAGGCCATACATGAGCAGGATGATGGCGAGGATGATCTTCTGTTTAATGCTCTCATGAATGATCTGTTCGACGGGCTCCATGTCGAGGCCCAGGTAGATCGTCTGTACGGGTGGGTTTGCTATCTGGGGGATCATGTGCGGGTAGAACCAGTCCTGGTTGGGTCTCATGGGCCTGTGCATGAGCAGTCCGCCCCGTGATGGGTAGAATCTGCGGTAGAGCTCGAAGACGGGCTTCCCGTTGTCTCCCTTGATCACCCTCCACTGCAGGGTCTTCCCGATTCTCTTGCGGGTGTCATCGACGCCGTACACCCTTCCGATGTTCATGGGTTGGTTGTGGGCCACGATCCTCCCGTCCTTGTCCGTTATCATGATGTAGACGATGTCGGGCAGTTCCGCGGTCTCCATGATGAGGCGCTGGACGCGGGCTCCGCTCCAGTCCATGCCCATCATGCCCGTCCTGGTGCCTGCCTCGAAAGAGCGGATGAGGGCGGCCCCCTTCTCGCTGAGCATGAGCTCCATATTCCGCCTCTGGGTCCTGATGCTCTCCAGGGTGGTGAAGATGAAGATAGGCACCATCACGATGAGCGAACCCATGATTACCCATGGTGATATCCGTATCCATGCCTTCCTGGATGTCTTGTCCTGACCGTTATCCATAAGATATCCGGGATTCGGCCTTTCAACACTCATGCCATATGCTCCTGATGTGCTGTTTCCCTGCTTCCGGGGTGATCCTGCCCTGGAGGGGTGTATACCTTTTATACAACTGTATATGCCTGCTGTATATAAAATATACACACCACTACGCGTGTGGTTGTCGTCCGAATGGTCGACTGTGAGGATATTATAAAAAATAGTATGTGAAAACAATCGTCAAAGGAGATTTACAGGCGATTGGCACGACCGTTGCTGTATAGGGGGCAACGTTAAGCAAGGAGGCATTCGATGAGAAGATATACCAGGATACTGGCACTGCTCGCAGTCCTCATGACGGCCGCACTGCCCGCAATGGCTTACGGTCCCTGGTGGGGAGAGCGGGGGCAGGGCACCGATTGCCCCAGGTTCGAACGGGGTCAGGGTTGGGCGGATTGCCCCTACTATGGATCCCGCAGCGGAAGCCTCACTGATGATCAGAAGGCCCAGCTGAAGAAGGTCGATGACGAGTTCTTCAAGAAGACCTCTTCGCTGCGTGACCAGATGCGCCTGAAGAGGGCGGAGATGGCCATCCAGCTGAACAGCGATAACCCTGATGAGAAGAAGATCATGGACACTCAGAAGCAGATCAGCTCGATCAGGGACCAGATCGACAATGAAAGGATAAGATATCAGCTGAGCGTCAAGAAGATCGTCCCGGATGTGAATTTCGGACGCGGATCGGGAAAAGCTTACGGCAGAGGCTGGGGTTTTCGGCCCTGTGCACGAATCTGAAGCAGCCATGGAAGAACGGATATAACCATACAAGCGATAGAAAGCGAGAAAGAAACCTCTTCATAGCTACACAAGTCCTAACTACCTCCTCTTGGGATGGCGGATCCATTGCCCAAACCGCCATCCCATTTTTTTATTTTTCCACCTTACTTCTGGATTGCATAAACCATGATTTTCAGGGTAATCTGCTGTGCGCTTGAAGTTCCCGGGAAGGGATTGTTCTTGCAAGGTTTCGACAATACATGCCAAATTTGATGGCAGATTGACTATCGGGTGATTCTCATATACTAGGTAAGAGGTTGGGGGTACACATGTCTTTGACATATCGTGATGCGGGCGTTGATATCGACAAACAGAACATGTTTGTCAAGGCCATCAAATCCAGCGTGAAATCAACCCATGGTCCCGAGGTGATCGGCGGTATAGGCGGCTTCGCAGGGCTGTTCAAACTGGACATAGGCAATTACACGGAGCCGGTTCTGGTTTCCTCCACCGATGGCGTGGGGACCAAGCTCAAGATCGCCTTCCTGGCGGACAACCATGAAGGTGTCGGCATCGATCTGGTGGCCATGGTGGTGAACGACCTCGTCGTGGTGGGCGCCCAGCCGCTGTTCTTTCTCGATTACTTCGCCACCGGCAAACTGAGCCTTGAGCGGGCGAAGATGATCATTGCAGGGATCACCAGGGGCTGCAAGGAGGCCGGATGCGCGCTCATCGGCGGAGAGACCGCGGAGATGCCGGGTTTCTACCGTGAGGACGAGTATGACGTAGCCGGTTTCGGTGTGGGGGTGGTGGACAGCGACAAGATCATCGACGGCTCCCGCATCGCGGCGAAGGACGTGCTCATCGGCATCCACTCTTCGGGACTGCACAGCAACGGATTTTCCCTGGTGAGAAAGGTCCTGTTCGAGCGTGCCAAGCTCCGCATCGACGATTACCTGGAAGACATCGGCAAGCCCCTGGGCGAAGAGCTCCTCACCCCCACGAGGATCTATGTGAAGAGCGTCCTCAATGTTCTGAGGGGCTTCGAGGTCAAGGGCATCGTGCACATCACGGGCGGTGGCTTCATCGACAACATCCCCCGCGTGCTCCCGTCGCGGTCGTCGGCACGTATCAGCCGCGGGGCATGGGAAGTACCCCCCATTTTCCGCTTCATCCAGGATGTCGGCAAGATAGAAGATGCCGAGATGTACCGTACCTTCAACATGGGCATCGGTATGGTCCTGGTCGTGTCGCCCAAGGATGCGGACGACGTCATGCTCAGGCTGAAGGGACTCAAGGAATCCGCAGACATCATCGGCTTCATCGAGTCACGCTCCAAGGGCAGTGAGTCGGTCGAGATCTCTTAGGGGGCGGGCGTGATTCGCATCGGCGTCCTCGTTTCGGGAAGCGGTTCCAACCTCCAGTCCATCATGGATGCCTGCGAATGCGGCGAGGTCGACGGCCGTGTGAGCGTCGTCGTGAGCAATGTCGAGGACGCCTACGCCCTCGTCCGCGCCCGGAGCGGGGGCATACCTGCCCGGGTGGTCTCCCATACCGACTATCCCGACCGGGAAACCTTCGATTGCGAGCTCGTGCGGATCCTCCGCGAGAGCGGCGTCGACCTGGTGGCGCTGGCAGGCTTCATGCGCGTGCTCACTCCGTCCTTCCTCAGACAATTTCCCGGCAGGGTCATGAACATCCATCCCGCCCTGCTTCCCTCCTTTCCCGGGCTTCATGTCCGCCAGAAGGCCATCGATTATGGGGTGAAGTTTTCCGGGTGCACGGTCCATTTCGTGGATGAGGGCGTCGATACCGGGCCCATCATCATTCAGGCCGTGGTCCCGGTGTACCCCGATGACTCCGAAGAGGAACTGAAGGACCGTATATTGAGGCTCGAACACAGGATCTATCCCCGGGCCATCCAGCTCTTTGCCCAGAACAGGCTCACCGTGGACGGGAGAAGGGTCCTTATCAGAGATCTCAAGAAGGACAGGGATGCGTGTCTGACCAATCCCCCTTTGGACAGCTAGAAGGAACCATACTCGTCAGTGCATGTCTGCTTGGCGTGAAGTGCAGATATGACGGTTCTTCCGTATCCGGCACTTCCCTCTGGGACATACCCGGAACCACCCTGATCCCGGTGTGCCCTGAGCAGCTCGGCGGTCTTCCCACCCCACGGCCCCGGGCCCATCTCGCTGGGGGGGGAGGCGAGGACGTTCTCCGCGTGACGGCAAGAGTCCTGGACGAACACGGCAGGGATGTCACCGGGGCCTTCGTCCTCGGGGCTGAGCAGGTATGCTCTCTGGCGGACAAGCTTCATGTGCGGTATGCCGTGCTGAAAGAGCGGAGCCCTTCCTGCGGGACCCATGCCGTGTGGGTGGACGGACTCCTGTGTGAGGGACGCGGGGTGACCGCGGCCATGCTGATGGGGCAGGGCGTCTGTGTCATGAATGAAGACGGGCTGAAGGCATGAGAAAGACATACGATGTCATCGGCATAGGAGAAGGGATAGCAGGGCTCCTCGCCTGCACTCTGCTGGCTGCCAGGGGCCTGAGCTGCCTGTGGATCGATTCCTCCCCGGAGAGTCCGGGTGCATCCCTGGCACATGATGCCCCGCTCCTCCTGACCGGGTCTTTCTTCCGGGATATCCTCACCCCCGTTCTATCCCGGCTCGACCGGCGGATGGTGAAGGGGCTCGGCGCCGAACAGAACCTGAACGTCCAGTGGGCCGACGCCGAGGGCTCTCCTCTCGTGACGTTGTCCGCCAGGGACGTCGACACCTCCCTGGCCCGAGGCAGGAACCGCAGCTATATTTCCCTGCTTGGTAAGTCGCTTTCCCGGCCCGGCAGGTACCTCCGCGAGCTCAACAGTCGACCCAGGGCGTCGAACGGCTGGGAGCGGGCGATCGGGGCGGCCCTGAGCTCGCCGGAAGCCGGACGCCTCTCCCTGCTGAGGACCTATGCATCCACCCTGGGCATGTGCGCCGTCGAGCACGGCAGGGCAAGGGCGGAGCTGGAAGATTGTCTCAGGCGGGGCAATGGAGCCTCTGTCAGGACCCGGTCCGCAGAGACGGTGATGAATGAACGGGAGATACTGGGGGTCCGGTTCGATGATGTCATCCACCAGGCGGGCTGCTACCTCATTGAGGCCTTGCCTGTTGAAACGCCGTACAGCGGGTTCTACCTGTACGGGAGGTGCAGGGCGCCTCTGGGCATGCTGCCCGACGGGATGGGCGACCTTCTGATACTCTCTCCCCCTCCGGAGCTGAAATATCCGCTCATTCTCAAGGTGAACAGGAATCCCCAGGCACCCACCCTCTCGGTGTCGGCCAGGGTACACGTGGAAACAGGCCTGACTTCTGTTACCGAGACGGTGTCCTGGGCATCAGGGATGGCGGTCAAGAGGATATCCCGCCTCCTGCCCTTCTTCTCCACCGCCCTTCAGGCCTTCGAGATCGTCAATCCCATGGAGGAAGGAGCAATCCGACCTTGGTTCCGTTTTTCCGAAGATGTCCGTCCCCCTTCACTTTTCCGTTCGCGGCATTATATTAGACCTCGAGAGGGGACATACGCCCTTGACCGGGATAAATATGCATGTCTCGGCAATGACGGCGATTTTTTCTGGGGTATATGTATTGCAAATGCACTGTTGAACGACCTGGGGAGGTCGGATATCTTCACGCCACAGTAGGCCCGAAACGGGCAGGTATTACTTTGCCCGAACTCATGGTGGTCATTGCGATCGCCGGTATCGTGGCAGCCATTGCCCTGCCTGGGTTTTCCTCCTTCTCTTCGAGAAAATCGATCCAGCACCAGGCCGACCGCATCGGTGCACAGCTGCACCATGTGCGGTCTCTGGCCGTCGAACAGGGCATCTCGTGGAGGGTGGTCTTCACCCCGAACCAGGCCCGCTGGGTATGCTTCGGGGATGCGAACAGGAACCTGCTGCCGGACCCGGGAGAACAGAGACTGGGCCCTTACACCCTTGCCCGGGGAATCGCATTCGGGTGCAGCGCCCCGGAGGGACCGAACAGGACTACGATACCCTCAGACGGTATCAGTTTTACTGCGAACCGCGTGAGTTTCTCCCCCATGGGCGCCTGCAATGCAGGCACCATCTATGTGCGGGCCGAGGAGAAGTCACTGGCACTGAGGGTCCTCCCCGCCTCGGGGACGGTGCTGATCTATGGGTATACCGGATCATGGAAGGTAATGAAATGAGGAAGGGATTCAGTCTCATCGAGGTCATGGTGGCCCTGTGCATCCTCATGGTCAGCGTGCTGGCCTTCTTCAGGATGCACCAGGCCGGTCTCCGGGCAGGGTCCTATGCCGAGTGCCTGACCCGCGCCACGGCCCTGGCGAGTTCGGAGATGATGCTCCTTGGTTCCCTTCCGTATGCTGCACCGGAGCTCGAACAGGCATGGCACCAGGACCCCGGCAACCCGATCACGGACAGCGGCATGCAGTTCTTTCGGTTCTGGATTCTCAGGGAGAACTCCGGTGGCAAGGATGCGACCGTATATGTGGCGTGGAGCGATAAGGGGAGAGTTCCTGCGAGGAACTTCGCATCACAGGAGGAGATCGATGCAGTCCCGTGTCCGAAGATATCGGTCAGCGAGCTTCTGTTTCCCCTTCAGAGATGATCATCATCGACCGATGACGAAGGCGTCAGCAGCCTCAGCCGCCTCCGCCACCTGCTCCACCTCCTCCTCCGGAGCTGCCATTATTGTCCGGGGCGTAGTCCTCCAGTTCGTCCAAGGTGTTGCCCAGATGTTCCATGGCGGTTTCCTGCGGGCAGAGCGGACGTTCTTCCTCCCCTACAGCGGTATAGATGTCGTTGACGGTCTCCACCACGTCTTGGACACCCGGGTCGGCGGTGAAGGCCTCAGGTGTCTGGTTGAAGAGGACCGATACATCGGCAAGGGCATCGCCTATCTCGGGGATGATGGTGATACCGTTGTCCGGGTCGTTGTCCCGGTCGAGGGTGATGAGCAGGCGTGCGATATTGATGACGGAGGGATTGCTTTCATCTGTGGCGCCCGGAACGAGGTCCAGCGGCGTGAGCACGGTCCGGGCGCGCGTAGTGCCGAGGATGATGCCTCCGATGGAGAAGGTCACCTGCTCGCTTGAGGAGAAAAGGAAGGCGCCCTGGGAGTCAGTCGTGCCGCTCACGCTCGGCGTCTCGTAGGCGAGGCCCTCCACCGGGCTGTCCACGAACCGCCCCTCGTGCGTACCCGTGCTGCCCGAGGAGCAGCCGGATATGACATACCCTGCTATCAGGATCGAACAGCAGATGGATATGAGCCTACCCGTATGTCTGTTCATGAATAATCCCCCGGTCTCCGCTGCAGAGGCATCAATAGACGATGACATAGTAGATAACGTAGACCCATGAGAGCAGGCCGTGGAACATGGCCCAGAGGACCGATTTGTTCATGGTGAAGGATATGACCATGGCCAGGGCGGTGCCGAAGGAAATCCCGGTCTTGATGGTCTCGACTCTGAATGACATGGCATTCCACCTCCCTGTTCTTTTCTGCTCATACTCCCGTGTATCCGGGGTTTCAGAAAAGATGACGGACTGATGCATTCCTCCCCTTATCATATTACCGTAACGGCGGACAACAGTGCAGGTATGATGGATATGCTATGAGCACCCCCTTGAAGGAGGGAACTGGAGGGATGAAGGAGGCGGAGTTGTTCCGCCCCCTTCAGGATCTATACGTCTTACATCATGTCTTCCATGCCGTGGGGCATGCCGCCTGGTCCTCCGGGCATGGGCTTCTTCTCCTCGGGGATCTCGGCAACCATGACCTCGGTGGTGAGCAGCAGGCCGGCGACCGAGGCCGCGTTCTGCAGGGCGAAGCGGGTAACCTTGGTGGGGTCGATGATGCCCGCCTTGAGCATGTCCTCGTACTCGTCATCCGCTGCGTTGAAGCCCTGGTTGCCCTTGAGGGACTTGACCTTCTCCACCACGATGCCGCCTTCCAGTCCCGCATTGACCGCGATCTGGCGGATGGGCTCCTCCAGTGCCTTCTGGATGATCTTCACGCCGAACTTCTGGTCTCCCGGCAGGTCGAGGTCATTGAGTCCGCTGATGCAGCGGAGCAGGGCCACACCGCCGCCGGGCAGGAACCCTTCCTCCACCGCCGCACGGGTCGCATGCAGGGCGTCTTCCACGCGGGCCTTCTTCTCCTTCATCTCGGGCTCGGTGGCCGCACCGACCTTGATCACCGCGACACCGCCGGCCAGTTTGGCGAGGCGTTCCTGGAGCTTCTCGCGGTCATAGTCGGAACTCGTCTCCTCGATCTGGGCCTTGATCTGGCTGATGCGGCCCTGGATCTCCTTGCTCTTGCCGACACCCTCGACGATGGTGGTGTTGTCCTTGTCGATGACCACCTTCTTGGCCTTGCCGAGGTCGGCAACGCTGGCGCTCTCGAGCTTACGGCCGAGGTCCTCGGAGATGACCTGTCCTCCGGTGAGGATGGCGACGTCTTCCAGCATGGCCTTGCGGCGGTCACCAAAGCCGGGTGCCTTCACCGCTGCGCACTTGAGGGTCCCGCGGAGCTTGTTCACCACCAGGGTCGCCAGGGCCTCGCCCTCGATGTCCTCGGCGATGATAAGCAACGCCCTGCCTTCCTTGGCGATATTCTCGAGCACGGGAATGATGTCACGCATGTTGCTGATCTTCTTGTCATAGATGAGCAGGTAGGGGTCTTCGAGCACGGTCTCCATGCGGTCGGCGTCGGTGACGAAGTAGGGGGACAGGTAGCCGCGGTCGAACTGCATGCCCTCTACCAGCTCCAGGGTCGTCTCCATACCCTTGGCCTCCTCGACGGTGATGACGCCTTCCTTGCCGACCTTGTCCATGGCGTCCGCGATGAGCGCGCCCACCTCGTTGTCGCCGTTGGCGGAGATGGAGCCGACCTGCTCGATCTCCTTCTTGTCCTCCACCTTGCGGCTCATCTTCTTGAGATCATCCACCACGGAGGCCGCGGCCTTGTCGATGCCGCGCTTGAGGTCCATGGCGTTCATGCCGGCCGCCAGGTACTTGAGACCCTCGGTGTAGATGGCCTGGGCAAGCACGGTTGCGGTGGTCGTTCCGTCACCGGCCACGTCGGAGGTCTTGGATGCCACCTCACGGACCATCTGGGCGCCCATGTTCTCGAATTTGTCCTTGAGCTCGATCTCCTTGGCCACCGTCACCCCGTCCTTGGTTACGTTCGGTGCGCCGAACATCTTGTCCAGGATGGCGTTGCGGCCCTTGGGGCCCAGCGTCGCCTTCACCGCGTCGGCGAGCTTGTTGACGCCGACGAGCATCTTGGACCGGGCTTCTTCGTTATATATGATTTTTTTTGCAGGCATATCGATTCCTCCTTACTTTGAGATGATGCCGAGAATGTCGTCCTCTTTCATGATGAGCAGCTCTTCACCTTCGATCTTGATCTCGTTGCCGGCGTACTTGGAAAACAGGATCCTGTCGCCCTTCTTCACGTCGAGGGGGAAGATCTTCCCTTCTTCGTTCTTTCTGCCCGGGCCGGCCGCTATCACCTCGCCCATCTGGGGCTTTTCCTTGGCGGTGTCGGGTATGATGATGCCGCCCTTGGTCTTCTGGTCTTCCTCGATCCTCTTGACAATAACACGGTCGTGCAACGGTTTTATCTTCATCGCCTTCCTCCTTTTTTGAAGTATATCATGGGTGTCTTGTTGGCACTCGCTATGTATGAGTGCTAACAAGGAATAGTGAATTGCTTCACGGATGTCAAGGGGGAAGATGGTGTGGGTGAGGAGAGGGTGGAGATGGTTGTGAGGGATCATTTCAAGAGAACGCATATGGGTGTGCCTGGAGGATTATAGCCTGGCGATTTTGCAGGGTTCCTTCTGACATGAAGATGTTGGAAGGAACCCTGCAAAATCGCCAGGTCAGCTTCCCGGCACGATACGTGTGACATGGTATCGTGGTGGAGCTGCGCCATGGCAGGTATGAAAGATATCCTCCGGACCATCACCCTCTCTCACCCTCTCTCTTGACTCGCGCCGGAAAGCATGAAAGATGTGAGCATGCGGTGTTTTTCCATGAGACATGAAGGGGTGTTGCGCCGATGACTCGAGAAGAGGTCCAGCCTGGCAGGTGCCATCCCCTGGGGGCCACGGTGCTCCCGGACGGGGTGAATTTCTCCCTCTTTTCCCGGAGCTGTTACGCCGTGGAGCTCCTCTTCTTCGACGACCCGGACGATGTGCGGCCGGCACGCATCATCACCCTCGATCCCAAGAAGAACAAGACCTTCTACTACTGGCATTGTTTCGTGCCCGGGATCAGAGCAGGCCAGCTCTACGGGTACCGGGTGCACGGTCCCTTCGACCCGGCTCGGGGCCATTTCTACGACGGACAGAAGGTCCTCCTGGACCCCTACACCAAGGCTGTGGTGCTCGGAATGAACTACGACCGCATCGCGGCATGCCGACCGGGCGACAACTGCGCCCATGCAGCCAGGTGCTGCGTGGTGGACCCGTCGGGGTACGATTGGGAAGGCGATGAGCCCCTGAAACGCGATTATGCGACCAGCGTCATCTATGAGCTCCATGTGGGAGGGTTCACCCGGAACCCCAACTCAGGGGTCATCCAGGAAAAGCGCGGCACCTATGCCGGCCTCGTCGAGAAGATCCCCTATCTCAGGGAGCTCGGGATCACCGCGGTGGAGCTCATGCCTGTCCAGCAGTTCGACGTGCAGGATGCACCCCCGGGACTCAGCAACTACTGGGGCTACAGCCCCATGGCCTTCTTCGCCCCCCATTCGGGATACAGCTCCCGGGGGGGGGCCCTGGGGCCCATGGGTGAGTTCAGGGATATGGTCAAGGCGCTGCATGCCGCAGGAATCGAGGTGATCGTGGACGTGGTGTTCAATCACACCGCCGAGGCGGGCCATGAGGGTCCCACCCAGTCTCTACGGGGGCTGGAAAACAGGGACTACTACATCTATAACGTCGAGCACCGGCGCTACGAGAATTACAGCGGCTGCGGCAACACCGTGAACACGAACCATTCCATCGTGCGCAGGATGATCTCCGAGTCGCTGCGGTACTGGGTGGAATATATGCATGTGGACGGGTTCCGTTTCGACCTCGCCTCGGTCATGGCGCGGGGCGAGCACGGCGAACCCCTGGACCGACCGCCCATCCTCTGGTCCATCGAGTCGGACCCCGTACTGGCCGGCACCAAGATCATCGCGGAGGCGTGGGACGCGGCAGGCCTGTACCAGGTGGGATCCTTCATAGGAGAAAGGTTTGCCGAATGGAACGGCCAGTTCCGGGATGATGTCCGACGCTTTGTCAAGGGTGACCGAGCCGAGATATACCGGCTCACGAACCGCCTCATGGGAAGTCCGGACATCTATCCGCAGCCCGAACGCGAGACCAACCGCAGCATCAACTTCATCACCTGCCATGACGGCTTCACGTTGAATGACCTCGTCTCCTACAATGCCAAGCACAACGAACGGAACAACGAGGAGAACCGGGACGGCAACGACTACAATTTCAGCTGGAACTGCGGCGCCGAGGGACCTGCGGTCAGCAAGGCCCTGGCGTCGCTCAGGATCAGGCAGATAAAGAACTTCTTCGCCATTCTGTTCATATCGCAGGGAACGCCCATGATCCTCATGGGCGACGAGGTGCGGAGGACACAGCACGGCAACAACAATGCATACTGCCAGGACAACGAGCTCGCATGGTTCGACTGGGACGATCTCAGTCGGCATGAAGATCTGCTGAGGTTCGTGCAGGGAGTCATGAGGTTTTCCCGCTCGTACTCCCTTTTCAACCTCAGGCACATACCCCGGCAGCCCTCTACGGACGTCAACGTGCACATCCAGTGGCACGGAGTGCGCCTCGGCAGGCCGGACTTCGGGGACGAGTCCCGCAGCATCGCCTGCGAGATGAAGGCGGACCTCGAGGGGGAGCATGTATTCTTCATGATCAGTGCCTTCTGGGAACCCCTGGCCTTCGAGCTGCCGAAACCGGCCGCCGGTTACGCCTGGCATCGCGTCATCGACACCTCCCTGGAGGCGGGTGAGGACTATTGTCATCCAGGCAAAGCCCCGCGCGTCACCGGCAGGAGGTATCTCCTGAAAGACCGGAGTGTCGCCGTTCTGGCGGCGCGCAGGATAAAATCGACATAGGAGGGCAACCCGCCCCTGACCGGTGTGATATTTACCATTGATGCCGGATTCTTTTGGAGGTATTGACTCGGTAAGGTGTGTTTATATTAATACATGTAGGCCCTGTTCTTCAGGATTTGTTCCGCCAAGGAGGAAAGGATGAGCATTAAGAAGCAGTACCTGAAAACCAAACCTGAGTGCAAGGTAACCTTCACACTCCCCAAGGACATGTCCCGCTCCGCCGGATCCGTCTACCTCGTGGGTGATTTCAACGGATGGGACGAGAGTTCCCACCCCATGAAACTGCAGAAGGACGGCTCATTCAATCTCACCATCAACCTCGAGAAGGGAAGGGAATACCAGTTCCGCTACCTCATCGACGGTTCAAGTTGGGAGAACGACGACTGCGCGGACAAGTACACGAAGAGCCCCTACGGAGACAGCGATAATTCCGTCATAGACATCTGACGGTTGCGGCCTCTATCCGAATAAACCGATCGCGAATACACCGCCCAGCATGATGGCTGCGCCTATGAGGCGTTCATATATCTTCTCCTCCCGGAAGAGGAATGCCCCATAGAGTACCCCGATGAGCAGGCTCGTCCGCTTGAGCGCTATCATGTATGCCGCCTGGACCATGGAGATCGCTGCCATGTGGCTGAACACCATGACCGCATATGTGATCCCCACGGTGAGTCCGGCCAGGGGCTTTCCACCGAGCCTTTGCATCTTCAGGCCGGGAACGAGCGGCATTACGGCGAGCATGATGACGCTCAGGCAGGTGAAGTAGACTATGCCGAAGAAGGCGGGGCTTGAATGCAGCACCCCGAGTTTTCCGAGGGCCGAGGTGATGGAATAGATGAGGGCCGTCAGCAGCATGAGCCGCGAGCCCTGCTCTCTGGCGATGGCTCTGAAGGGGGCGAACAGGCCGGCCCTGATCTCGGAGAGGTGGAGGCAGTAGGAACCCGCAACGATGAGCAGGATGCCGAGCATTCCCCCGAAGGTGAGATTCTCATGGAGGATGATTCTGCCGGATAGAACCAGGAAGGCCGGGGTGAAGGCAAGGAAGGGCAGCGTCAGGGACAGCGGGGAAACCTTGATGGCCTTCATGTAGCAGAGAAGTGCCGTGATCTCCAGGGGAAGTCCGCAGGCGATGGCGGTGAAGAAGAGACGGTCGACGGCAGGCCATGGTATGAAGAGGAGACCAATGGCCAGCCACGGCAGGGCGTACACGAGCCTGACCGCGCCCATCTCGTACGGGCTCAGGTGATGGAAATGCCTCTTGAGCAAGGCATCGGCCGTTGCCGAGGCAAAGGCCGCCACCAGGGAAAGGGGGAGCCACAGCATTATCCCCTAGAGCACCACAGAATCGTTCCCGGATCAATATGATTGTGGAAGTTCATCACCATGGATCCATGAGAATATAGCACTGCGTCCTGCAGGATATTTTTCCCGCCCTGCGGTTGATTCTACCCGGTTGCGGCATATATTGGTACCTGACGGGTGAAGTGAGAGAATGAGAGGGCACTATTGGGGGACGTATGAGTGAAAAGAGATTCACAGCGCTGGAAACCATGGTGACCTATCATGAAGACACGATCCAGAAGCTCAATGAAGTGGTTTACAAGCAGCAGGTCATGATCGACAAACTGGAGGACAAGATCGATGCCTTGGCACGCCTGCTCCAGGGAGCCGATCAGCCCGTTGCCGATGAGGCGGAGAAGTAGCCTCCGCTGTTTTCCCTTGGAATGACGTCATCGGGGTCACCGATACGGAGGACGGCGATTACTCAGGCTGGGACGACAGTCTGTCTCAGGCCCGGTGCAGGATCTCGTCGAGCTCCTCGTCAGTGAGCACGATGGGGTTGCCCTTCATGCTGCTGGCCCGCCGGGCACCGGATATGAGCTCCGGATAGACGTCCTCCTCGATCCCGATTTCGCTCAGCGGCGGCACCTTCATGTGTGAGCAGAGTTCCCTGAGCCAGGTGATGCCGTCATCGGCCCTGGCCTCCGGGTTCCCGGTCATGATCCGCGCCACCTCCTCGAACCTTCTCACCGCAGGCGAGCCGGGAGAACGCGTCCTCAATGCCCGGAGATTCATCTCCTCCACGTGCGGCAGAAGGCATGCGCAGACGAGCCCGTGGGGAGCCCGGCACTGCCCGCCTGCGGCCGCGGCGAAACCGTGGACCGCTCCGAGCTTCGCATTGGCCAGGGCGATGCCGCTGAAGAGGCTTGCCAGGGCCATGTCCTCCCTGGCCGTGGTATTCCCACCGTCCTGATAGGCGGTCCTGATGGACCTGGCTGCCCGTGCAAGTCCCTCCCGGCAGATCCCGTCGGTCAGGGGGTTCGCTCCGCTGGAGACATAGGATTCCAGGAGCTGGGTCAGGGCATCGAGCCCGGTGCTCGCCGTGATCTCCGGGGGCAGCGAATGGGTGAGCAAAGGGTCGACCACCACGAGGGCGGGCAGCAGCAGGGGGGAGCGCAGGCTCGCCTTCACCCCGTGCTCGCGGGAGATGATGACCGCATTCCTGGTGACCTCACTGCCCGTTCCCGCCGTAGTTGGCACCGCGATGTACGGGACGGGGTGGTGCTGCAGGGGCATGCCCCTGCCCACGACCTCCAGGTAATCGAGGAGATCCCCCGGGTTGGTGATCATGGCGGCGATGGCCTTTCCCGTATCGATGACGCTGCCGCCGCCGATGGCGATCACGCAGTCGCACCGGTGCTCGCGAGCGGCGGAGATCCCTTTCAGGACGGTTTCCGTGGTCGGCTCACCGGGTACCCTGTAGACCTCGGAGGCAACCCCCCTGTTCCTGAGCCTGTCCATGAGGCTGGTCCACCGGTGGGGGTTTTTCCCCGTGACCAGGAGACAGCGGCTGCCCAGCGACGGTGCGGCATCGACGACCTCGCTGGTGCTCCCCTGGCCGAAGACGATCCTTCCTGCTGTGGCGAATTCGAAACGCATGGCCGCTTCCGATCACCAGGACGCATCGTCCGGGAAGACGTTCGCATACCTGATGCTGTACCTCGGCTCGGCCATCATGGGCTCCACGGCATCACGCCAGGCCTCATAGTGGGGCGTGCCCTTGTGGAGGGCCTGGGCTTCCCGGGAACGGTAGGCCTCCACGAGCACGAACCTGGTCGGGTCGTCTTCCTGCCTTATCACGTCGAAACGGGCGATTCCCGGCTCCCGGATGCTGTTCCGGGCATTTTCGCAGGTGGCCTCCTCGAAGGCCGCTATGGAACCCTCCTTTACATGGATGTGGACTTGGACGATGATCATGGGTCCTCCCTTCACGGTGTTCTGCCGATGCGGCAGAAGAATATCACATGGGTTCCGTGAGTCAATCCATGTTCACGGTCGGCTGATCTTCACGGAGGAGCATGCGGGACGTGAATGATGGGGCGGTATCCATGAAATCATTGCATTGGAAGTGTGCCTCCATATGGGCTACAGAATAATGCAAACCGCATGGCATGGTTTAAGACAGGCGCACCTCTGCGGCAAACGGTTCGTGCCTGCACGTTCGAGATCATGGCGTATACGGGGAGGGGTGATGGAACGACATGGCAGGTACCGTACGGGTGTGCTCGGGGCGGTACGTTCCATCATGTCATGGGTGTGGCCCTACCGGATCGTCCGTCTGGCCCTTGCCGCCCTGTTCATCTATGGCGGGGTCATCAAGCTCTTCGACCCGAAGGCTTTTGCCCGAACCATCTCCGGATACGACCTGGTGCCCGAGGTGCTCCTGCCCGTGGCGGCCGTGGGACTGCCCGTCGTAGAGACCGTGGCCGGCATCGGGCTTCTCCTGGACATCAGGGGAAGCCTTGCCCTCATCGCCGCGCTGCTGGGCATGTTCGTGCTGGTCCTGGGCTACGGGATCTCCCTGAACCTCGACGTGGACTGCGGCTGCTTCGGGGCGGACGACCTGGCGAAGCAGGCCGGTCTGGTGCAGGCATTCTGGCGGGACCTGGTCCTCGAGGGGATCGTGGTACCTTACCTGTACCTGTCCCGGCATATTCGCAACAGGGGGACCTGCGGCGATACACGCATGAAGGAATCGATGGAGAGCATAACTGAGAGGAGAAGGATGATATGAAGCTGCACAAGAGTATGGCGGGGTTCGTTATGGTTACGGTTATTATGGTCGCATGCGCATCCAGCGCGTTTGCCGCCTGGGGCAGCAAGGAGCTGGAGACCGAGCAGATCGCGGTCACCTTTGCCCGTGAAGTCGCCAGGGGCGGGTATGACATCGTCACTGCCAAGGAGCTCAAGGACTGGATGGATCAGAAGAAGGACATGCTCATTGTCGACACCATGCCCTACGAGGCGAGCTACAAGAAGCAGCATGTCAAAGGGGCGGTCCAGATGGAATTCCCCATTCCCGAGATGGCCTCCATGGACGACAACGCCAAGGCCGCCTTCGAAAAGCTCCTCGGTCCCGACAAGGACCGCCTTATCGTTTTCTACTGCGGGTTCGTGAAGTGTACCCGCAGCCACAACGGGGCCATGTGGGCGAAGAAGCTCGGATACAGGAACGTGTACCGATTCCCGGGCGGCATCAAGGCCTGGGATGAGGGCGACTATCCCATGGGCAAGGTGGACTAGAGCCAACCGGTCATGGGGCGCGATGCCGCTGGTGCCGTGCCCCATGAACCCGTTTCCCGCCATCGTGCGGCCGAGGACATAAAGGTGCAGGACCGGAACGGACATGAACCGGATACCGGGCTCTCCCGCCGCGACTTCCTGGTCAAGGCGCTCCTGGCGAGCGGTGCGGTGATCGCGGGGCCCCGGGGTATGCTCCATGCGGCGACCATTGCCGGAGGCTCTCGGGCGGATTGGCCGACGAGGGGAAGGCCTCTCGCTGAGGATCTTCCTGGGCGGACCGTAATGATGTATGCCGAGCTCAGCCTGGAGCACCTCACCCGGACGACGGCCCACTGGGGCATCGGGTGCGGCAGGGGGGCATGTGCGGACAAGTTCATCCTGGTTTCCCCTGCAGAACCGATCGACCTTCATGACGCGCTGGTAAGGGTCGGCGGGAGGCCCGGGAACAACCTGACCATGGAAAGCTACGGCGATGTCGTTGCAGGGGATCCTCTGGCGGTGTCCGTACTGTGGCATGGTCTGGAGAAGCCGCTCGGCCTCAAGGACGTCTTCCATGACGGAGCGGGTGGAGGCTTCATGATGCGCTTCGGGGGGAACAGGGAGGCTGCGCTCCGGCACAATACCGGCTGCCTTACCTGTCTGGAGTCATGTCCTGTGGGCATCACGAGCAATGCGGCCTATCCCCACATCAGGGGCATCAGGCGGGCCCTCACGCCGAACTCGACCTTCCGGGGAAGGCCCGAGACCCTGCCCCGGAAAGAAGCCTTCCCCCTGGTCGTCTGCTACCGCCTTGATGTACAATGACGCACATGCACAACCTGAGCAGCCCTTCCGACAGCACTGTCCGTCCTCTCCGTACCGGCCTCCGGGAGAGCCTTGAACGGGTGAGGGAACGGTGTACGGAGTGCGGCGCCTGTCGCGACGAGTGCGCCTTCCTGAAGAGATACGGCACGCCCCTCGAGATCGTGCGTGGCTATGACCCGGCCGATGCGAAAGGCATGAGAATGCCCTTCGCGTGCAGCCTGTGCAGGCTCTGCAGCGCGGTGTGCCCCGTCGACGCGGCCCCTGCGGAGATGTTCCTGGAGATGCGCAGGGAGGCGGTCGACCGCGGAACCGCCCCGTTCCCGGAGCATAAGGGCCTCCTGGCCTACGAGCGTACCGGCATGTCGAGGCGCTTCACCTGGTACGGTCTGCCCGATGGGTGCACGGTCGTTTTCTTCCCGGGATGCGCACTGCCCGGCACGCGGCCCGGAAGGACCGGCGAGGTCTTCGAGATGCTGCGCAGGGACGACCCCCGCCTCGGCATCGTGCTCGACTGCTGCGGACGGATCTCCGAGAGTCTGGGCAGAGATGAGTTCTCACGGACCATGATGGGGGAGATGTGCACATATCTGACCGGCCACGGGGTTCGGGAGGTCATCGTAGCCTGTCCGAACTGCTACTCCATGTTCAGGGAGTACGGCTCGGGTCTCCAGGTGCGGATGGTCTACGAGGCACTGCCTGAGAGGGGACATGCCCCCGGAACGGACAGGGGCGAGGTCGCAATCCACGATCCGTGCGCCGTACGTTTCCACACCGTCTGCCACGATGCGGTCCGCAGCCATCTCAGGAAAGCCGGGATCACGGCCCGCGACATGGAGCATGCGAGGGAGCTGACCCTGTGCTGCGGGAGCGGTGCAGGGGCGTATACCGTTTCCCCCGAACTGGCCGGTGCCTGGACCGAACGTTCCACCGGTCGTCTGCAGGAACGTACCATGACAACCTACTGCGCCGGGTGCGCAGAGAGGCTGGGAAGGCGTGTGCGGACCGTCCACGTCCTGGACATCATATGCGACCCTGAGAAGGCCCTTGCCGGGAGGAGCCCTGAGGCGAGAGCCCCGTTCACCTACCTGAACCGGCTGCGCATGAAAAGCCGCTTCCGTAAGGCAGTACCCGCAGCCGCATCGCGGGAGCGTACCTTCCGGGCCGGTGGGGAGTCAGGCGGGGTCCAGGGCCGGGTACTGGTCTTTGCCTTGATCATTGCAGCCATCATCGCGGCCAGGGTAACCGGTCTGACCGACCTGCTCGATCAGGAGCGCCTGCGGGGCCTCATCAAGGGAACCGGGATCATGGCGCCGCTCATCTACATGGGCTTCTATGCCGTGGCGCCTTCTCTGCTCCTGCCCGGGCTGCCCCTCACCATTGCGGGGGGAATCCTCTTCGGACCTTTCTGGGGGGTGGTCTATGCCATCACCGGGGCCACGGCCGGGGCCTGCATCGCCTTCCTCATCGCCCGGTACGCTGCTCGGGGCTGGGTGGAAGGCATGCTCACGACTCCCCGCTGGAAGAGGCTCGACGAGGGGGTTCAACGCCACGGATGGAAGGTGGTGGCCTTCACCCGGCTCATCCCGCTCTTTCCCTTCAACCTGCTGAACTACGCCTTCGGCCTGACGAAGATAGGATTTCTGCCCTATGCCGTGACTTCCTTCATCTGCATGCTCCCCGCCTGTATCGCCTTCATCGTCTTCTCCAGTTCGCTCCTGGATCTGCTGAAAGGGCGCCTCTCGGCGAACCTGCTGGTGGGAATACTGCTCATCGTACTGATCTCGCTGATCCCTTTCGGATACCGGCTCTATCGCCGGAGGCACGGAGGAGCCGACCCGGTGTAGGGGCCTTCCCCGATGGACGTCTCCGGGCGGCCGGAAAGCGTCAAGAGGGTCATTCATCCGCCCGGCGTCATCTTCACCTGGCATGAGATCCGGAATATGGTACAATTTCCATGACAGGCATGCGGCTCCGGCTGCATGACCGGGGTCGAAAGGGAGTACGACGAATGCCGCTGCTCACACGCCTGAAGAACCGTCTCATCGCGAGGATCGTCACACGACATCCTGCGCTCTCCGGGATGGTCGTCGACGCCTTCGAGCCGCTGGTCCTGCAGGACATCCCATGGACCTCGTTGACGAAGCCCCTGGATGAGTGCGCCGTGGCGCTGGTCACCACCGCAGGCGTGCACCGCCGGGACCAGCAGCCCTTCGACATGCACGACCCGGACGGGGATCCGACCTTCCGCGAGATCGATGCGGGTACTCCGCGCCGGGATCTTATGATCACCCACGACTACTACGACCACACGGATGCGGATCGGGACATCAACGTCGTCTTTCCCCTGGACCGCATCGGGGAACTCGTTTCCGAGGGGGTCGTCGGGGGGGTCACCCGGTTTCACTACGCCTTCATGGGTCACATCACGGGCCGCCACGTGTTGACCCTCACGCACGTGAGCGCCCCCCGGGTCGCCTCGCGTCTGAAGGAACTTGGAGCGGACATCGTCCTCCTGACACCGGGGTGAGGGGTATGCAATCAGTCCGTGGGGCTGATCCAGCGTGAAATAGAGAGGACCGGCATTCCCACCATCGGCATCTCCATCGTCAGGGAGTATACCGAGAAGGTCAAGCCTCCCCGGAGCGTCTTCCTCAAATGGCCCTTTGGCCACCCCCTGGGGGAGCCCGGCAACGTGGCCCAGCAGCGCGCAGTCCTGAAGAAGGCCTTCGAGGTGCTGTATGCCGCGGAAAAGCCCGGGGTCATCGTTGACCTGCCCTGGCGGTGGAGGCGGGAACAATACCATGAATAGAAGGGCCATTCTTCTTCAGTCATGGTCATCCGAATTGTTCTTGACTGGTGTCATGAAATGAAATAATTATTGGTCCGACCACCCGACCAATAAGGGGTAGCCTATGAACATGCCGGCACCACGCAGGGAACAGATCGTCAGGAGCAGGCTCTATGAGCGTGTCGCAGCGATCCTCCTCAAGAGGATCATCAAGGGGGAGATCCCTGTGGGCAACAAGCTCCCCACGGAACGGAACCTGGCCGTAGCCTTCGAGGTGAACAGGTCCACCATCCGCGAGGCCCTCAAGAAACTGGAGTCTCTGGAGGTCATCGAGATCCGGCACGGCGACGGGGTGTATGTGAAGGATTACCTGGAGAGCCCCAGCCTCGACCTCATCTCGGCCCTGTTCTACCTGGACGACAACCTGGATGTGGATATCCTCATGACCCTGCTGGAGTTCAGGCTTATCCTCGTTCCCGAGATGGCCGCCATCGCCGCCCGCAGGAGGACCGACGCCCACGTGGAGGACCTCAGAAAAACGGTGTTCGACCGTGCAGACCTGAGCGTCATGGAACGGGACATGGAGGTTCACAAGATCATAGCGCGTGCCAGCGGAAATATCCTCTACCTCATCCAGCTCAACTTCTACAACCGCTTCTTCGTGGACTTCGGCCACCTCTACTTCGATATCCCCGAGAATCGGGATCGTTCGGCCAGGTTCCACCAAGAGATCTACGAGGCCATCAGGCTCTCCGATCCCGGTCTGGCGAAACGGGTCATGTACGACGTGCTGGACTATGCGGAGCGGGCCATACGCTCCTATATCATGAAGATCAGGGAAGAGGGGGGGAAGCCGTGAGGAGATTCATCGAAGAACCCATCCATCAGGCCTTCGACGTCATCGTCGTGGGGGGAGGCATCACTGGTGCGGCCGTGGCGTATGAGGCGGCCAGCAGGGGGCTGCGGACCGCGCTGGTGGAGAAGAAGGACTTCGCCTGCGCCACCTCGTCGGCTACCTCCAAGCTCATCCACGGGGGTCTGCGCTACCTGGCCAATGCAGAGTTCGGTCTGGTCCGCGAATCGCTGAAGGAACGCAGAACCCTGGAGAACATCGCCCCGAATTTCGTCTACCCTATCCCCATGATGATGGTGCACGACGGCGTCTGCCCCAAGAACAACGCGGTGGAGATAGGCATCGGACTGCAGATCTACGACGCCCTGTCCTATGACCGCAACCGCACCTGGGACAGGAGCAAAAAAATCCCGCCCCACCGGAAGATATCCACGGACGAGGCCCTGGTCCTCGAACCCGGCATCTTTGCCCGGGGCATGAAGGGGGCCTCGGTCTTCTACGACTGCGCCAACATCTTCCCCGAGCGACTCACCCTGGCCTTCATCAAGTCCGCAGTCTTCCACGGGGCTCTTGCGGCCAACTATGCCCGGGTGGATGATTTCCTCACCAACGGAGGCGGGCGGGTGAAGGGGGTGCGGGTGACCGACCTCCTGACCGGGAAGACCTCGGAGCTGACGGGCGCCATGGTCATCAACTGCACCGGGCCCTGGGCGGACCTGCTCCTGGGGCTTGCCCGGCCGGGAAACGCCCCGGGTAGCCTGACGAGATCCGAGGGCATCCACATCGTGACCAGGAAGCGGGTCAACAGCCACGTGGTGAGCTATATGACCAGGGAGGGTAGGCACTTCTTCATGGTCCCCTGGCGGAACCACACCCTCATCGGCACCACGGACCGTCCGTTCACGGGAATGCCCGACGAATACCGGGTGACGCTCAGGAGCATCCTGGGGCTCATCGAAGAGGTCAACACGACCCTGGGCACCGAGGTGGTGACCTCCGATGACGTCCTGTACGCCTACGGAGGGCTCCGTCCCCTGGTGGAGGATGTCTCGGCGGATACCTACGGCGCCTCAAGGAAGTACGAGATCCACGATAATGCCGGAGACGGGCTGGAGGGCCTCATCACCGTGGAGGGCGGGAAGTTCACCACCAGCAGGAACCTTGCCGAGACAGCCGTCGACCTGGTGGAGAAGAAGCTGAACCGGCGCCCCATGGCGTCGCCCACGGCACGGCGCTACCTATGGGGCTCGCAGATCCCGGACATGAAGACCTTCATGCTCGACCTCAATCGGAAGAACCGGGACTTCGATCCCGCCACCACCGAATACCTGGGGAGGAACTACGGGACCGAGCATCAGGGCGTGCTGGATCTGGCGCGCAACGAAGGGGCGCTTAGGGAGATGCTCAACAGCGACGGCGAGATCATGGCCCAGGTCGTGTACGCCGTGAGGCACGAGATGGCCCGGAAGCTCTCCGACATCGTGCTCCGTCGCACCGGCATCGCCACGCTGGGAAACCCAGGCGACGGGGTCCTCGAGGAGATCGCCGCGGCGGCGGGCAGGGAGCTCGGCTGGGACGGCGGGCGCATCGAACAAGAGCTCACGGAGACCGGGGAGGCCCTCCGGGTCCCCGGTGAATGAAGAGGAAACGAGGAGGTGGGTATGGGCAGGTCCAAATTTCTCCCGAAATGGACGGAGGAGGCACCGCCGACGGGCTCCTGGCGCTCGGTCTTCAAGTACGGCGATCCCCATGAGTTCAAGCACCCGAGCCGGGCATGGTACGAGATGATCAAGCATGACTTCTCCATGACCGACGAGGACTTCCGCACGAAGAGGAACCAGGGGCTGGACGGCGTCCGCCTGAACCGGCCGCCCGCCCTTGACCCGGCCCACCGCGAACGCCTCGAGGCCGTCGCGGGCAGGGAGAACGTTGCTGCGGACGATTACAGCCGTGTGAGGTATGCCTCGGGCAAGACGACCGAGGAGCTTCTCGAGCTCAGGAAGGGCGTGGTTCAAGCCGCCGCCGACCTCGTGGTCCATCCCCGGTCCAAGCAGGACGTGCAGCGCATCGTGGCCTACTGCCATGAACACCGGATCCCCGTCTACACCTACGGCGCCGGGAGCTCGGTGAACTTCGGGGTGAGGCCTGTCCGCGGAGGCATCTCCCTGGTGCTGGGTACGCACATGAACAGGGTGCTGGAGGTCAACGAGCCCAACCAGACCGCCCGCGTGCAGCCCGGCATCTATGGACCGGCCTATGAGGACGCCCTGCGCAGGGCTCCCGAGCTGTTCCACACGAGGCGGCGGTACACCTGCGGACACTTCCCCCAGTCCTTCGAGTACTCCACCGTGGGAGGGTGGATCGTGACCCTGGGCTCGGGGCAGGCGTCATCCTACTACGGCGACGCCTATGACCTGGTGGTGAGCCAGGAATACGTGACCCCCGCAGGCACCTTCAGGACGTTCGACTACCCGGCCACGGCCACCGGCCCCAAGCTCAACGACATCATGAAGGGCAGCGAGGGGGCGTACGGTATCCTGGTGGAGGCCACCATGAAGATCTACCGGCACATGCCCGGGAACACCAGGCGGTTCAGCTTCATGTTTCCTTCCTGGGAGGCAGCCGTGGATGCGAGCCGCGAGATCTGCCAGGGCGAGTTCGGCATGCCGGCCATCTTCAGGATCTCGGACCCCGAAGAGACGGACCGGGGATTGAAGCTCTACGGCATGCCGGGATTCGTGGACGCCTTCCTCCAAAAGAAGGGCTTCCGTCCCATGGAACGCTGCCTGTTCCTGGGCAACGCCGAGGGACAGAAGGATTTCGCCCGCAACGTGGAGCGCCAGGTGAAGCGCATCTGCAGGGAGCTCGGCGCCATGTCGCTCACCGGGTATGCGGCCAGGAAGTGGGAGCACACGCGCTACAAGGAGCCGTACATGCGGGAGGACCTCATGGACTACGGAGTCCTCATCGACACCCTGGAGTCCTCAGTGACCTGGGACAACCTGCACCGGCTCCATCAGGGGGTGCGCGAGTACATCAAGTCCAGGCCTCAGACCATGTGCATGACCCATGCGTCCCACTTCTATCCCCAGGGCACCAACCTCTACTTCATCTTCCTGGCCAGGATGGACGATCCGGACGAGTTCCGTACCTTCCACCGGGGCATCATCGACCGCATCGTGGAATACGGCGGATCCCTGAGCCATCACCACGGTGTGGGCCGCATGATCGGCCCTTGGATGGAAAGGCATCTCGGGCCGGAGCAGATGGGGGTGCTCAGGGCGCTCAAGCGCCACTTCGATCCGCACGACATCATGAATCCGGGAGGGCAGCTGGGGCTGGACTGAGCTGATCTTCACCTTCCCGCATTGCAGGATGTATGATTATCTCCCTCACACCCGTTGTCTGAACACCGGGTGAGTGTTACTATTGTTATGGCATGGACGCCGTATGGCGCCATGCATTGTTCAAGGAGGTCCATGTATGAAAAAGCTCGCCATCGGTGCGGGAATCATCATCGGCATGATTGTCCTGATCCTTGCCGCGTTGCCCTTTGCCATCGATCTGAACAGGCACAAGGCCGCGATCCTCGAGGGCATCAAGTCCGTCACGGACCGCCAGGTGGATTTCGACGGCATCCGGCTCAGCATCCTGACCGGTCTCGGCGCCGAGATCACGGGTCTGCGCATAGCCGATGACAGGGCCTTTTCCCAGGGGGATTTCCTCACGCTCAAGAGCGCAAAGGTCAAGGTGGCCCTCCTGCCCCTGCTCAAGAAGGAGATTCGTGTCAGGGGGGTCGTGCTCGATGAGCCGAAGGTTTCCATCATCAGGGACAAGGACGGCGTATTCAATTTTACGACCCTGCTCCTGCCGAAGCCTGAAAAGACAGGGGAAGAAGAGGGTGGACCGGGTGTCCTTGACAAGCTCATGGTGGGCAATGTGGAGGTGAAGAACGCGGCCATCAGCTATATCGACAACAAGGCCAAGCCCGGTGAAGCGCCGTTCACGGTGAGCGACATCGATGTGGAGTCCAGCGACATCTCCCTGACCAGGCCCATCCCCTTCTCCCTGGCTGCCGCGGTCATGAGCGCCAAGGGTCAGAACCTCACTATGAAGGGCACCATCGGTCCGGTGCCGGAGGGGGGAGGCTTCGGACAGGCGCCCATCGACGTGCAGGTGCTCCTGGATTCCGTTTCTCTCGCTTCGCTCCCGGTGAAGATGCCGGTCAGTGCAGGGGATATGAAGGTGGACATGACGGCAAAGGGGAGCCTGGGCGATCGGGTCACCTCCCGGTTGGTGGTGGACCTTGCGGGTCTTGTATTAGGGGGAAAGGCCTCAAAGGACCGGAAAGGGACGTCATGCTCCGTGGCGGGTGATATGGATCTCGATCTCGGGAAGCAGGTCCTCGTCCTGAGGAACGGCACCTTCACCCTCGGCAGGGACAAGGGCGGCTTCGAGGGGAAGGTGGACCACTTCAAGGTGAAACCGTCCTGGAACATCATGGTGCATTCCGACCATATCACACCGGACAGCATCCCCCTGCCGGCAGGTCTGCTCCCGGACAAGATGACCATGTCCGGACCTGCCGGATTCAGGCTCGTCACCCGAGGATCAAAGGAGTCCTTCGAGGTCAAGGCAGACATGGACATGAAGCCCATGGTCATTACCTTCGGCACGTTCTTCGACAAGCCGGCGAACAGCCCCTTTAACCTTTCGAGCACGATAGTGAAGAAGCCGGAGCTCATGGAGATCAGCACCCTGGACTTCGACCTCGGCGCCGTAAAGGCCAGGGGCTCTGGGGAGGTCCGGAAGGCGGGCGACACCTCGCGGTTTACTGTCCGTATAGAAACGAATCAGGTCCCCCTGCAGACCGCGCAGGCGATCATACCCATGCTCAGGTCGTTCAAACCGAGCGGCAGCATCGTGGTGAAGACAACCCTCAACGGGGGCGGCGGCGGTCCCCTGGATATCAACGTTCAGGCTCTTTCGGAGCACATGGGTCTGGTGCTTACCAAGCCCAAGGAAGGCGAGCAGCCCAAGGGAAAGGTCCTGGCCGGGCCGATCACGGCCGACATGAACGGGATGACCGTCTCGGTGGATGCCGTGAAGAAGGAAAAAAATCTGACTGCACAGGGTACCATGAGGTCCCGGGGCGGGACCTTTGCCAATATCCCCTACACGAACCTCACCGGCGCGTTCAGTCTTGCAGGAGACCAGCTCAGGGTGAAGTCCTTCGACCTGGCTGCGCTCAAAGGCTCCATCAAGGGCTCTGCGTCCTACAACCTCAAGACCAAGGCATGGTCGGCGGACCCGGTCTTCAATAATGTTCAGGCAGGCAGTATCCTTGACACCATGACCAGCTTCAAGGGTGTCTTCGCAGGAACGCTCTCCGGTGACCTCAAGGCCAGCGGCGTGGCCGGTGCGCCGGCTTTAAGCAACCTCGGTGCCAAGGGAAAGATCGGCATCAGCAAGGGCGAGTGGAGGAACTTCGACCTGGCGGGTACCGTGCTGAGTTCCCTCCTCGGGGTGCCCGGGGCATCAGAGATCTTCGGGTTCGCTCCGGCCGAAGTCCAGAAATACAACACGACCCGTTTCGAAGCCATGAACGCCGAGGTGGACCTGGCAAAGAAGGTGATCACCGTGGATACCATGAAGCTCCTGAACATCAGCAGCGGCAAGGATGTGGACACCGAGTCGAGCCTGAAGGGCACCATCAGCATGGAGACCAACGAGGTCAACCTTACGGGCAACGTGGTGCTGCCCAAGCGTTTTTCCCAGCGCATCGGAAACAAAGCCGAGGCATTTTCCGCCATCATGAACGACCAGAAGCGGCTCGTGCTGCCCATGACCATCACGGGTACGGTCAAGAAGCCCGTCCCCATGGTGGAGGTGAAATCGTTGAGCAGCGCCTTCACGAAGTACTACACGTCCAAGGCCCTGGACAAGGGCATGAAGAAGCTCCAGGACAAGGGCCAACTCCCCCCCGGCACCGAGGAGACCCGCAAGGCCCTGGAGAACGTGCTGGACGGGCTGATCAAGAAGAAATAGGTGATGCGAAACAAAACCGCGGCCCTGCCGGACCGCGGTTACTTGGTATGCGCTTGTCGCCGCTGAGGCAGGGGAGGGAATCTCCTACCTGGGGTACACAGCCTTGGGGGTATGCCCCGCGTGTTTCTGGAACCTCGCTGCCAGGGCCAGAAACGCTGCGATGCCGGTGGCGATGAATACGGTTGTCATGGCACGTACCCTCCTTTCTTCAGCGGGTGTGGATAGCTTTTCAGGCACCCCGGTCAGCCCAGCAGGTTCATGATCAGCGTACGGGCCGGACCGGTGTTGATGCCCACCAGGGTGACGATCATGATGAACACTGCGGTCGCTTCCACCGGGGTGAGCCCCAGGACCCTGTAGGTGAACCTGATGCCGATGCCGGTCATGAACAGACAACCGAGAACGATCCATACTGTCATCATTGTCTTGCCCTCCTGGGGTTTGTTTTTATTCTCCTGTTCTTTGATTCAGCAAGGGATGTGCCAGGTCTTGTCGGCATGCAACCAATTGATAACATGATCGATTAAAGGCGGCCATCTCCCGGCTTATGACAAGATGTCACTGGGGCAGTATGGAGGCCCTCTGGCGTGTACATTTTGTCAATACCGCATGAGGTCATGGCCGGGGTCGTGTCAAGGTGGCAGGAAGGAATCTTCCATGAGTATCGTATTGTCCAAATAACAGGATAGGAATGCATAAGCTATATGAGCTGCAAGGGGGGACAATGAACGGGGCTGAATCCATCATCCGGGCGGCACGGGCCGGGGGAGTCGAAGTCTGTTTCGCAAACCCAGGAACCACGGAGTTACCCCTGGTTGCTGCGCTTGATACCGTGGAAGGGATTCGGGCAGTGCTGTGCCTGTTCGAGGGGGTGTGCACCGGCGCGGCGGACGGATATGCCCGTATGGCCGGGAAGCCTGCCATGGCGCTGCTCCATCTGGGTCCCGGCCTGGCCAACGGTACGGCAAATCTCCACAACGCCCGCAGGGCGCATACGCCCATCGTGACGGTCGTGGGCGATCACCCCGCCTGGCATCGGAAACTGGATCCGCCCCTGGCCATGGAGATAGAGACGATGGCCTCAGCCGTATCCGGCTGGCAGCGGACATGCACCACTTCCGGTCTCCTTGCCCGGGACATGGCCGATGCCATAGCAGCAGCCCGGGAAGGTCAGGTGGCCACCCTCGTCGTGCCCTTCGACCTGCAGACAGAGTTGTCCGGGTCCCCGGTGCAGGTCACGAGGGAAGGGGAGGCAGGCCGGACGGGCCACAGGGCGATCGACGATGTGTTAGCCTTTCTCCGGGGGCATGCGCGGCCGGCTCTGGTTCTCGGCGGCCGGGCGCTGTCCCGGGGGGCCCTCCTTGCTGCCGCCCGGATCAGGAATGCCTGCGGATGCAGTCTCCTGGCGGAAGCCTTCCCCGCACGGATGGAACGCGGCGCAGGCCTTCCCGACCTGGCGAGGATTCCGTATTTTCCCGAGGCTGCCATGGAGATGCTGAAAGGATACGATGCATTCGTCCTTGCCGGAGCCCGGGAGCCCGTGGCGTTCTTCGGGTACAGGGACGGTCCCGGCTCCCTCCTGAGAGACGATCAGGCACGGATGCACCTGGCCGGTCCCGGGCGGGATGCAGCCCGCTCACTGATCAGCCTGGCGGAGGCCCTCGGTGCACCAGCAGTACCCTCTGACGAACTGCTCGCAGGTCCGTCGAGGCCGGGTCTCCCGCAGGGCCCCCTGGACGGGCAGAAGGCATGTGCCGTACTGGCGGCCCTCCAGCCGGTCAATGCCGTCGTCGTGGACGAGTCCATCACGAACGGCGTCTGGTACTACCCCCTCACTGCGGGTCTTCCCCCCTTTACCCTGCTTACCCTCACCGGCGGATCGCTCGGCCAGGGACCTGCCTGTGCCGTCGGGGCGTCGATGGCCTGCCCGGACAGGAAGGTGATCGACCTGCAGGCCGACGGCGCAGGAATGTACACCGTTCAGGCACTCTGGACCCAGGCACAAGAAGGCCTTGATATCACTACCCTCGTCTTTTCCAACAGGAGCTACGATATCCTCAAGGTCGAACTTGCCCGTCACGGGGTCAGAGTCCCGGGCCCTGTTGCGGCACGTCTAACCGACCTGGCCGGCATCGACTGGGTGAGCCTGGGCAGGGGCATGGGGGTGGATTCGACTGAGGCGGGTACCTGTGAAGTCCTTGCCCGCGAGCTGGAGAGGTCATTCGCCGAGAAGGGTCCACACCTGATTCAGATGAACCTCCCGATGTCCACGGAGATAACACCCTGACGGGCTACGCCTGTGCATACATGGTTCAAGGAATAACCATGTTCATGTATACTCTCACCGCAGACCATCTTGGAGAGAGGGAGGGGCGCATGTTTTCAAAGAATGACGGCAGCGGATACCGGGAGGTGCTCAGCGGTATCCGCCTCAAGACCCTGGTCTGGGGTGACAGGACGCTGTTTTCCGAATTCATCCTCAGGAAAGGCTCCATGCTGCCGGACCACAGCCACCCCCATGAACAGACGGGTTACCTGGTCTCGGGCAGGATACGGTTGACCATAGGCGAGCGTTCATATGAAGCATTGCCGGGCGACAGCTGGTGCATCCCCGGGGATGTCCCGCACCATGCCGAGATACTCGAGGACTCTGTGGCCATCGAGGTGTTCTCGCCGGTACGCGAAGACTATCTTCCGGAGAATCGCTGAACGACTTCATAACCGGATCGGCGGCAGCATGCCGCCCCGCCTTCAGTCCTTCATGCCCTCCAGCTTCACGCCCAGGTCGTGGTAAGCGCTCATGCGCGAGGAGAAGCTGTTCCTGAGCATGCCGTTCACGTCGAGATAGTCGTAGATCAGGGCCTCCTCCTTGCCCTCGGTCACCCTGAGGATCCTCCCGATGTACTGTTTGACGCGGCCGGTAAACTTGATGGGCGTGGCCAGAAAGATGGAGGAGAGCTGCTTGAGGTCGAAGCCCTCGCCGATGAGCTGGGCCGTTGCCACCAGGACCCGGGCCCGGTTGCAGTTGAGCTCCTCCACGATGCGGGCCCGCTCCCTGACCGGCACCGACCCGGTGAGCATGCAGGCGTCCACACCCCGGGCGCGGATGGCGCGGAAGAGCTCCTCACAGTGAGAGACCCTGTCCGATATGACCAGCGCGATGCCGGTGTCCTCCACCCAGGAGTGCGCCACCACGTCGTCCACGATGAGGCTGTTCCGCTTCGCGTTTTCCACCAGGGCCGAGATCATGTACTGGTACTCGTCCGCGTCGAAGAAGAAGGCGCAGTTCGTGTGGCGGACG
>Ga0209203_1000217_pt1 | contig 50196 bp, 34 predicted proteins | sample AD_UKC109_MetaG_FD_184423 | JGI IMG/M metagenome (GOLD analysis project Ga0209203, IMG submission 184423) | Active sludge microbial communities of municipal wastewater-treating anaerobic digesters from Hong Kong - AD_UKC109_MetaG (SPAdes)... | ecosystem: Engineered > Bioreactor > Anaerobic >... | reverse complement strand
GGGTGACGTTGCCGGTGTTGTTCACAAAGATGGTGTAGTTGATTACCTCGCCGACCTCGGCCTCGGCTCGGTCGGCGATCTTTTCGACCTCGATTCTGGAACCGCACAGCTTGCCGCCGATGGGATGATAGTCCGTCTCGGACCCGCCCTCGATCTTGTCGTAAGGCATATCGCCGACGCCGTCGCCGTCGCAGTCGAAGCCGTCGTAGTCGGACCAGACGTTGCCGAGGAAGCCGGTGAGGATCCGGCCGTCGTGCTCCCAGGTTACGATCGTCGTGGAGTTCCAGTTATTGGCGGAGTCAGACCAGGCGTTGTTTTTGGTGTTGTTGTTGAAGGTATTGAGGTAGATGGTGTTGTCGTTGGAGGATGCGAGGTAGATACCATATAAACCGTTATCATTAGCGGTGTTGCCCGAAACTGTGTTGTCGCTGGAGGAACTGAGGAGGATGCCGTACTCTTGGTTGCCGGTGGCGGTGTTGCCTGATACTGTGTTCTCGCTTGAGGAGCCGAGGCAGATGCCGTTTTCGTTGCCGGTAGCGGTGTTGCCTGAGATTGTATTGTTGTCGCTTGAGGAGCCGAGGACGATGCCGTTTTCGTTGTCGGTGACGTTGTTGCCTGTGACTATATTGTTGTCGCTTGAGGATCCAATGTAGATGCCGTTTTCATTGTCGGTGACGTTGTTGCCCGAGATTGTGTTATTGGTGGAGGAACCGAGGCGGATGCCATCGTAGTCGTTGTTGGCGACGGTGTTGCCCTCGATGGTGTTGTCGTTGCAGGAGGTGCGGAGGTGTATACCGATGTTGTCGTTGCCGGTGGCGGTGTTGCCCTTGATGGTGTTTCCACATGAATCTACCCTAATTCCCGCATCACCATCTCCGTCGCCCGAATTTCGCGCAACAAACCCCTCCAGTGTGCACCCGTCGGCGCTGATGGTGATGGCACTCCCCGACCCCCCGGCGTCCACCACCGGCATGCCAGCGCCGGTGTCCACGCCCCGCAGCGTCAGTTCTTTGTTGACGTTCACATTCTCGCGGTAGGTCCCGCTCGGCACCTCGATGGTGTCCCCGGGGTCGGCGGCATCGATGGCGGCCTGGATCCCGACCGCGACGTTGCAGGTGGTCCCGTTGGAGACTACGCCTCCGACCGAGGGCGTGCCGGTGGCGTTCGCCCGATTGGCCAAGATGCCCGAGGGGGTCCCGCTCTCGATCTCGACGGTCATCTCAATCAAGGTCGAGTCACCAGGACGAAGCGAGCCAAGATCCCAGGTGACGTTCTTTCCGTCAACGGTCCCGTTGGGCGTGCTCGAAATGTGCACCAGGCCCGCGGGCAGGAGGTCAGCGACCTCGACCCCGGTGAAGTTGACGTCACCGGTGTTGTTGACGTTAATGGCGAAGGTCAGATCGGAGCCGGGCAGGCCGCCAGTTGGCGAGACGGCCTTCTCGACCTCGATGGCAGGACCGCGCCGGACCTCCACCGTCTCGATCGCCGAGTCGTTCACCTCGAAGCCGCAGGGGTCGGTGCCGTTCGCCCAGAGCTCGTTTGTCAGCGGGCCCGGAAGGTCGGTCTCGTTTACGCGATACCAGGTGGTGTTGGTGTAATTCTCGCCTGGCAGGAGGTCTCCCACGTCCCAGAGGTCGGAGGTCAGGTTGTCCTCGGCCCAAACGCCAGTGAGGGTGACGTTGCCGGTGTTGTTCACAAAGATGGTGTAGTTGATCACGTCGCCGACCACGGCCTCGGACCGGTCGGCGATCTTCTCAACCTCGATGCCTGGACCGGACTGCCTGTCGCTGATGGGATGATAGTCCACATCGTCGGACCCGCCCTCGATCTTGTCGTAAGGCATATCGCCGACGCCGTCGCCGTCGCAGTCGAAGCCGTCGTAGTCGGACCAGACGTTGCCGAGGAGGCCCGTGAGGTTCCGGCCATCGTGCTTCCAGGTTACAGACGTCGTGGAGTTCCAGTCGTTAGCGGAGTCGGATATGGCGTTGTTGGTGTTCTCGAAGGTGTTGAGGTAGATGGTGTTCCCGTTCGAAGAGGCGAGGTTGATGCCATGATCGCCGTTGTCAGAGGCGGTGTTGTGCGTGATGGTGTTGCCGCTGGAGGAAATGAGGAAGATGCCGTCGCCACCGTTGGTGGAGACTGTGTTGTTCGAGATTGTGTTGCTGCTGGAGGAATCGAGCCAGATTCCAAAGGTGTTTCCGTTGGCTGTGTTGTTTGATATGGTATTGCTGCTGGAGGTGCCGAGGAAAATTCCGTAAGCTACGCTGCCCGTGACCATGTTGCCTGAGATGGTGTTTCCACTGGAGGAGCCGAGTTGGATGCCGAAGCCGTTGTTTGAGGCTGTATTGCTCGTGACGTTGTTGCTACTGGAGGATTGAAGGGAGATACCTGGGCCGGGGTTTCCGTTGGCGATGTTCCCCGTAACGCTGTTGCCATGCGAATCCACCTTGATACCGGCGTTTGGATAGTTCGCCGAATTCTTAACATTGAACCCCTCCAGGTTGCTGCCGTTGGCGCTCAGGGTGATGGCGCTACCATTGCCTCCGGCGTCCACCACCGGTAGACCTGCACCGGTGTCGACTCCCCGCAGCGTCAGTTCTTTGTTGACGTTCACATTCTCGCGGTAGGTCCCGCTCGGCACCTCGATGGTGTCCCCGGGGTCGGCGGCATCGATGGCGGCCTGGATCCCGACCCCGACGTTGCAGGCGGTCCCGTTGGAGACTACGCCTCCGACCGAGGGCGTGCCGGTGGCGTTCGCCCGATTGGCCAAGATGCCCGAGGGGGTCCCGCTCTCGATCTCGACGGTCATCTCAATCAAGGTCGAGTCTCCGGGGCGAAGCGAGCCAAGATCCCAGGTGACGTTCTTTCCGTCAACGGTCCCGTTGGGTGTGCTCGAAATGTGCACCAGGCCAGCGGGCAGGAGGTCAGCGACCTCGACCTCGGTGAAGTTGACGTCACCGACGTTGGTGACGTTAATGGTGAAGGTCAGATCGGAGCCCGGCAGGCCGCCCGATGGCGATGCGGTCTTTTCGATCTCGATGGCAGGACCGCGCCGGACCTCCACCGTCTCGATCGCAGAGTCGTTCACCTCGAAACCGCAAGGGTCGGTGCCGTTGGCCGATAGCCTGTTAATTATCGGGCCCGGAAGGTCGGTCTCGTTTACGAGGTAGCTGGTGGTGTTGGTGTAGTTCTCGCCTGGCAGGAGGTCTCCAACGTCCCAGAGGGCACTGGTCAGGTTGTCCTCGGCCCAAACGCCCGCGAGGGTGACGTTGCCGGTGTTGTTCACCCAGATGGTGTAGTTGATCACGTCGCCGATCACGGCCTCGGACCGGTCGGCGATCTTCTCAACCTCGATGCCTGGACCGGACTGCCTGTCGCTGATGGGATGATAGTCCATCTCACCGGACCCGCCTTTGATCTTGTCGTAAGGCGTATCGCCGACGCCGTCGCAGTCGCAGTCGACGCCGTCGTAGTCGGACCATATGTTGCCGAGGAAGCCCGTGAGGTTCCTGCCATCATGCTTCCAGGTTACAGGCGTCGTTGCGTTCCAGTTGTTGTTGTAAAATTCGGACAATGAGTTGTTAGTGTTGTCGAAGGTGTTGAGGTAGATGGTGTTGTCTCTGGAATAATAAATGAGAGCGATGCCGTACTGGCCGTTGTCGTTAACGGTGTTGCCAGTGACGGTGTTGTCGCTGGAGGATAAGAGTCTGATGCCGAAGTGTATGTTGTCGGTGGCGGTGTTGCCCTCGATCGCGTTGCTGTTAGAGGAATAGAGATCGATGCCGCTCTGATAGTTGTCGGTGGCGGTGTTGCCCGAGATTGTGTTGTTGCTGGAGTCATAAATGTCAATGCCGTAGATGTTGTCGGTGGCGATATTGTCCGATATGGTGTTGTCGCTGGAGAATAAGAGTCTGATGCCGTTGTACGTGTTGCCGGTGGCGGTATTGCCCTTGATCATGTTGCCGTTGGAGAAAGAGAGGTATATGCCACGGTAGAAGTTACCGGTTGCGATGTTGCCTTCGATGGTGTTGTAGTTCGAGATTACTTTAATTCCCACATCGTCCCAGTCGTCTCTGCCCGCGTTCTTGGCCACGAACCCCTCAAGGGTGCAGCCGTCGGCGCTAATCGTGATCGCACTTCCTACACAGCCCGCGTCAACGATCGGATAGCTGATTCCTCTCAGGGTTAACTGCTTGGTGACGTTCACATTTTCATAGTAGGTCCCGCTTGGTACTTCTATCGTGTCTCCGGGGCTTGCAGCATCGATCGCCGCCTGGATCCCGACCTCTACGTTGCAGGCGGCCTCGTCGGAGACGTTATCTCCGACCGAGGGCGTGCCGGTGGCGTTCACCTGGTTTGTGAGGTTGCCGGAGGCGGTCCCGCTCTCGATCTCGACGATCATCTCAATCGAGATCGAGTTTCCGGGATCTAGAGTCCCAAGAGCCCAGGAGACGTTCTTCCCGTCGACGGTTCCGTTGGGCGTGCTCGAAATGTGCACCAGGCCCGCGGGCAGGAGGTCAGCGACCTCGACCTCGGTGAAGTTGACGTCACCGACGTTGGTGACGTTTATGGTGAAGGTCAGATCGGAGCCGGGCAGGCCGCCCGATGGCGAGACGGTCTTCTCGACCTCGATGGCAGGACCGCGCCGGACCTCCACCATCTCGATCGCCGAGTCGTTCACCTCGAAACCGCAAGGGTCGGTGCCGTTGGCCCAAAGCTCGTTAGTTATCGGGCCGGGCAGGTCGGTCTCGTTTACCACGTAGCTGGTGGTGTTGGTGTAGTTCTCGCCTGGCCCGAGGTCTCCCACTTCCCAGACGGTTTTGGTCAGGTTATCCTCGGCCCAAACGCCCGTGAGGGTGACGTTGCCGGTGTTGTTCACCCAGATGGTGTAGTTGATCACGTCGCCGATCACGGCCTCGGACCGGTCGGCGACCTTTTCGGCCTCGATATCGGGGCCAGCATCCCTGCCGCCAATGGGATGGTAGTCCATCACACCGAACTCGCCCAAAATAATGTAGGGGGTGTCTCCTACGCCGTCGCCGTCGCAATCAACGCCGTCGTAGTCGGACCAGATGTTGCCGAGGAGGCCCGTGAGGTTCCGGCCGTCGTGCTCATAGGTCTGGGTGGTGGTGGCGTTCCAATCGCTGAGGCAGGCAGAATGTGCCGGACACACTTCAGTGTTGTTGTCGTTGTCGAAGGTGTTGAGGTAGATGGTGCTTTTGCCTTTGCAATCGAAGAGCCAGATGCCGCAATAGATGTTGCCGGTGACTGTGTTACCCGAAATGATGTTTCTGCACGGATCATTGCAACAATCTTGGAGACTGATGCCGATAACGTTGCTGGTGAAGGTGTTGCCCGAGATGTTGTTTTCGTTGGACCAGTGGATTTGGATACCGTGACTGTTGCCGGTGGCGGTGTTGCCCGAGATGCTGTTTTCGCAGCTGCCACTGATAAAGATGCCGTCTTCAGTGTTGCTGGTGGCGGTGTTGTCTGAAATGGTGTTGCCACAGGAGCCCTCGATGATTATGCCGCAGCCACCGTTGCTGGTGACGGTGTTGCCCGAGATGTTGTTCCCTCCGGAGAAAAAGAGGTAGATGCCGTTTTGGCTGTTGCCGGTGGCAGTGTTGTCCGAGATGTTGTTTCCTTCGGTGGAACTGAGGTAGATGGCGTCTTCGGTGTTGCCGCTGAAGGTGTTGCCCGAGATGGTGTTGCGGTTGCACACACTATCGCAGTAGACGCCGCTGCCGTCGTTGCCGGTGAAGGTGTTGCCCGAGATGTTGTTTCCTTCGGTGGAACTGAGGTAGATGCCGTGCCAGTTGCCGGTGAAGGTGTTGCCTGTGATTGTGTTTTTGCTGGTGCCATCTGTGACGGAGATGCCGTGCCAGTTGCCGGTGAAGGTGTTGCCTGTGATTGTGATGTTGCTGCTTTCCATAGTGAGGTAGATGCCACAGTAGTCATTGCCGGTGAAGGTGTTGCCCGAGATGGTGTTGTTGCTCGAGAACCAAAGACAGATGCCGTCTCCGGCGTTGCCCGAGATGTTGTTGCCCGATACGTTGTTGTTGCTGGAGGAATCGAGGTAGATGCCGGTTCCGGCGTTGCCCGAGATGGTGTTGCCCGAGATGGTGTTGCCTTCTGAAGTAACCATAATCCCGTTGTCGTCCGGCCACGACGTACCTGAGTTTCTCGCCATAAACCCCTCGAGGGTGCAGCCATCGGCGCTGAGGGTGATGGCGGTCCCCGACCCCCCGGCGTCCACCACCGGCGAGCCGACGCCCCGGAGCGTCAGCTGCTTGTTGACGTTCACGTTCTCGCGGTAGGTCCCGCTCGGAACCTCGATGGTGTCCCCGGGGTCGGCGGCGTCGATCGCCGCCTGGATCCCGACCGCGACGTTGCAGGTGGTCCCGTTGGAGACTACGCCTCCGACCGAGGGCGTGCCGGTGACGTTCACCATATTCGTCAAGATGCCTGAGGCGGTCCCGCTTTCGATCTCGACGACCATTTCAATCGATGTCGTGCTGCCGGGACGAAGCAGCCCGAGATTCCAGGTGACGTTATTTCCGGCGACGGTCCCGTTGGGTGTGCTCGAAATGTGCACCAGGCCAGCGGGCAGGAGGTCTGCCACCTCGACCTCGGTGAAGTTGACGTCACCGACGTTGGTGACGTTAATGGTGAAGGTCAGGTCGGAGCCTGGAAGACCGCCCGATGGCGATACGGTCTTCTCGATCTCGATGGCGGGACCACGCCGGACCTCCACCGTCTCGATCGCCGAATCGTTTACCTCGAAGCCGCAGGTTTCGGCGGTACCGTTCGCCCAGAGCTCGTTGGTCAGCGGGCCGGGGAGGTCGGTCTCTTTTACCACGTAGCTGGTGGTGTTGGTGTAGTTCTCGCCTGGTCCGAGATCTCCCACATCCCAGACGGTTTTGGTCAGGTTGTCCTCGGCCCGAACGGCTGTGAGAGGGCAGGGGCCGGTGTTGTTCACCCATATGGTGTAGTTGATAACGTCGCCGACTTCGGCCTCGGCTCGGTCGGCCAGCTTTTCCGCTTCCAGCGCGGGCACAGCCCCCGAGCCGCCTAGGGGATGATAATCTCTGTCCAATCCGCCTGTGATATTGTAGGGAGTCTCGCCTATTCCGTCGCCGTCGCAGTCGATGCCGTTGTAGTCGGACCAGATATTGCCCAGCAGGCCGGTGAGGTTGAGGCCTGTCTGGGTGGTGGTGGCATTCCAGTGGTTAGTATTAGCCCCGTTGGAAAAGGCGTTATGGGTGTTATCAAAGGTATTGAGGTAGATGATGTTGCCGCTGGAGGTATCGAGGAGGATGCCGTAGTTGGTGTTGCCGGTGGCGGTGTTGCCTGTGATGTTGTTGCCATTGCTGGAGGAATAGAGGCCAATGCCAGCGTAGGAGTTGCCGGTGGCGGTGTTGCCTGTGATATTGTTGCCGCTGGAGGTATGGAGGTGGATGCCGTAGTTGTTGTTGTTGTTGGCGGTGTTGCCTGTGATGTTGTTGCCATTGCTGGAGCAATCGAGCCTGATGCCTTGCATGTTGCCGCTGGCATTGTTGCCGGTGATGCTGTTGTCACTGGTGGCACCGAGGTAGATGCCGTCGCCGTTGCCGATGGCGGTGTTGGCGGAGATGGTGTTGCCTCCCTTCCACCCTAATTTGGGGATATCGATTTGGATGCCGACCCTGAAGCCGGTGGCGGTGTTGCCGGTGACGGTATTGTAGCTCGAAGCTACCCATATCCCCGCACTGGATGACGAATTCCTGGCCACAAAGTCCCGCAGGGTGCAGCCGTCAATGACCAGGTTGATGGCGATGCCCGATCCACCCGCGTCAACCACCGGCAGACCGGAGCCGATGTCCACGCCCTGCAGGGTGAGGGGGGCCTCGTACACAATGACATTTTCATAATAGGTCCCGCTCTGGACCAGTATGGTGTCGCCTGCTGCGGCGGCGTCGACCGCTGCCTGGATGCTCTCTCCAGGATTGACGGTCCAGGTCGTCGCTGCCCCGGCACAGCCCACGAACAGAATCAGAGTTAAGAGACACCTCAGAACTGTATTAAGTTTATCCTTATGATCTACCATAATCTCCCTCCACCAAAGGATCCAACAGATTCAATATCCCATCATTTGAAAATCGACTGGATAATGGGATATATCACTATTGGTAATCGATAAAATTTCCGGCCTTCTTCGGGGAGTGATGCCATCTTCTGATTGGCTATTTTCTCGTCATTTGCTGAGGATTTTTTTTCTGAGATACCAATAACTCAGCATATAATTGAATTAAGTTTATGATCCTTCGGGGACCCCTCCGGGGTGGAGAGACAGGCTCGTCCATCCTCGAAAGAGATCAAGCCTGGTATCTTGCGGCCGAATTTTCTTTAGCTCCTTATCATCAAAGGGCGGTTTGTCGGTCTTTCCTTCGTCGACGATGGATGTAGACATCGGAGAAAGTCAATAATTATCTATCTTCGGAGATAATTTGGCTCCGCGTCTCTCAGGCCCGCAGCTCGAATTCCTCGCCTCGATCCTTCCGGGCGCTTTGCCTGCCCGGTGGCGTTCGATGAAAAAAGGAGCTGACGACTCATCCCCGCCCTCGAATCCACCGGCGCGGATCGAGGGCGGGCCGCCAGCGGGCGATCGCCTCCCAGCCGAGGATCAGCCCGCCGATCCAGAAGGACGCCTCGCCGGAGACGGAGATGAATGATTCGACGCTATCTCGCCGCTACAGATGAAAACCACTAAAAACAAAGCCCCGCTTAAATCTCAACAATGACCTCCGCCGAAATCTCCGACCTCCGTTCTCTCGGCCCCGAGGAGCGGGAACGGCTCCTCTCCTCCTTGCAATCCGAGAGCGATAAGATAATGCTCCGGCTACTTTTGGAGACGGGCCGCTCCCTAGACGTCCTCCAGGAGGCGAGGGTCGCCGACCTCGATCGGGATCGGTCCGTCCTCCGGTTGAGGAGAGAGGATGCTGAGGAAGGCGAGGCTGAGGTCGATGAGGTGCCCCTCTCGCCGGAGCTTTCGGAAGCGGTCGGAGGTTACCTCGACAAAAACCCCGGCAAAACCCGCATCTTCGAGGGGAGGTGCGGCAAACCCGTGGGGCCTAAGTGGTTCCGGTGCGCCATCGAGCCCGTCGTCGAGAAGCTGGGGCTCGGAAGCCCTCGCTAGATGAGACCGCCAAAACGATGGTGGGAGGTCGGGTCATGTCGATTCTCGGCAGCATACGAAGGCGAGAAGGCCGCCGATGACGGCGAGGGCCGACCCCAGGAAGATCGCCGCCGTCTCCAGGTGGACGATGAGAAAGATGCAGGTAAAAATCCCCAGAACCGGCAGGACGGGAAGCCAGCCGATGCTCAGGGGGACCCGAAAGGGACGAGGCCGGTCCGGATCGCTCCGCCTGAGGGCGATCAGGCCACCGTTGATGACGACGAAGGTCGAAAAGAGGATGAAGTCGTTGGCGCTGGCGACGAAGGCTATGTCGCCGGAGAAGACGAAGGCGATGGAGAGGAGCATGACGACGACGATCGCAGTCCAGGGCGTCCTCCTTTTCGGGTGAACACGCGCCAGGAAATCGGGCATGGCTGAGGACTCTGCCATCCCGTAGGCGATCCTGGACGCGGCGAGGAGCATCAGAAGGACGGTGTTGGCGGTGGCGAATAGTGCGATCGCCGAGATGACGACGAAGGCGTCGGGCCCGAGGGCCTCGGCCGCCACCTCGGCGAAGGGCGCCTCCGAGGCTGCAAGCGTCTCCCAGGATACGACGGAGACGACGCAGAGGGCCACCAGCATGTAGAGGACGATGGTGATGGCCAGGGCAAAAACCAGGGCGAGGGGTATGTTCCTCTCGGGGTTTCTCGTCTCCTCCGAGAGCTTAACCATCTCCTCAAAGCCCATGTAGGCGAAGAAGATCAGGGCCGCCGCCTCGAAAATGCCAGAGAGGCCGTGGGGCATCTCGAAGTAGTCGACGGTGCCGAGGCTCGGAAGACCGATATAAATCACAATCAAAAGACCCGCGGTCTCGATAAGGGTGAAGACGATGGCAAACCAGGCCGAGATCTTGATCCCCCAGAGGAGGACGAGGGAAAGGACGAAAATCAGCAGAACGGCCGAGGTGAGGACTGGAACTCCGGTCAGGGCGTCGAAGTAGCCGCCGAAGCCGAGGGCGACGGTCGAGGCCCCGATGACCCCGCTGAATATGATTAGCCACCCCACGACGAAGGCGAGCCTTTTGCCGAAGGCGTGGCAGGTGTACTCGTACTCGGCGCTGGCCCTCGGAAAGATCGACGAGAGCTCGGCGTAGCTGAGGCCGGTGAAGACGGCGATCAGGGCCGCGATGGCGAAGGAGAGCCAGACAGAGTTTCCGGCAAGGCCCGCGGCCTTTCCGATCAGGGCGTAGATCCCCGCCCCAAGGATGATCCCGATGCCGGAGAGGGTCACCTCGAAGAGTCCCAGCTCTCGCTTCAGCTCCGTCTTCTCAGCCATATATCAGGCCTGATGATTGCAGTCTCGTGAAAAGAGTTGCGGTTCAAAACGGAGCGAAGATTTTGGGGTTTCGCTCCCAGCATGAGGGGTGAAAAATCTAAAACCTATAAAGTGCCATATCAGATCGGCGATGAAATCCAAGATTGTCCTCCACAACCTGGGATTATTGGCGATCATCCTGGGCGTTCTGATGCTGATACCGGCCTTCGTATCCGTCGTCTACCGGGAGCCCTCGGGTTTGGTCGCCTTCTCTCTGACGTATCTCGTGGCCGTAACCTTTGGCCTGGCAATGAGGCGGCGCGGCGTCGGAGAGGAGATGGGCCACAAAGAAGCAGTTGCCACCGTGGCTCTCGCGTGGATCTTGGCGGGATCGCTCGGCGCCCTTCCCTACCTCCTCCTCGGCCTCGCTCCCGTCGACGCCATGTTTGAGTCGATGTCGGGGTTCACCACTGCGGGGGCGACGATCTTGACAAATTTCAACTCCCAGGGGTACTGGATACTGAGCGAAGCGCAACTCGGCTCAAGCCTGGCTCGCGCTTTCGTCGAGGAGTTCTCCAGCCTTGCAACCCTCTCATCCGCCAGCGAAGAGACGATCTACGGCCTCCTCTTCTGGAGGTCTTTCACTCAGTTTCTGGGTGGAATGGGGATAATACTGCTATTCATAGCGATTCTTCCTCACCTGGGGGTGGCGGGACGTGAACTCTATTCGGTGGAGGGGCTCGGCCTCACCAAGGAGGCACTAACGCCACGGGTGAAGAACACAGCCAAGATCTTCTGGAGGATATACCTGGGCCTCGTGGGGCTCGAGGCTCTTGCTTTGGTGGTCTTGGGTCTACCTCTATACGATGCCGTCTGCACCGCCTTCACGAGCCTGGCCACCGGCGGCTTCTCCCCTCGGGCCGATAGCATCGCCGCCTATAACAGCCCCCTCGTCGACCTCGTAGTCTGCATATTTCTTCTGATCGGGGGGACGAGCTTTCTTCTTCACTATCGTATCCTCTTCAAGGGCGAGCTCTCGGCCCCTCTGAGAGATACCGAGTTTAAATTCTATATATTTATAATATTATTATCTATATCCGTCCTCATGATCTGGGGCGGCATAGATGGGGACTTTTCGACGAAGTTCAGGTACTCGGCCTTCCAGGCCGCCTCCATCATGACCACCACGGGATACGTGAACAACTTCAGCTACGATTCTTGGTCTCTGGCCGCGAAGCTTGTTCTGATAATGCTGATGCTGATCGGCGGGAGCACTGGTTCGACGGGAGGCGGGATAAAGGTGGGGAGGATTATGATAATATTGAAGCACTTTCATAAAGAGCTGCTTAGAATTCTACATCCCCATGCAGTGACATCTGTGAATGTTGGCGAGATCGTCGTCCCTGAACATATACTTAGATCAGTTCAGGTTTATACCCTCCTTTATCTCATGATCTTCATTGGCGGCTCCCTGGTCTTTGCCATCACCGAGGCAGGAAATCCGAGTTTCGATGCGATCTCCGCCATTTCTGCCTCTGCTTGCACCTTGGGAGTGATCGGACCTGGCTACGGCGTTGTTGCCATCGATTTCGGCCAGATATCTCTTGCAGGGCGAGTTTTTGGAACATTTCTTATGTACTTGGGACGATTGGAGATAATCACGGTTCTGGTCTTCCTGGTGCCAGATCTATGGAAGAGGTGACGTGAGGCTTGACAAGAAGTGATAGCATAAAACCCCCTGCGAATTTCCGAGAGACCGTCGAGTTCTACCTCATCGACTACAGAACCCCCCTCGGCAAAGCCATCGACATAACGATAATCTTCATGAACCTTCTCGTCTGCGCCATCTTCGTCATCGACACGTATCCGATATCCATCGGATTAAAGACATTCCTCTGGCGGCTTGAGATCCTAGCTGTCACCTTCTTCATCATCGAGTACGTCGCCCGCCTCTACGGCGCGCCGAGCAGGAGAAAGCAGCTGGTGGACATCTACAGCATCATCGACCTTTTGGCGATACTTCCGACCCTCTTCCAGGCGATCCTCCCATTATTCGGCCTCTATCTCAACATCGCCTTCGTCAAAACGATCCGGGTCTTTAAGGTCTTCAGGATCTTCAGGTTTCTCCGGTTCCTCACAGATCCGAACTTCTTCTTCGGGAGCGTCTCCTTGGAGGTTCTGAAGGTGGCAAGGCTCGTGACGACGATCCTGATCATATTCTTCATCAGCTCGGGCCTCTTCTACTACGTCGAAAGCCCCGTGAACGATCAGGTCAGAAACTTCGGAGACGCCTTCTACTTCACGGTGGTGGCCCTGACGACCGTCGGCTTCGGCGACATAATCCCCGTCACCGAGGCCGGAAAGTGGGTCACGGTTTTGATGATCCTCTCGGGGATCATCCTCATACCGTGGGAGGCGAGCCAGATCGTCAAGGAGTGGATTTTGATCTCAAAGAAGACGAACGTCCTCTGCCCCCAGTGCGGCCTAGGAGAGCACGATATCGACGCAGATTACTGCAAACGGTGCGGCCATTACCTCTACCACGAGGAGATTCCGGAGAAAAAAGTGGCGGAGGGGGACCGGTCACAGTAGATTAACGAGCCTGCACCTTATCATGGAGCAAGCTCGCAGTTATCGTCGCATGACGCTCTCGGGGATGGGCTGAAAGGGCATTGTTCTGGTGAAGCGATATAGCTCAGCATGGCCCGTCATGACTCAGCGTATCGCCGTCATGGCGGGCCTTGAGAAGACGAGCATCTCCAGAGGGTTCCGCTTGAGGGTGGGGTCGCCGTAGATGCAGAGCTGGGCTGCGGTCGTCTTCTCCGAGTTACCGCCCCTCAAGACCGATTCTCTCATCAGCTCGAAGAGGGCGTCCCCGATCCGGTAGGTCCCCTGCGCCCCGGTCCCGCTGATGTAATCGGTGAAGTGGGCGGCGAAGTAGTTCGGTGTGCCCTGCTCCGTGTTCCTCGCCACAAAGGCTGCGGCTCCCGCCCGCAAAAACTCCGTCCCGAAGCTCATTCTGTTCTCGTAAAGAAGGCCGGTGTTGCAGGATACGTAGCCGGTTATGACCGGGTGGTTTGTCTCAAGATCGACGTCATCGACGTTCTCAACCCCGAATATCGGCACGTGATCGTTGGTTGAGAAGGACTCGGGACTTCCGTGGCCCATGAAGACTATGTAGTCGCTCCCCGAGATCAGGTCGAAGGTCTCTTCTCGTCGGCTGCATTCATCGCAGACCCCGTAGGGGGGCGTCGCCCGGCAGAGGCCGCAGGAGGCGTCGTCGGGATCGCAGGCGTCGCCGAGGCCGATCGGCGGTGAGAGCCAGCACTGGGTGCTGAACCGGACCTCGGGGCTCAATCCATACCCGCCGGATTCGTGGAGGTCGATGGCGGTCTCTAGGGCCGCGACGATCCCCGAGGACTCCGTCGAGAGGTCGGCAAGCCTGCTGACGACGAACCCTTCGTCGACGATCCCGTCATCCTCGAAGTCGACGTACCAGGCATCGGTCGGGAGGTACCAGATTCTGCTGTCGATGGTGACGATCTCGGGCCTCGGGATGACCGCCTCTCCGCCCAGGAGGATTATGTAGGCGGGCCCAGTCTCCTCGGAGATCGCCTCCAGGGCGTCCCTGATCTCGTGCCAGTCTGTCGGATCGGACACCCGGACGCCGTAATCCCTCGAACACTCGGAAGAGTCGAGGACGATGTACCTTGCGACGAGGCCGTCGGTCCGGCCGACCGTTTCGGTGTACCCGTCAACGGCGTCATCGAGGGCGGCCGTATCTCTCAGGAGGCTGGTCGTGACGAGAAGGATGTCGCGGGGTCGAGGCTCCATCTCGATATCGACCTCCCTCGTGCTCTCGCTCGTTACGGTGATCTCCCGGACGATCCCGCCGGCTCCGCCGACCCTTCTCGTGTAGGGGGCGCGGACGCTGACGAGGTCCGGGCTATTCGACTCCATTACGTAGTTTTTGTGGGTGGCGATGTACGAATAGCTCCCCTCAGGGAGCTCCACCCGGTAGCTGCCGGAGGTGCCGGTGGTGTCGGTCCAGGTCCGTCCGTCGTCGTCTTTGACGAAGGTGACGGCGACGTCCCGGATCGGGTCACCAGTCTCCTCGTCCGTGACCGACCCCACGAAGGCGCACGGGTAGATGACTGCTCGCACGTCGGCGGTCCTCGAAGGTGCCTCGATGGCCAGCTCCGAGGTCGTCTTATCGATCTTCGCAGGCGCTCCGGCGGCCGGAGCCGTCGTCAGCAATAAAAGGAACATCACGAGAACAAGAAGATGAGCCAAACTCGTTTTCATCAGCGTCTAACCCCCTGGGAGACGAGGACCCGCCTTTATGCTGGGCTCCGATTCCCGCCTGTGCGAATATCTATCGGGATCAAGATATTAACAGTTTTTCGTGATCGATGGAGGGGGTCGCAAGAGATTGTTTTCCAGCTAGATTAGGCCCGCCCCCGAATCCACCGGCGCGGATCGAGGGCGCCTTTCCACCGACGGACCGCCTCCCGCCCGAGGATCAGGCCTCCGATCCAGAAGGACGCCTCGCCGGAGATTACCAAGAGGGACGAAAGGGCTACCTTCCCCTCCGTCGATAAAGAGGTCGATGGGACTAGAATGAGAGAGCCGTAGAGGAGGCAAGATAATGCGACCAGGCCGAAACCGAGCCGCCGCTTCCAGTTTGTTGATTTTATATTCCGGTCGGCTTCGGTGCTGAGCTGGGAGTGGCCCGCCTCCCCAGCCCCGCCGTCCGGCGCCAGAGTCGTCACAGCCTCAGACGTCATCGCTCTTCTCGGGAGGTCACCTCATCTCCCGCAGGGCTTCCAGCGCCCGGTCGACCCGTTCCCGTCTCTCGGCGACGAGCCGCTCGTTCTCCTCTATTCTCCTTTTCCGGTCGGCGGCCATCCTCCTCGTCTCCGAGGGGGCGGGACCTCCGATCTTTGACCGCAGGGCCACGTTCTCCTTCGGGTCGAGGGCAGCCTTCAGCTCATTCTCGCCGAAGCCCCTCTCGCTCGGCCTGAACTTGGCGATCCTCTCGGCTGCCTCGTCCAGATCCCGGATCGTCGGCCTCTCGCTTTTCGCGGCCAGGGCCCCCACGATCTGGTGAGCGGTCCGGAATGGAATTTTCGTCTTTCTCACCAGGGAGTCGGCAAGCTCCGTCGCCGTCGAGAAGCCCGCGCCGGAGGCGGCCTCAAGCCTATCCGTCCTGAACCTCGCCGACGAGACGGCCCCGGCCGTGATCCGCACGGCGCCCCTCGTCAGGGAGATCCCTCGCCAGAGGTTCGGGGTCGCCTCCTGCAGGTCCCGGTTATAGCTCATGGGCAGGGCCTTGCAGATGGCGAGAGCTGCGACTAGGGCCCCATAGACCGACCCGGTCTTCCCCCGGACCAGCTCTGCTGTGTCTGGGTTCTTCTTCTGGGGCATGATGGAGCTTGTCGAGGTGAAGAGGTTGTCCAGCTCCACGTAGCCGAACTCCGATGTGGACCAGAGGATCAGCTCCTCGGCGAGGCGGCTCAAATTCGCCATCAGGATGGCGGAGTCAGATAACGCTTCGAGAAGAAAGTCCCTCGTCGAGACGGCGTCCATGCTGTTCTCGACGAGGCCGTCGAATCCGAGAAGCTCTGCCGTGCGGTTTCTGTCTATATCAAAGCCGGTGGAGGCGAACGCCGCAGCGCCCAAGGGTGACCGATTGATCCGGGGGTAGGAGTCCCAGAGCCTCTCGAAGTCCCGCAGGAGGGCGTCGGCGTGGGCCAGGAGGTGGTGGGCGAGGGTCGTAGGCTGGGCGTGCTGGAGGTGGGTGAACCCCGGAATTATTGAATCCGCGTTCTCGGCGGCCCTCTCGACCAGTGCTTTGGCGAGGCCGTTCACCTCGGCCATCATGCCGAGGACCTCTTCTCTGAGGACGATCCGGATGCAGGTGGCGACCTCGTCGTTTCTCGACCTGCCGGTGTGCATCCTGCCTCCGACGGCTCCAACCTTCGAGATCAGCTCGGCCTCGATCGCCTCGTGGACGTCCTCCCCCTCGCCGAGCTTCTCCTCATCGATCCCATCGAGCCCCGCCACGATCTCGGAAAACTCCGTGGGCGAGACGAGGCCCTGCTCTTTCAGCATCACCAGGTGGGCTCTATCCACCAGAAGGTCCGCCCGATAGATCCATCGGTCCGCCTCCCTCGATGATATGAACTCCAGGACGTCCTCGGAGATCTCGCCGAGCCTCTCTCCTCTCAATAGCATGATTCCCCTACCTCACACTCAGGTTGTATAATCCGCGTTGATCTTGACGTAATCGTAAGAGAGGTCGCAGCCGAAGGCCCGGGCGGAGCCCTCGCCGAGGCCCAGGTCGAGCTTGATCAAAAGCTCCTCAGACCTCATGACCTCCTCGGCCTCTTCCAGGACGCCGTCGACGATATTGCCCCGCCGGACCAGGAATACCTCTTCTTCCCGCCCGGCGGCCGATATCGAGAGGGTTATCTTCTCGGGGTCGAGGTCCGCTCCGGACCTTCCCGCTGCGGCCACGATCCTGCCCCAGTTGGGGTCGTTCCCGAAGATGGCGGTCTTGACGAGGCTGCTTCTCATGATCGTCTTGGCGGCGAGGCGGGCGTCATTCCGATTCCGGGCTCCGACCACTAGCGTCTCCACGAGCTTTGTCGCCCCCTCGCCGTCTTTCGCCATCATCTTTGCAAGCTCCGTGCAGACGAAGCTGAGAGCCTCTTTGAACTTTTCGAGATCGCAATCCACCTTTCCCGTCGCCGTGATCAGGACCATGTCGTTGGTGCTGGTGTCTCCGTCGACGATCAGCATGTTGAAGCTCCCATCTGTTGCCTCCAGGAGACACTCCCGCAGCTCCTCAGACGTTATTTTAGCGTCGGTGTAGATGAAGGAGAGCATCGTCGCCATGTTCGGCTCGATCATGCCGGCGCCCTTGGTGATCCCCGCCACCCTGAAACCGGCGTGCTCGACGGCGATCTCTTTTACCACGGTGTCCGTCGTCATGACCGCCCTCGCCGCCTCCCCGCTCGCTTCGAGGTCAGACCGGAGCCGCGATTTCGCCTCAGAGAATAGCTCTGCCATCAGGTCCCGGTCGAGGTACCTCCCGATGATCCCCGTCGAGGCGACGCCGATCTTCTCGGGACCGACGCCCAGGTTCTCGGCGAAGAGGCCCGCCATCCAGCGGGCGTCCTCGGCCCCCCGGGGGCCGGTGTAGGCGTTGGCACATCCGCTGTTGGCGATGACCCCCTCAAGCCTCCCTTCGGAATCATTCAGGTTCTCGGCCGTCACGTCCAGGGGCGCGGCCCTGATCTTGTTCGTGGTGAAGACCCCAGCGGCCGTCCCGCTGGCGGCGATGAGGGCGACGCCGTACTTGCCCCGCTTGACGCCAGCGGCCCTGACCCCCTCAACGGCGCATACGCCGCCCTCAATCCTCTTCAACTTCCGATGCCCCCATGCCCAGGCCCGCTATTATGTCTCCTCTGGTTACGATCCCGACGAGCCTCTCATCCTCCAGGACCGGGAGGCGGTTGATCCTCTGGCGGACCATGATCGACGCCGCCCTCTCTATGGAGTCCTCGGGGCTGACGGTGAAGACCTTCTTGGTCATCACCTCGGAGACCTGGGTCATGCCGACCTCCTCGGCCCCGGCCTGGAGCCTCTCCCATCGGATCAGGTCCCGGATCGGAACCTCCAGGATCTCAAGAGGGCTCGGGAGCCAGAGCCCGCCCTCGTCCTGGGCGGAGAGGAGCTTGAGAAGATCCGACTCCGAGACCAACCCCACAAGCCTGTCACCCTCCAGAACCGGCATTCCGCTGATATTGTTTCTCTTGAGAAGCTTGACGGCCTCGCTGACGACGTCAGTCGCCTGGCAGGCGACCGGCTCCGGGTTCATAACGTCCCTGACCAACATACTCTAACTCCTCCTCTCTCTTTTTATTTACCCTTTCAGTCTGGACCTTTTGCCGATCAGGGCGCACCGCCGGGAAACCACAGCCCGGTGGTCTCGCCGAGCCCCATCATCAGGTTCATGTTCTGGATCGCCTGGCCGGAGGCCCCCTTCACCAGGTTGTCTATCGCCGAGACTACGACGATCCGATCGCCCGACCCGTCCAGCTCAAAGCCGATATCGCAGAAGTTCGACCCCCTGACCCCTCCGAGAGAGGGGACGCCGGGCACCATCCGGACGAAGGGAGCATCCTTGTAAAACTCCTGGTAGATCTTCAATATCTCGGCCTTGTCGGGGATCTTGCCCACAAACTCGTCTTTGACCAGGAGGTGGGCCGTCGTCAAAATCCCCCTGATGGCGGGGACGACGTGAGGCGTGAAGCTGACCTTGACCCCCGACGAGAGGCGAGAGAGCTCCTGCCTCATCTCGGCCGAGTGCCGATGGGTGGTGAGCTTGTAAGCGATGACGTTCTCGGCGAGGTTCGGGTAGTGGCTAGTCTCGGAGGGAGCGATCCCGGCACCGGAGATCCCTGACTTGGAGTCGAAGACGACCCTCTCGACGAGCCCTGCTCCGACCAGGGGTGCTGCCGAGAGGCTCGCGCCCGTGGGGTAGCATCCGGGGTTTGCGACGAACTCGGCTCCTTTCACCTCGGGGTGGAGCTCCGGCATTCCGAAGACCGCCTCCCTGAAGGCCCTGTGCTTCATCTTGTAGGTCTTCTCGAAGACCTCGAGGGGGAGCCTGTAGTCTGCCGATAGGTCGACGACCTTCGCCCCCTCGTCCAGGAGTCCCGGAACCCAGTCCATCGCCGTCCCGTGAGGGACTGCGGTGAAGACCATGTCGCACCTTTCAGCGATCTCAGATATCGTGGGCGATTCGAACTTGAGGGAGCATACGCCCCGAAGGTGGGTGTGGACGTCCCCCACCGGGGTTCCCTCGAGCTTTCTGGAGGTGATGCAGACCGCCTCGGCTTTGGGATGGCAGCTTAAGAGGCGGAGCAGCTCGCCGCCGGTGTAGCCGGACCCGCCGACTATTCCAACCTTAATCATGGCAAAAGACCAATACGGGCTGGTATAAATTCGACACGCTGGCATCCCGGCCCGCCTCTCGATACGGTTCGCCGGATTGGCCATCATCCAGAAATCATTCGGCCGATGCAGATTTCGATTAAAAGGTGACCTTCAAACGGACTTGTAAAAGAAAAAGGCGGAAAGAAGATATTTATCGGTGAATGGGATACTTGAATTGATAGATGAAATAACTGCTCAGATCCGCTAGACAGACCGGCCATTTGAGGTGCATTTTGGGATGAAAATCGACGATAAAAGTTCAGGTGACGTAAAAATAGTCAGCCCGGCGGGAAGGCTGGACGCCTCGTCGTCGGAAGAGCTGAAGGCGAGGATGGAGGGGCTGATCGGCGATGGATGCCGAAAGATGGTTTTGAACTTCGATGGCGTTGAGTACATCAGCAGCTCGGGCTTGCGGGTGATGCTGGCCTCCCTCAAGCAGCTGAGAAAGACGGGCGGTGATCTGAAGCTGGCATCCCTGAAGCCGTACGTCAGGGAGACCTTCGAGATCGCCGGGTTCACCCAGCTCTTCGAGATATATGACGGGGAAGACGAGGCCGTGGCCGAGTTCGGGAAGTGAGGCAGAGGATCAGGATTCGGCCTCTATCAGAAACCGGCCCTCGATAAGGACATCGGAAGGACGACTATGTCAGGCGCCTTGCTTTTGGCTCTGATCGACAAGATCTGCGTCATCGTGGTGGCTGCGTATCTCATCACCAGGACCAGCCGCTTCTCCGAAGTTCTCGACGGCAAGCTCACGGCGAAGAACCAGGCGGCTTTGGTCCTCATATTCGGGGCCTTCTCCGTCTTCGGGACGGTTTCGGGCGTCGAGATCGCGGGCGTGATCGCCAACGTCAGAGACCTGGGGCCGATGATCGGAGGGCTAGTCGGCGGGCCCCTGGTGGGACTCGGGGCCGGTCTGATCGGAGGAGGTTACCGCTATATTTTGGGCGGGTTTACGGGATTGCCGTGCTCCATCGCCACGGTCCTTGCGGGAGCTTTCGGCGGCGCAGTCTACCTCCTGAACCGGCAGAGGTTCGTGGGGATCAGAGGGGCGGTCATCTTTTCGGTCTTTGTCGAGTCATTTCACATGCTTCTCGTTCTTCTGATTTCAGACCCCTATTCAGAAGCTCTCATGGTCGTCCGGGAGACCGGAATTCCCATGATCGCCTCCAACGCCATCGGCATGCTGATCTTCGCCTTCATGATATCGAACCTGATAAAGGAGAGAGAGACGAAAGAGGAGCGGGACGAGTACCTCGCTGAGCTTGAAAGAAAGAAGACGGAGCTCAACATCGCCCGCGAAATCCAGGAGAGCTTCCTCCCCGAGACGGTGCCCCCGCTGAAGGGCTTCGATCTCGCCGCCAAAAGCCTTCCCGCCAAGGAGGTGGGAGGCGACTTTTACGATTTCATCCCCATATCCAAAGACGAGATGGGCCTGGTCATCGCGGACGTCTCGGGAAAGAGCGTTCCCGCCGCCCTCTTCATGGTCCTCTCTCGGGCGATGGTCAAGGCGAGCGCCGCCAAAAATCCCTCCGTCTCGGAGGTCGCAAAGAGGGCCAACGACCTGATCGCAGCCGACGCGAAGTCTGGGATGTTCGTGACTCTCTTCTACGCCATCCTGGACCAGAAGGCTCGGACCCTCAGGTACGTCAACGCCGGCCACAACCCACCCCTGGTCCTGAACGGCGAGACCGGAAACCTCACCCTTCTGAAGACCCGGGGGATCGCCATGGGGGTCATGGACGACGCCGAGATGGAGGAGAGGGAGATCGGGATCGGTGAGGGAGACCTTGTGGTCTTCTACACCGACGGGGTGACCGAGGCCTCCGACGACGGGTTCTACCAGTTCGGGGTCGAGAGGCTCGTGGAGACCGTGAAGAAGAACAGCCACCTTTCTGCAGCAGGTCTCGTCGAGAAGATCACCGGCGAGGTCCTCGCCTTCAGCAAAGGCGCTCCCCAGTTCGACGACATCACCCTCATGGTGCTGAAGGGGGAGAGGACGAGATGAAGGCGTCTTTCGGGCTGCTGGCCAGAGGCTCTCTCGATGAATTGCCTAAGATAAGCGATTTCATCCTCGACTCGACGGAAGGGTCGGAGCTTGATCAGCGCGAGAGGTATCACCTGATGATGGCCGTCGACGAGGCCTGCACCAACATAATAAAGTACGGCGGCTCCACCGAGATCGAGATAAGGTGCCATGTGGAGGGCGAGCGGGTCGAAGTGGAGATCACCGACGACGGGGTCGCCTTCAACCCGCTGGAAGCTCCAGCGCCCGAGATCAGCGCCCCTCTCGAAGAGCGGGAGGTGGGGGGTCTTGGGATACACTTCATCAGGACCCTGACGACCGACGTGAAGTACGAACATCGACAGGGAAAGAACAACCTTACGATGACCCTCCGGCACCGCCAAAACAATATTTTAAGAAAATGATTATAAATATATCACCGATAAATGCTTAAATTCGTACATCCACTTATCGACCGGGACCAAAAATGCCTAAGAAACCGCCAGAGCTGACTTACGGCGTCGATGACGACCCGCCATTTGCGACGAACTTTCTTCTCGGGCTCCAGCACGTCTTCATCATATCCATCAGCCTCATATTTCCTGTGGTCGTGGTGAGGTCTTTCGGCGGAACCCCTCAGCAGGCGGAGTTCATGGTCAGCATGTCGATGCTCGCCGCGGGCGTCGGGACGATGCTCCAGGCCCTGAACAGAAAGGGCATGGGCTCGGGCTACCTCTGCCCCTCGGTCTGCGGGCCGTCCTATCTCTCGGCCTCCCTCATGGCGGCAAACGCCGGGGGCCTTCACGTCCTCTTCGGGATGACCTCGCTCGCAGGACTTTTCGAGGTGTTTTTGTCGCGGTTTATGCACAGGCTCCGGGTCCTGTTTCCTCCGGAGGTGACGGGGCTTGTGGTGGCGATGGTCGGGATCACCGTCATCCCCGTGGCCCTTCCAAACCTCGTGGGCCGCGACGCCACCGATACCATAACCGAGCTGCCAGAGCTGGTGGTGGCTCTTGTCACCCTGGGAACGATGGTCGGAATCAGCGTCTGGTCTCGGGGGAAGATGAGGCTCTACTCGGTCCTGGTGGGGATGACCTTCGGCTACCTCGCCTCCATCGCCCTTGGGCTCCTGAACATCTCCCACCTCGACCTTTTTTCCGAGGCACCCCTCGTCGCCTTCCCCGAACTCGACTATTTCGGATGGTCCGTCGACCTCGCCCTGCTGCTGCCTTTCCTGATAGCGGTAACCTGCTCCACTCTTAAGACGGTGGGCGATATAACCACCTGCCAGAAGATCAACGACGTCGATTGGAAAAGGACTGATATGAAGAACGTCAGCCAGGGGATTCTGGCCGACGGGATGAGCGATGTCGTAGGGGGCCTTTTGGGAGGGCTTGGCCAGTCCACCTCGTCCTCCAACGTCGGCCTCTCCATAGGGACCGGGGCGACGAGCAGAAAGACCGCTTTTGCCATCGGCGGACTTCTCGTATTCCTCGCCTTCCTCCCAAAGCTCGCCATGGTCTTTGTTGTGATGCCAAAGCCGGTGATGGGGGCGACCCTGATATACGCTGTCAGCTTCATGATCATAGCGGGTTTTCAGATAATAATGTCGAGGATGCTCGACGCGAGAAGGACCTTCCTCGTGGGGATACCCCTGATCATGGGGCTCTCGGTCGATGCCCTTCCCGAGCTCTACGAGAACGTCCCCTCCCTCCTGCAGCCGATATTCAGCTCGTCTCTCTCCCTCGCGGCGGTGCTGGTGGTCCTCTTGAACCTCATATTCAGGATCGGCATAGCAAAGCGGCAGCGGCTCGTCCTGAAGCCGGGGGTCGACGACGCCGACTCGATCTTCAACTTCATGGAGAAGCAGGGTGCTGCCTGGGGAGCCAGAAAAGAGGTAATCTACAGGGCGATATCGGCCCTCCACGAGCTCTACGAGGCGGTTACCGGCTCGAATCTGGCGGAGGGAGATATTGAGGTTGACGTCAGCTTCGACGAGTTCAACCTGGACGTGGAGGCCCGATATAAAGGAGTGCCGCTGGATCTGCCGTCGACGAGACCGAGCGAAGAGGATCTTCTAAGGGACGATCGGGCCGCGATCAGCCTTTCGGGGTTCATGATAAAGAGGTACGCAAACTCCGTGAAGCTGGACACAAAAGACGGAATGTGCCGAGTGAGACTTCACTTCGACCACTGAAGTAAGGGCTTCGATTTAGATCCTCGGACAGATCCGCGCCGCAATATCGGCGAGGTCTGCCGCCACCTGCTCAATCCTCTCTTTCTCTTCAAGGCATGAGAGCCACCTTTCGGGGATCCATGCGGAGCCTCGGGACGCTCCCGCCAGGGCCCCGGCGATGGAGGCGATGGTGTCGGTATCCCCGCCCGAGGATGCTGCAGCGATCAAGGCCTCCTCCGGCTCGAACTTTAGGTGGCAGTAGAAGGCGGCGGGGACCGTCTCCGCCACCATCGGCGAGGTGCCTATCTCCGCCAGGGCCTCCGGCGGATCGAGGTCGAGAAGCTCTTTTACGATCAGAAGGCGGCGGGCGAACTCTCGGTCCGCCCTCTCGGAAAAGGAGGCGGCCATCTCCAGAACTCTCGGCGGGGCGAAGCCGAAGAGGGAGAGAGCGACGCCTACTGCCACGGCAACGGACCCCGCCCTCGCGGCCTTCGAGCTGTGGGTGGGAAGGCTCTGAAGGTCAGCATACCTGGATACGAGATCGAGGTTGCAGTGGTAGACAAGGCCGATCGGCGCCGTCCTCATCGCCGACCCGCAGGTCGGCGTGGAGAGGCCCGCCTCCTGCCAGGGCCGATCCCTCAGAAGGTCCTGGATGGCGGTCTTGCTGGTCCATCCCACTCCCCGATTCAGAGAGGGGTCGAGGGTCCAGCACCGTCCCCATTCCATCAGCTTGGATGTGAACCTCTCGACGTCGAAGAACCCGGCCTCGATTATCGTCTCTGCCAGAAGGAGGGTCTGCTCGGTATCATCGGTGTACTGGCCGGGCGATAGGCCGCAGTGGAAGTGGTCCTGATCGGGAGCGACCATCTCCCGGACCTCGCCGAGGCAATCCCTGATCTGGTCTCTCGTGAGCCCCTCAACGGGCATCCCCAGAGCGTCGCCGACGGCAAGGCCCAGCATGCAGCCCCTGAACCGGTCCAAGAGCTCTTCTGCCATGCTAGCGAGAATGAGGTCCCGGAACTAAATAGTCATCGGGAAAACGGCCCGTTTTTGGGTATTTGGGAGAGGATTGGGCGAGAAGGGGGAGAGATCCGACCCTCAGTCTGGGCTGAAACGATCGAGCCTGGATCTGCTCTTCATCTCTCCTGAGAGGACGAATTCCCTCCTCTCCGAAGCGCTCTCATGATCCAGCATCAGGAGTATGCCGCACCCGAATAGGCACATCACCCCCGTCAGGATGAAGGTGGCTGTGAATCCCGCAAGGCTGGCGATGGCGGCGCCGGCGGCCGCGGTGGCGGCTGTTCCAAGGCCCGTGGAGGTGGAATAGACCGACCACTCGAAGCTCTCCCTCCCCGGGTTCAGGTTCATGCTCCAGAGCCCGACCCATGTGGGGTAAGCAAGGCCACTCCCGATGCCGTAGAGCGTCTCTGCCAGGTAGACCTGGTATATGTTGTCTATGAAGATGTACATCACCGGGACAGAGGCGATCAGGGCCGTTCCCAGTATCAGCCATCTCGTTTTGTTCTCACTTTCATCGATATACTTTGAGAAGGGGAGCTGGACCAGGGACTTTGTCACCAGAAATAGGGTGCTCGCCACCCCTGCGGTGAGGATGGTCCCCCCGACCACCCCCTCATTTATGAAGATAGCCAGTATCGGCTGAATCAGGCCGAAGCCCGTGAGGACGAAGATGTCCGACAGCATGAGGAGCTTTATGGTGCGATTCGTATTTTTCACCTCCGATTTTCGAATATTAATTTTAGGAATAATATACTGAAGAGCGGTGCCCAAAACGGCCAAATCGGCCTAGGATGTTGAGATGAACGATCATGAGCAAGGCTACAACTGCGCAAAAGAGGTGCACTACAAGCCAGAGCGCACGTTGATACAGCGGAAGATTGCCGTGCTCAGCCTCATCGTAATATGGTGACGAACTCCACCCATATATAGATTGCTGTACGCAAAATGCAAAATTTCAGCGAAATATCCGCCTAATTGAGTTTATAATTATGTCCAATCGGATTATTTCGGATCCAAACAACCACAAATTCGTCAATATGACGGAACATCTTGTTGATGAGAAATCCAGCCGCCATTTTCAGTACGGCTTTGACAGTTTCTGCACCGCTTCGGCTTGGTCTGCTGCTTCGTCCCAATCATCGATTCCCTGCCGGAGTTGGATCGACGGCCAGCCTAGACGGCCTCCCTTGACATACAATCCGAGACTTTTTGGCGAAAAGCTTTCGGGTCCACGAAAGTTCTCCCATTCTTTGGAAGATTTTCCAGGCTATATGATCTTGTGATGAGGAGACGTAATTGGAGATAAAGATGACGAGTTCCAGGGGCCTATGGGTCGGATCTCACCAAGAAATATTATTTGTTTTCGGGCAACAATGTATTTATCTTCGGGCACCACCAGAACTCGAAAAGATGACCATAATTAGCTCCCTTGATACGAATCCGGAATATGTACGACTATGTGGCTCTTCCTTTTTTGGTGTCTTTAATCTCAGATCGGATGTAATGGAAACTCTCGTTTATGCGGTCGGAACAGGATGGAATTAGACTGATTACATGTAAAAAGCAAAATCGTATGGGATAAAAATCACATTAAAGGCCTGAGATCATAATATATTACATCACATTCTAAAGATATGCGTCTGTAAAAATAAAATAAAATGTGGCAAAAGTTAAATAGTGGTTTGTTCTTGGCATTGTCGCACCACTAGAAATATCCAAAAGGTAAAGTGAGGTCACTAGAATGGCAAAGAACGTCAACGAAAGGAGCATCGATCCAGCCACCCGGGCGATGCTCCTCGAGGCCGACCGGGCGGGGATCGAGACCGCCTGGGATCGTTTCGAAAAACAGCAGCCTCAGTGCGGCTTCGGCCAGCTCGGAATCTGCTGTCGCAACTGCAACATGGGGCCCTGCCGGATCGACCCCTTCGGCGAGGGGCCCGACAAGGGGGTCTGCGGAGCCACCGCCGACATTATCGTCGCCCGAAACCTGCTGCGGATGATAGCCGCCGGGGCCGCAGCCCACTCAGATCACGCCCGGGACGCTGTACTGGCCTTCAAGCAGATGGCCGAAGGGAAAGCGAAGAGCTACCAGGTTAAGGACGAGGCGAAGCTGAACGCCCTGGCCGCCGAGTACAACATCTCCACCGAAGATCGGAGCCCTGAGGAGGTGGCTTTGGAGCTGGCGAACGTCCTCCTCTCGGAGTTTGGAAAGCAGACCGGACCGATTACGTTCACCCGAAGAGCCCCTCCCAAGCGCCAGAAGGTGTGGGAGGATGCCGGGATAGATCCAAGAGGCGTCGATAGAGAGATCGTAGAGTGCATGCACCGAACTCACATAGGCGTCGACAACGATCCGGTTCACATCCTCCTCCACGGCCTCCGGACGAGCATCTCTGACGGCTGGGGCGGCTCCATGATCGCCACCGACGTTCAGGACGTTCTATTCGGTACCCCGACCCCGACGATGTCCGAGTCCAACCTCGGCGTTCTCAAGATAGACGAGGTGAACATAATAGTCCACGGCCACGAGCCGATCCTCTCGGATATGATCGTCGCCGCGGCCGAGGACCCCGAGATGATCAGTCTTGCAAAGAAGATGGGGGCGAAGGGGATCAGCGTCGCTGGAATGTGTTGCACAGGAAACGAGGTTCTGATGCGCCACGGGGTTCCGGCAGCGGGCAACTTCCTCCAGCAGGAGCTGGCGGTGATCACTGGAGCCGTCGAGGCGATGGTGGTGGATGTCCAGTGCGTCATGCCTGCCCTCGGAAACCTCGCCAGCTGCTACCACACCAAGTTCATCTCCACATCCCCCAAGGCCGACTTCCCCGGCACCGTTCGAATGGAGTACCATGAGGAGAAGGCCATGGAGACGGCGAAAGAGATTGTCAAGACCGCCGTCGGGAACTACGCGAACCGCGACCCAGGCAGGGTCAACATACCCAAGGATAAGAGCGCCTGCATGGTCGGGTTCAGCGCCGAGGCGATTCTGGGAGCTCTTGGCGGAACGCCCCAGCCCCTGATCGACGCCATCGTCTCCGGAGCCGTCAGGGGCGTGGGCGCGGTCGTGGGCTGCAACAACCCGAAAGTTCAGCACGACTATGGCCACCTCAACCTCGTCCGGGAGCTGATCAAAAACGACGTTCTCGTCGTCACAACAGGCTGCAACGCCATCGCCTGTGCCAAGGCCGGCCTCCTGAAGCCTGAGGCCGCAAAGGAGGCGGGGTCGGGCCTCCGGGCCGTATGCGAGGCCCTCGGAATCCCGCCGGTCCTCCATATGGGCTCCTGCGTTGACATCAGCAGAATCCTGGTCCTGGCGGCGGCCCTGGCAAACCATCTGGGAGTCGACATCAGCGACCTTCCGGCCGCGGGCGCCGCACCCGAGTGGATGAGCGAAAAGGCCGTCAGCATCGGGGCTTACGTCATCGCCTCCGGGGTCTATACGGTCCTGGGGACGGTTCCGCCGGTCCTGGGAAGCACAGAAGTTACCAACGTCCTCACCAAGGGGGTGGGAGGCGTCATCGGCGCCACCTTCGCAGTGGAGCCAGACCCCTTCAAGGCCGCAAGCCTGATGATCGACCACATCAATGAGAAGAGGACGGGGCTCGGGCTGAAGGCCTAGGTCCGATCCCCTTTCGCCCAGGAGTTGAGATGATATGAAAGAGATCATGATAAGGCCTGAAAGGTGCTTAGGATGTCGATCCTGCGAGATCGCCTGTGCCGTCGAGCACTCCGATAGCAAGAGCCTCTTTGGGGCCGTGGCCGAAAAGCCGGTTCCAAGAAAGAGGGTTTACGTCGAGTTCGTTCCCGAATACGCGATCTCGGTTCCCATGGTATGCCATCACTGCGAGGACGCCCCTTGCGTTGCGGTCTGCCCCACAGGCGCCCTCAGCCAGGACGAGGTCATCAGGGTCGTGACCCACAACCCAGAGGCCTGCATCGGATGCTGGACCTGCGCCTCCGTCTGCAACTACGGGATGATCGGCAGAAACAGGGAGGAGAGGATCGCCGTCAAGTGCGACCGGTGTCCCGACCTCGATGTTCCCGCCTGTGTTGCCGCCTGTCCCACCGGGGCTCTGACGTACAAAGAGGTGGAGGAGTTCTCCGAGTCGAAGAGGGTGGAGTCGGCCCTGAAGATGGCGAGGGGAGTCGCCGCTGGCGCGAGCCGGTGAGATAGCCGGCTCTCAGACTTCTTTTAGGGATTGAAGGAGGTGGCTCCCCAGATGGTCGACGAAAGTTTGGTGCCCACGGTCTGCCCTTACTGCGCCCTGGGCTGCGGATTTTACATAAAGCTGGGTAAGGACAAAACTGGGATCGAGTACATGCTCGATCATCCCACAAACGAGGGGGCTCTCTGTCCCAAGGGAAATGCGACCCTGGAGATCCTGAGCCACCCTGATAGGCTTCGTTTCCCTCTCAAAAAAACCGAGGGTGGATGGGTCAGGATATCCTGGGAGGAGGCCCTGGCGAAGGTCGCCGAGGAGATCAAAAAGACGATACGGAACCATGGTCCCAACGCTCTCGGGTTTTTGGGCTCTGCCAAGTGCACCAACGAGGAGAATTACCTCTTCCAGAAGATGGCCCGGATCCTCGGCTCGAAGAACGTGGACAGCTGCGCTAGAAGGTGCCACTCGCCGACGATCCCTGCTCTGAACAGGGCTTTCGGCTCCGCCTGCATGACAAACCCGATATCGGACCTGGCCAACTCCGACTGCATCTTCGCCATCGGGTCAAACTTCGCCGAGAACCACCCCATAGTCGCGAGATGGGTTCTGAGGGCGAAGGATCGGGGGGCTTTCGTCATCGTAGCCGACCCCAGGCTCACTCCTACGGCGTGGCTCTCCGACCTGCACCTCCAGATCAAGCTGGGGACCGACGTCGCCCTTCTTAACGGGATGATGAACGTCATCGTCGGAGAGGGGCTGGAGAACCGGAAGTTCATAGATAAAAGGACCGTCGGCTTTGAGGAGCTGGCGGAGAGGTTGAAGGGATACACCCCAGAAAAGGTCTCCGAGATCACCGGAGTATCTCCGAGCTCCATCGTCGAGGCAGCAAGAACCTACGCCAAATCCGCCTCCTCAGCCATCCTCTACTCCATGGGGATAACCCAGCACTCCCACGGCACAAACAACGTCTCCGCCTGCGCCGATCTCGCCCTCATCTGCGGCCAGCTGGGCAGATCTGGGGCGGGGCTTTATCCCCTCAGGGGCCAGAACAACGTCCAGGGTGCCTGCGACATGGGGGTTCTCGCGGACTTCTATCCCGGGTCCAGGTCCGTCAACGACGTCGAGGCGATACACTTTATCGAGGAGGCCTGGGGCGCAGGTCCCCTTCCCGTGGGGATGGGGATGACCGCCGAGACGATGCCGGTGGCCGCGGGAGACGGGGACCTGCGGTTCCTCTACGTCATGGGAGAGGACGTCATCAACTCCGATTCGAGCTCTTCTCGGGGGAGAAGAGAGCTGGAAAACCTGGACTTCATGGTGGTCCAGGACATATTCATGACCGATACCGCCGAGATGGCGGACCTGGTTCTTCCGGCGGCGGCCTGGGCTGAGAAGGAGGGATCTTTTACAAGCTCGGAGCGGCGGGTTCAGTGGATCGACCGGGCGGTCCCGCCGCCGGGAGAGGCACGATCTGACCTCTGGGCGATCCTGGAGTTGGCGAACCGCCTGGGCCTCGACTTCGATTACTCTGGTCCCGAGGAGGTCCTCGCCGAGATAGGACGGATAGTCCCCAGCTACGCCGGCATCTCTCGGGAGAGGGCAGAGGCCCGGGGCGGGGTCATCTGGCCGTGCCCGTTCCTGGACCATCCCGGAACTCCCATCCTCCACCAGGAGGAGTTCTCCGCCCCGGAGGGGAGGGCCAGGATCGTTCCCGTCGATTACCTCCCCCCCGCTGAGGAGAGCAGCCTCGACTACCCGCTCCTCCTCACCACCGGGCGGGTGGTCCTTCACTACAACGCGGGGTCCATGACCCGCCGGAGCTTCTCCCTGATGAAGAGGGCGCCGGAGCTATTCGTCGAGGTGAACCCCGACGACGCCGACCGCTGGAGCATCGTCGATGGAGATCTGGTGGAGGTGAACACCCGCCGGAGTAGAGCCTGGGCGAGGGCTCACGTCACGACCAGGCAGGAGACGGGCGTCTTATTCATGCCCTTCCACTTCCCGGAGACCAACCGGCTCACCAGCGACGTCATCGACCCGGAGGCGAGGATACCGGAGTTTAAAGTCGCTGCCTGCCGGATCGGAAAGATGAAGGGGGTCTGATGGATTGGAGATTTACGTCGATCTAGGAAGGTGCATCTGCTGCCACGCCTGCGAGGTGGCCTGCGAGAGGGAGCATGGCGAGCCGAAGATATCGGTGGGGTCGGTGAGGGATAGGGCCTCGGTCCCCGTCTCCTGCCACCAGTGCGAGGTCGCACCCTGTGCCCACGTATGTCCCAGCGGTGCTCTCTCAATGGGTGATATGGTCTCCTTCGATGGCTCGAAGTGCACCCGATGCGGCTTCTGCCTTCTCGCCTGCCCCTTCGGCGCCATAGATGCAGACCTCACATCGATGATCCAGAAGTGCGACCTCTGCCCCGGAAGGGAGGTTCCGGCCTGCGTCCTCACCTGTCCCACGGAGGCCCTGATCTTCGGATATCGAGAGGATGCGACGAGGGAGCTGAGAAGGAGAGCGGCGAAGAGGATCGCTCAATCCTATGCTGCGGCCGTCGGGAGGGATCGGGCATGATCAACTCCGAGCTGAGCCCGGTGAGGCTTCTGGTCGTAGACGAGGAAAAGTGCATAGGCTGTCGGGCTTGCTCCAACCTCTGGGCCGAGATATCCTCTGCCCTCACCTTCTCGGATAAGGGCCCCCAACGGACGATAAAGTTCCCGAGGACTTTCGAGGAGTTTGAGGCTAGGATAGCCGAGTCTCTGGCGGAGGCCTGCCCGACGGGGGCCATCTCTGTCGCCCTCGCCGACGAGAGGCAAAAGGAAGAGAGCTTCACCCTCACCTTCCAGCTGGTCCGGTGCCGCAGATGCAGAACGCCCTTCGCCACCGTGGAGGAGGTGAAGTACGTCATAGATCGCCTACCAGAAGATCTTAGGTCTCAGAGCTCGGCCGTCTCCTGGATGGAGCTATGTCCGAGCTGCCGCCGATCAGCCGAGCGGGAGGCGGCGGCGAGGGACCTGATCGTCGTTCGGAGCGGATCGAGGAGGTAAAGGCTTGAAAGAGGGCTGGGAAAAGCCCAGCCTCTGACCTCCTACAAGCCAACTAGCCCCCGCTCGGATCGCTGACCCTTCCCAGAAAAAGTATGCATCCGGTCTCTTCGTCCTCTATCATGAAGAGGAACGGATGATCAGCGCGAAATACGGGAACCTCCTCCGCAAGAAGACCGGGGGGGCATTCCGCTATGCCAACTTCCGTCGCTGCCGCTGCCTCAGTCCCCGCCTCGTTCACGTTGACATAGGCCTGATGTATGACCTCGTCGATGAAGAGATCTCTTCCAGGGCAGATCCCTGAGAAGTCGGCCATCTCTGTAAAGGAGGTCGGCATCCCCATATTCGTCAAGTTATCTTTCAGGAAGTAATTGGCTCTGATCTTAAACTTCGGTATGTAGACGTCGACGCGAGCCCCTTCTTCTTGGTCCTTTCTCCACTGGTCGAGCTTCTCGACGGAGAGCAACCTCTCCAACGAGGCGAGGTCATGCCCTTTCGGCAGGAGAATCGTCATAGAGAGTTTTCCGCCTTCGTAGGGCATCTGCAGCATCTGCATATCCCTCGTCTCCAGGTAGTCGAACTGGACATATTCATCGAGCTGCCTCATCATGGGGACCGACACGGTGCCGCCATCGGCAGTGAAAAAGTCCTCATCATCTGTGAGGCTCCCGTCAAACTGATTGACCCATGTCCCGTTGAAGTATATGGCGTTGGTCAAGACCAGACGCGTCAAAGGAACGATGTAGCCGGGAGGAACGAGTTCTTCTATCTTGTAGGCTGTTTTTTCCTCGACCCACTGGTTTATGATCTGGCGCGCGCCATCGGGCGCTCCACTGAAATCCAGATTCTCTGCCGTGGCATGGTAATAGTCGATCACGACGTCCTCATAATCGCCTTCAAGTGGGAAGTCGTCGTCCACCCAGAGGGCATTGGCGGTGGAGAGGACGTAACCGGAATCATTTGCATTTATCCGCCTGTCTAGACTTGAGAAGGACTGCCGCCTTAAGCTGTCATTTCCGGAAAAATAGAGCACCGATCGCATCTCATCTGCGGTCTTGCCTCTCGCTCCCTCGTAGGTCATGGCCAGGGCGCTGTTCAGGCTCCAGGGAGAGAAGAATACGTTCTCATCCCTTCCGGCCACATCTCGATACATATCCAGAGCGAACCGGTTGTTGGCGATGGCGATCATTTTGGCATCTGTCATATCCCCCGCATCTGTTATCTGCTCAACGCCTTTCATCTCCTCGGCGTCAGTCAGATGGTTCTCAACGACTGCCTCAGATCCCGTCTCGTCTGGGATGGACAGGCAGCCACAAAGCAATACGGAGGACACCAGTAGGAAGAGCAAAGCCCAAGATGATGGGCTATCATTCGCGTTTTTTATCAAATATATAAGTGTATTTTTTGGCATTTCCGAACCCACCATTTCCGTTATAAATCTGATATGTCTAAGTAAGTTATGATCGTCATTCCATTGAAGTTTCCAGCTCCTCCAGCGCCTCTCTCGGTAGCGCCCTCACCACGTCGATCTTCTTGACGCAGTGGGTCTTCACGCCGTACTTCTTGGCTATCGGCCTCAGCACCTTCATCGAGTACTTGCCGGCTATCTCTTCAGCATCCATAAATTTATTTAATGACATGAAGATATTTAAACTTTTTCTAAGAATTGCTACAATCTCGACAAGCTAATATGGACTTGCGAATAAGTTAATATTTGATGTAATATCCGATTTTTGGGGAAGAAACTTAACTCTCGTTCTTGTCGTCCCCTTTGTCGTCCCATCGGAATGCATCCAAAAGGAGGCAGCTGAGCTTGAAGGGTGGCCCTAGCCGGAGGGGGCCGGAAAATGGACACCCGACTGCTGCCGCTAGCCCTCTCGCCTTTAATCTCCCTTTTTCGAATCTTCCGGATCAGGCCAGACGTAGCAGAGGTCCTTCGGCTCGGTCCAGCCGAAGGCCGAGTAGTGTTCCTGGTTTTTTCGGAGGAGGTTGGACCGGTGAGAGGCGTGAAGCTCTTCAGACCCGAACCACGACGGCAGAAAGCCCTCCTCCTTCTCCTCGTACTTGCGGCGCAGCTCCTCCAGCTCCGCTCCCTCCATCTCCCGGTTTGCGGCCAGGATCTTCTCCTTACAGGTGTCTCTGTACCCTCTCCTCGTCCACTCCTCGCAGATCACGACGCCGTAGTAGGCGAGAGCCTCGGGGTTTTTGGACCACATCTTCCAGATGGGGTGATTCTTCCAGCGGCTTTTGCCGTCCCGGCATATCCTCAGAAGGACGAGGGCCTCCGACCTCTGCTTTCCGAGCCTCTGCCTGTCCAGCACCTCGGCCGACCTCTTGAAGTCCGGGTAGGGGAGAAACGTCTGCATTTGTTCATCCTCAGAACTTGGTTTTTCAGCTTGGTGCAAACTGGTGGACCAAACTATAAAGACGCTATCAGCGGGTCAGGGCCTTCTGCCCGCCATCAGGGCGATGCAGAGGTACTGCCAGACGACGAAAACCAGGTCGAACCCAGCCTCCCTCCACCAGGCCGCATGATCAATATCCTTCTCGGAGGTGTTCGTCCCCCTATCCCCCAGCTGCCGCAGCTCCTCGATCTGATATATCCTCGAACCATACACATGCGAGATTGTTGAGTATGTCAAAAGGTTTTGGGACTATACAGCCCCCACTCCCACCTCCCACCGAAACCTTTATATTCGACAAACACCGTAGTACAGTACGGCATGTAACGTGCCATTTCCTCCCTCCTTTACCCTCTATTTTTTTCTTCTTCAATACCTCCCAGCCGTTTCGTCTCCTTTAAATAAGACCAGATCACCCTTTTCGAACATATGCATGACCCTCTGCGGAAGATCGACGACCTCGTCTCTGCCCTGGATGAGCTCCGCCTCCACGTGGGTCCCGCCGACCTCCGGGTGGGGGACCGGAAGGTGAACGGCCAGCTCTACATCGCCCTCGCGAACGCATGCCTCCGGAACAGGGCGGCCCTTCTCTACGGCGGGATGGGCGCAAACAAGACGACCCTGGTGAACCTCCTAGGGTCTGCCTTCACTGGCCTCTCCTTCGACGAGGTCGAAAACCTCATGATAACGGGCCATCCCGAGCAGACCGAGGAGAAGATCGTGGGGTTCATCGATCCCCGCCAGTGGTCCTGCCCGCCGGCCTCACTATCGTCTCTTTCTTCGCCCTCGTCTCCTTCGTCGTCCTCGTCTCATTCTTCGTCTTTCCCCGACGGCGGGGCGGGGTCGATCCAGGTCATGTGGACGCCCTGGGCGAGGTCCCGGTGGAAGGTGATAAACGAGATCAACCGCTTTCCCTCCGGAAAGCAGAACCTCTTTTTGGAGCTCATTTCGAAGCGGAAGGTGAACTACGCCGGAGAGACCCTGGAGCTGGGGGATACCTGCTACTTCGCCACCATGAACCCCGACTTCAGCGCCACCTACCCCCTGGACGAGGCGCTCCTCGATCGGATATCGATCTCGGTCCCCGCGACCCAGCCCGACTTTCTCGCCAGCCTCGCCCTCGCCGAGAGGGAGAGGGAGGTCGATGAGCTGGCCGAGTCCCTCCCGCGTCTTTCTCGGGAAGAGTTCGACGCCCTTCCCGGCATGGTCGCCTCCGTGTGCCTGGAAAGCCAAGTGGAGCTCTCGATAATATCCCTCCTTCGAGACTTCACCCTCTGCGAGCGGGCACCGGCCTTCGACAAGACCCAGCTCTCGGGCGGGTCGAAGCCGAGCCGGGGGCTCTGCGCCGGCTGCCACTACTTCAACAACCCCGAGGTATGCTGCTGGCAGGTCGACGAGGGTCTCTCCGACAGGGTGAGGCAGGACCTCAGGTCCTACACCAGGGCTTTGGCCCTCCTCCTCGGCTTCGGCGGCTCCGAGGGGAAGATCGAGGTCCTGAGGGCCGTCGCCCCCTACGTCATCTGGCACCGGCTCACCCCCAACAGGACGATGCTGGAGCGACCCCCCTACTACGGGGCCGGGCGGCTTCAGTACGTGAAGGACCTCGTCGAGAAGAGCATCAACCGGACCCTGAACGAGCGGGGCGAGATGAACATGATCTTCGCCCGGGCAGTCGACGGCGAGATATCGCCGAGAGAGGCTATGGAGGAGCTATCGGGAAGTGACGACCCGATAGCCAGGCTCGACTACGTGAGGGCCCTGGAGAGGATGGTTTGAAGCTCTCGGGGTTCATGGACCAGGCCTACGGAGGGAAGGTCCGGGGGAAAAAGAGGCTCGAAGAGAAAACGGGCGAGTTTCTCCTGGGCTTTGAGGACCTGGCCGGAAGGCTGAAGGAGAGGCCGAAGAGGGCGGAGGTGGAGGCTCTCGTCCCCGACGATTCCGAGGCGATCGTCGACCTCGTCGTCTCGGCTTCGCCGAAGGACAGAAGAGAGGAGATGATCTGGGGGCTACTCTCAGGCCTCGCGGCCGAGAGGCTGTCAGAGTCCCTGGTTCTGCCTCCCCGAAACTACGCAGGCCTGGAGATGAAGAGTGGGACTATCATCCTGGACAGCGCAGCTCCGGCCAAGGCCTCCGAAGGGGCAGGTCAGACGAGACGCGCGAAGGCCCACCATCTGGGGGAGAAGATGGCCGGAGGGAGGCTCATCGTTCGGGGCGGCGCCGGAGATTATCTGGGCCAGGAGATGAGGGGTGGCGGGATCATCTCCTCGTCCTGCGGCGATTACGGATTTCGGAATATGGCCGGAGGCTGGGGAGTCGTCAAAGGCAACGCCGGAAACTACCTTGGGGTCGGAAACTCCGGCGGCAGGATCGCCGTCAAGGGACGGGCCGGGGCGAGGGCTGGCTGGCTGATGCGGTCGGGCAAGATCAGGATTGGAAAAGACGCCGGGGAGTACCTGGGCCTGATGATGGGCGGCGGCTCGATCTCCGTTGGGGGCAAGGCCGGTCCGCGGGCTGGGTGGCGGATGAAGGGCGGCCTGATCGAAGCTGCAGGTTACGGCCCCGAGGCGGGAGATGAGAAGGTTGGGGGCAGGATACTCCGAAGAGAGGGTCTTTGAAGTCTGGGAGAGGTCCCGGGCGAGCTGGCACCGACCCCAGCTTCCAAGGCCGATCATCGACGGGTCGGACGATGTCGACGGATTTCCCTTCAAAAACTACAGGATCGTCGTCGATTCGGAGGCCCTCGAAAAAGGCGACCGGTATCTTGAGAACCTCTTCGACCATCTGATCGTCCACTATCTCTTCTGCCCCCGGTCCCTGGAGATGGCGGGAAGGCTCTCTCTTGCGGCCCTGGAGGGTCTGGAGAAGAAAGAGAAAGAGAGGGACCAGGCGAGGAGGATGGTGAACATCTTCTCCGACATCGTCGTCGATACCTTCCGGCTGGAGAGGAGCGCGGAGGACGAGGAGAAGGTCCTCCTGGGCTGGAGGGATTTTGCGAAACGGGACCTATCGCCTCTGGACGAGGCGGTGGTGGGGCTCCTTGCTGACCTCTGGAATGTGGACCTGCCATCGTCGGACCGGCCCGAGTCGGAGATGCTTCTATCGGTCTTTCGCTGGGGCGTGAAGGACAGGTCGAAGTGGCCGAGGCAGTGCATGCAGATGGCGAGGGTCCTCGGCCCCCTCGCGCCGGGGCTCCTCGGCTCCGGAGAGGTCCCCTCCATCGAGGGGCTGGGCGGGAACGCCCGGTCGGCTCCCCTCTCGGGGCTCGTTTCAGATCTGGAGCCCGATGTCTATCGGGAGGCGCTATCGGTTCTGGGCCTCGATGGGAACCTGGCGCGCTGGTACCGGGACCAGAGCTACAGCATAGTGATCAGGCCGACGATCCGAGTTCGTGAGAGCTGGTACCCCTCAAGCCTCGTCAAGTGGCGGTTTTGCGACCCACCGAGCGAGCTTGACGTCGCCTACTCCATGAGCCTCGCGCCAAGGCTCATACCAGGAGTCACCACCTATCGGCGGGTGCAGGAGTGCTGCGGGATGGCGACGGGAGGAGAGAAGGTCCCGGACCTCCTCGTCGTCCTGGACAGCAGCGGCTCGATGGGAGGCCACCGCCGGGGGACGAAGACCCATGCGGCGACCCTAGCCGCCTTCAAGGCGAGCAGCTTCGCCCACGCCCAGGGGGCGGAGGTGGCGGCGATCAGCTTCAGCGACCGGATGGTTGTCCAGGGCTGGACGAGGGACCTCGCTGCCGCAGAAAAGGTTCTCGTCCAGCACCTGGGGTCCCGGACCCACATCCCCGGAGAGGAGGTGCTGAATCTCGCGAAAGCGAGGCCCAGCTGCCTCATCCTCTGCGTCACCGACACCCACATCCAGAACCTCTACAACGAATGGGACTCGATAAAGGCTGCAGCGGGAATCGGCAGATTCGTCCTCTTCTCCATCGACGAGGCGAACAAGAACAAGCAGGTGGACGAGGCCCTCGGCGACCTCGGGGCCGTCTACCGGATCAACCGGCTCGAAGACCTCCTGTCGCTGGTCATCGAGACGGCCGAGGAGGCCTACCGGCCCCGGGAGGACCAGCAGGGGCGGCAGAGCGGGGAAAGTTTTATCTCCTCTGAATGAATGGGGTCAGGCTGAAGTGCCGGGGTAGGGTAGCTGGTCATCCTTTGGGACTGTGGATCCCATGACCCGGGTTCGAATCCCGGCTCCGGCCTTGTTTTACTAGTAAGAGGTGTATGGGGAGGTGGATAGCTCGGAACCTCCTTCCTGTATTATGCTTTCATTTCATGGTACATGCTGATAAATAGGATTTTCCAAGTAGGTTGTAGGTTCAGGCAATTGAAATTTAAACTGATCTCTAAATCTGGTCCCGTGCATAGTATTTATCAGGTTTTAACGAATCGGTCAGAAGCTCGCGATTTTAAATGCTTCACCCATGACCTCCACGTAGAAAGCAAAAATTAAGGCCATTCTTTCCTAGGTGGGACCGAAATTAACTTGTTCCAGTCACATGGTCCATTTTTGCCATTGGGACAAATTGTATTTAACCCTGTACACCCTTTTTCGATATTAGTCGGATGATCGAAACTAATATCAACAGGTTCATCATTGTTTAATCTAACTTTAATTTTTCCTTCTTTCTCTGATATTATAGCATTATTCATATCTACATTTTCTAATTTAGCATCTCTGAAATCTGCACCTTGAAGGCAGGCGTTAGCTAGAATAACTTTTGTATTGTAATCTGCCGATAACACCGATCCTTTGAATGAGCATTTAACAAGAAAAGCATTCGCAAAATTTACGTCGCTAAATTTATTTTCTTTTATATCAGAGAATTTTGAATCGCATAAATAGGCATTTGCAAAAGAAACATTCTTAATAGTGGCTTTGGAAAAATCTGCGGCACTATATAAAAATGAAAAAGACAGATCAGTTCCTATCAGGCTCGCACCCGCAAAGTTTGCCTCGGTTATATCGGCTCCGTATAGCGTTGAATTGCCCAAATGAGCCCCTTCAAATTTTGCTCTTGTGAGATCTGCTTCTGATAAATTGACGCGACACAATGTGGCTCCGCTTAAGTCCGCATTGCGAAGCTTAACTCCTGATAAATCCCTTTCCGAAATAGTCATACCTTTAAAATTCGCTTTATAGAGATTGGCTCCATCTAATTTTGATGCTTTCAAGACTTCTGACCAATTGAAATCCTTTACATCTTCAAGGTTGGAATCTGAGAGTATAGCATTCTTGAAGATTATTTGTCCAAGTTTCGCACCACTGAAATTTACTTCCGTAAGATCAGTGCCGGTTAGATCTTTTCCCGTAAGATTCATCCCTTTAAAGATTGCTTTAGGAATCTTAGCATTTCTTAAATCAGATGCTTTCAAGACTTCTGACCAATCAACATCCGTTACATCTTCAAGGTTGGCGGTATTGAGGTTAGCACCTATAAGGCTTACATCTAGAAGGGTCGCCCCACTGAGGTTCGCTCCTGTGAGATTTGCATTGGCGAGCTTAGCATTACTGAGATTAACGCCTCTTAAATCTCTATTCGAAAGATCCAAACCTTCAAAATTCGCATAAGGAAGTTTTGCTCCGTCTAGTTTTGATGCTTTCAAGACTTCTTTCCAATTGACATTCGTTACACCTTCAAGGTTGGCATATGAGAGTGTAGCATTCACTAGATTTGCTTCACTAAGATTTGATTGGCTTAAATTCGCTTTGCAGAGATTCGCTCCGCAGAGATTCGCTCTGCAGAGATTTGCGCCGCTTAAATCAGCGTCGCTTAGAATTGCACCTGTTAAATTCCTATTTTTCAAGTTCAAACCCTTAAAGTTAGCTTTTGTGAGGTTTGCTCCTTCCAATTTAGATGCTTTTAGTATATCTTCCCAATTGACTTTCACGTCCCGGAGGTTCGCCTGGCGGAGATCCGCTCCGCTTAGATTCGCATCGCAGAGATCTGCTCCAATGAGCTTCGCTTCACTTAGATCTGCATTGATTAGCTTTGCACCCCTTAAAATAGCATTGCAAAGTTTTGCATTACTGAGATTAACGCCGCTTAGATCTCTATTTGAAAGATTCATACCTTCAAAATTCGCATAAGGGAGTTTGGCTCCATCTAGTTTTGATGCTTTCAAGACTTCTGACCAATCGACACCCTTTACACCTTCAAGGTTGGAATCTGAGAGTATAGCATTCTCGAGATTTGCTCCGCTTAGATTCGCATCGGAAAGATCTGCTCCAATGAGCTTCGCTTCATTTAGATCTGCATTGATTAGCTTTGCATCCTTTAAAATAGCATAGCAAAGGTTTGCATTACTAAGATTAACGCCGTTTAGATCTCTATTTGAAAGATCCATACCTTCAAAATTCGCATAAGGGAGTTTGGCTCCGTCTAGTTTTGATGCTTTCAAGACTTCTGACCAATCGACATCCTTTACACCTTCAAGGTTGGCATCTGAGAGATTAGCATTCTCGAGATTTGCTCCGCTTAGATTCGCATCGGAGAGATCTGCTCCAATGAGCTTCGCTTCACTTAGATTTGCTTTGATTAGATTTGCAGCTCTTAAAATAGAATTGCAGAGGTTTGCATTACTAAGATTTGCTCCGCTTAGATCCGCTCCATTGAGATCTCTATTCGAAAGATCACAACCTGCAAAAAACGCATCAGGGAGTTTGGCTCCGTCTAGTTTTGACGCTTTCAAGATTTCTGACCAATAATCGACAGTTGCGCCTTGAAGGTTGGCATTTGAGAGGATGGTTCCTTCGAGATTAGTTTTTTCAAATCCTCCAAGAATTGCATCGCTTAAATCCGCTCCCCTTAGATTTGCATCGCTTAAATCCGCTCCACTTAGATTTGCATGGATCAAATATGCTTCGCTTAAATTTGCACCGTGTAAACTTGGAGTCCTCTTGCTCAAGTCCAAATCCTTAAAGTTAGCTTTTGTGAGGTTTGCTCCTTCCAAATTAGATGCTTTTAGTATATCTGCCCAATTGACTTTCACGTCCCCAAGGTTCGCTTGGTGGAAATTAGTATTCCAGAAATCTACCTTACTTAAATCCGCCCCATTGAGCTCTGCACCGCTAAAATTCGAGGAATCGAGGCGCGCTTCACTTAGATCCGCTCCATTGAGCTTCGCATTGCTAAAGTTCGCGTCAGATAGGTTCGTTTTGCTTAGATTTGCTCTGTTAAGTTTTGCACCTTCTAAATTTGCATTTTTCAAATTCTTGCCACCAAAATTTAAACCCTCAAAGTTCGCCCCAGGGGCCCCAATACCTTCTAAATTTTCTGCTTCTAAGACGTCTGGCCAATTGACATTTACACATTCAAGGTTGGCATATGAGAGATTAGCATTCTCGAGGTTAGCTCCTATAATATCCGCTTTGCAGAAATTCGCTTTGCAGAGAATCGCTTTGCAGAGAATCGCTCCTCTCAGATTTGCATTACTGAGATTAACGCCGCTTAGATCTCTATTTGAAAGATCCATACCTTCAAAATTCGCATCAGGGAGTTTTGCTCCGTCTAGTTTTGATGCTTTCAAGACTTCTGACCAATCGACACCCTTTACACCTTCAAGGTTGGAATCTGAGAGTATAGCATTCTCGAGATTTGCTCCGCTTAGATTCGCATCGGAGAGATCTGCTCCAATGAGCTCCGCTTCACTTAGATTTGCTCCGATTAGATTTGCGCCGCTTAAATCTGCGCCACTTAGAATTGCACCTGTTAAATTCCTCTTGCTCAAGTCCAAATCCTTAAAGTTAGCGCCTGCCAGAAATGCTCCTTCCAATCTAGATGCTTTTAGTATATCTGCCCAACTGAATTTCGCGCGACTAAGGTCCGCTTGGCGGAGATCCGCTCCGCTGAGATTCGCATCTTTGAGATCCGCATATGCCAGATATGCACCGCTTAAGTTCGCACCACTTAGATTTGCACCGCATAATTTTGCTTCGTCAAGATATGCTTTACTAAGATTAACGCCACTCAAATCTCTATTCGAAAGATCCATAGAATCAAAATCTGCTTGAGATAGATTAGCACCATCTAGTTTTGATGCAGACAAGAGCCAGGACCAAAATACACGAGCATCTTCAAAGTTGGCATTTGATAGTATCGCTTTACTGAAATTAGCGTATCCCGTATTTGCGTTCTTGAGATTCGCTTGGTAGAGATTCGCTTCAGTTAGATCTGCGTATTGTAAATCCGATTTGCTGAGATTAGCCGCACTGAGATCCGCTCCGCTGAGATTCGCATCTCTGAGATCCGCTCCGTTAAGAATCGATCCGCAGAATTTTCCTTTACTGAAATTTGATCTAGTTAAGTCTGCTCCGCTAAGATCGACTTCGCTAAAATCCACCCCACTGAAATCCGCTCCACTGAGATTCGAACCGTGAAGACACGCCGCCCTGAGATTTGCTCCACTGAGATTCGTTTGGTGAAGACGCGCCCCCCTGAGATTTGCTCTGTTGAGATTCGCTCCGCTAAGATCAGCATTTATGTCAGATTCGCAGAGATCCGCTCCGCAGAGATCCGCATCTCTGAGATCAGCATTTATATTCGCTCCACTTAGATCCGCTCCATTTAGATTCGCTCTGTTAAGATGTGCACCACCTAAATGCGCTCCACTTAGATCCGCTCCATTTAGATTCGCTCCGTTAAGATGTGCACCACCTAAATCCGCTCCGCTTAGATTCGCTTTTCGAAGATTCGTCCCTTTGAGATTAGCTTCATGTAAATAAGCAAATTCAAGGTCTTTTTGGCTAAGATCTAAATTTTCAAAATTAGCTCCATCAAGATATGCTCCTTTTAGATTTGCTTCCGAGATATCCACCCAATTAAAACTTGCCGCAACAAAATGGCCACTTGCCCAACAAATATTTTTTAATTTGGCTCCCTTAAGGTTGGTTCCCATGAATGATGTATCTTTAACATTTGCATCGCTGAGATCCGCATCACTGAGATCAGCTTGATCTATATTCGCTCCACTTAGATCCGCTCCATTTAGATTCGCTCCGTTAAGACGTGCACCAATTAAATCCGCTCCACTTAGGTTCGCTCCACTTAGATTCGCTCCTCTGAAGATCGTATAATAATAAGGTTCTTTTCGGTAGAATTTAGATCCATGAAAATCCACTTCGCTTAAATCTGCATTAGCAAGATCAAGGTTCCCTTGGAGCTCAAAAAACGAAAGATCTACTCCAGCTCTATTTTTTTTCCATTCATTCCAAAAGTTAATCCCTTTTTGAGGGATACTTCTAAAGACTTCTAAAGCTTCCGGGTCTGCCATATTCTCCCACCTAGTACTCATTTAATCCTTCAACGACTAAAGCCTTTTACCTTTGAAATCTCAGCTTTAGTAGGAACAGCTGGGAGCCACTCACTGATTGATGGCTCAGGGCGTCCGCTCTTTCCTAGAATTGCCTCATAATTCAACGTGAAAAGATATCTCTCCAGGCTTACTGCCAGCTTTGCAGCTGCCACTTTTGTTGTTTTAACTAGATGCGTCCCATCGGGCTTGTAAATATCGAGGCTGTAATCCTCCGGCTTGGAACCGTCGTTGATGTAAGATAGAACATAGATGAATCCCTTCGACTCGATGGACATATCCAGATAATGTATGTTATCGCCTGCATCAGCATCAATTAGGTCCATTGTCGGTTTTTCCTCATTGAAATAAGGTACCGGATTCCCATTCACATCAAATGCCTGAATTCGCTTATTGACACTTTCCAGAACCAGGAGGCGCCCATCCAGGGCTAAACACAAGGCACGCGGCCCATGGATAAGTCCGTCACGGTCTCCCTCGCCTGAGACCAATGTGGCAATTGGCGCCTCAAAATCTTTATAAGCTTGCTTCGGAAGATTTAACCTGAAAATCTTATTAGCCTCATAATTTATGCCGAAAACATACCCCTGTGGATGTACTACAAATTGATCGATAGCCATGGGGAAACGTCCCCAGCTTCCATCGCTTTCTGTTTCGAAGACGGGGGCCTTTGCATCCTTCTTCAAGTATACTCTGCGCAAATGAAATCCGCTATCATTATTATCTGACATTAATTCTTCTGGTTCTTTAAAATCTCCTTTCGTCGGGTCGACATAGAAGTTTGCCCCCGTCTCGTCGAATAATCCCGTTAAATTATAACCGATGCAAGGTTGGCCCTTGAATCCTACTCCAGGGGATGCGTATCCCTCCTCTGGATTATCGCCCAGGAAAAGATTCTGAACTTCATATCTGGGCTGCTCCCCTGACATACGAGCCTGCCAACTATAGCCTACCTCCCCAGCAGATAACGTGATATTTCTATGTTCGAGAATTTCCTTGGGAGAATAAGGTGAAGGTGTTGTAAGGGTTTCATTAGGCTCAGTAGGATCAACGAACCATTTATGTTTGCCATCTTCATAGATGATCTTTTTCTTGTGGAGATATCGGGAATCTACGCTCAGCGGCAGTGGTATCGTTTTTATTTCTATATCTACTTCGAGTGGATTGGGGCCAACAGTACTAATCGACTGGGATTCACCATGTCCCACAAGCCATTTTCCGTCTGCTGCATAGAAATCTGCAACAATCTTGATATTGCCTCCAGCTGGGATATCTTTAAATTCTACGTTAGTTTTATTATCTGGCCATGGTCCAGCAAACTGTGGAGTGGTAGCTTTTGAGTCATAAACCACGGAAATTTGATAACTATTGGCCAGCTGGGGGAAACTGCTCTTAGCCTTCAAGCATACAATAAGGTCAATCGATCTAGATACATCTGCTCTTAATACGTACGGAGACTGGTTCACTTCGACTATTGTCTGAGTTAAATTGGACACAGTAACCGCTGTATTAATAACCGTCAAGCCAATCCCTACAAATGGAATGGCTTTAGCCAAGCTCGATACACCAGCCCAACTTGCAATTAATTTCAATAAAGGCTTAACCAAAACAGGACCGATTGTATTGGTAAGTTCGCTTATGAGAGGCTTTATACTTTGGGCAGTAACACATCCGATAGTCACTTTTGCAGCATCGAGAAATGCTAATACCGCCCCCATAGCAGCAGCTGTTTGTGGTTCGCTTAGCCAAGATACAATTGTTTTGCAATTCCCAACTGCAACGCCAGCCGCCAAGCATAATGTTGGTAAAACCATCTCAACTACAATGGTATATCCTAATCCTTTTGGGCAGACGACACGGTCATATTCTCCTATCCCACAACCGCCAAACAAGAAACTGATCGTATGAGTGTTATCAGGAATTTTAAAGTCGTTAGTAATAATGGTGATAGGGTCAGGAGGCTCCATTGGAATGGAACAAATATCCGAAGTTGGCGGAAGTATTTTATTCAAATAATATTTACCATTGGACCCGCCCCAAGGGCCGTTGCCATTTTTGAGCTCTATTACATTGTTATTAATATCTAAAAATTGGATGTATGATGATAAATGTCGCCTCCATTTGTTTAAACAAGTTATCCAGATGACATCATTTTCTGTTTTTTCGAGCTTGATCTCGAAGCCTCGTGAGGGCGTTAGATCTGTAAGCGTCCATTTGCTTGATGATACATCCTTTGCATTTTCTAATAACACATCCTTTTGAGAAAATTCGGCATTGTATGACGAAGAAGTTAGACCGTATGAAACATTCCATATATGTTCTTTCAAATCCTCATCATTTTGAGATAGCTTTAGCGCCTCATTTAGCGGCTCTTTAATTGCATCAATAACATCGTTATGAATTTTAATTTTCGTTAATAGATTGCCACTCTCATCATACATAGGATCGCCATCTTCATCCAAGATAGGCTCAACATTGCACCACTCATTTCCCATTTTATTGAGTATTCTTATTAGATATGAGCCTTTGTCTTCAATGGCTTTATTGATAATTTTCTGTTTAACAATTTCGGGGATCTTGCCACCATCTTCAGTCCTGAGGGTCATCAGATTAGGGTGATGAAAGAGCAACGAAACAGCTGTATCATGCGAATTAATAATATCATTAATTCCTTCGGGATATTCTGGGTCATATCCCGGAATGTTTTCATTGAATGTTCTTGCATCGATTCCTAGCATGCCAAGCTTCGGATGGATTCCAATGTGATCGTTATGAGATCGCAGCTTGATTGATTCCTCCCGCACAGCTTTACATCCCTCTTTAGGAACATGTATTGACATGCTCACAGGCACATCTGCCCTTTTGCCATCGATCTCTTTAGAAACTGTAACATATGTAAGTGCAATCGCGTCGGAAGGCAAATCCACATCAATATAATGGGTCAAATATTTATCGTTGATTAAATTCAAGTATGGAAGCTTCTTTATTGATTCAGCCAGTGAATCTTTATTATGTTTTTGAAGAGGGTATTGTTGTAGGCAAGCATTAAAAGTATATTCTGCGTCTACATCCGGCAAATTAAAATGGATTCTGTGGTTTTCGTGCGATCGATTTTCAAACATCTAGTTCACCTTTCTGCAAGGTGCATTTTTGGATATTTAATCTTTTTGGTTAATTATTCTATTTGTAATGTCATAAAATATTGGTATTATACATATACTTAGGATTTTCAGATTGACCTGCTTTCGACCTTGCTTTTCCTCAAAACCTCTTGGTGTTCGCAGCCATATGGTGGTTTTTCTCTCTGCCAGCTTCTTTATCAATTTCTTTCTAGCCAAGGTCGTCGGAGCGTTCGCTACTTCAGAATCTTTGCCAGCGAAAAACTTGAACGGTCGCGTCTTCAAGTTGGACAAGTTCATCAAGTACGCTCCCTTTCTGAGGACTTTGGTTGCAGTTACCGAGACATCGAAAGAGGATCTTCCTGATGAAGGGTCTCAGTGGTTTAGGCTGCAGTTGAGTTCGGCGCCATCGACATTCAGATCGAGTTCGAGGGGAGAAGGTGCCTCCTAGATCTCTCCCACCTCAAAAACGAGCAGGAAGACGTTGTAGACAGGCGGGTGGACGTTCTCACCTACAGTTCGTACCCATCTCTCCGACACCGTCTTATCGCCCGACGACCATCCCGCCCCGATGAACCCCGACAAGATCGATGAGATCCTCGCCTTCCACACCGCCCAGAAAGAGGCGATCGAAGCCCGCCTCGTCGACTTCAGGCGGATCTGGGCACTGGGATCGGACCGCGACCTCTTCGCCGAGCTCGCCTTCTGCATCCTCACCCCCCAGTCTCGGGCGAGGACCTGCTGGCCCGCCATCGAGAGGCTTCGAAGCTGCGACCTCCTATACGTCGGCTCTGCCGAGGAGATCCTCGGAAAGCTCTCGAACGTCCGGTTCCGTGAGAGGAAGGCGGGCTACATCGTCGCAGCCCGAAAGCAGTTCATGCTCATAACGGCGAGATCTCTTCCAGGGGAAAATGTACCGATCTGAAGTACGGTCGAGGATGTGGATGATATCGGCCCTCAGACCACGTCCGTAAAGCAAAACCCGATCTCGTAAGCGAAAGAATCAGTCAAAATTCGGCGCACATCGCCTCCACCCTCTCTACATCATGACGATAAAAACCAAACGGGAAAAAGAGCCATAAAACCTACTATAAACACCGCCGCGATGAGGGGAGACGCCGCAACGGTGGGGGAGGCGAGTGAGGGAAGGCGAAATTTCGCCAAATCGACACCAGAAAGGTCGCAAGGGCAAACGACCTCCGGCGGACTTTCACGGCTTTGCTTGAGCGCCCTTCTCGCACCCATTTCCCGGATTTTTTAGTAGATACTACTCGTAAAAGCGGGCGAAAATCCGGTTCCGCCCCTAATTCAACGATAAGCCCGGTTTTTTCGTCCTGTCCCTTAATGATCAAGTTCTATGATCTGGTCCCGGAGATCCAACCCATTTCTGCATTACGACCGTTGTTCGCAGCGTTTAGTTAAAGTAAATTTACTCAAACCCAAGATTACTTGTCTGGTGTGGGCAAGACCACTGATGAGATCATTGAACACCTCCCGGCAACGCGCCTCTTGAAGAAGTCTGATCAGATACGTGAAGCGTTGCTCTGCAAGCTCACGGATGCCCAATTGCTTCTCTTGAAGGGTATATTGGAAACGATGGCCTCTATTGAGAAAAGGATCGCTGATATTGAGAAAGAGATCGTCTCTCGGATCAGACATCGACGTTCTGACCTGAAGATTATAATGGCTGTTCCGGGAATAGGATTCATCGCCGCAGTGACCATCCTGGCAGAGATAGGCAACTTCATGGACTTCAAGAAGGCAGAGCAACTTGCAGCGTGGGCAGGACTCGTACCTTCAGTCTACCAATCAGCAGATAAGCTTGTCACAGGAAACATAACCAAGCATGGGTCTAGACACCTCCGATGGATTCTGGTACAGGTCGCTCAATCCATTGCGCATCTCAATAACTCCAACCTGAAAACGTTCTTTCTTCGGATTAGGGGATAGAAAGGGATATAATGTAGCTATTGTGGGCGGTGGCGAGAAAGCTAATCTGCATTCTGCACCATCTTCTCGTTAATAGTGAACCGTATATCGAGGATGGAGTCTCGCCTGATAGGAAGATCTCATTCCAGGGATGCATAATGACGCTAGACGACTTCTTGGAGCAATTGGACACTTTAGGAAAGATGAATAAATGTAAATTCAGCATCGGATGGACGGATATGGGTGGACGCCAAGTAGATTAATATGCTTAGCAGATATTTTTTCATGAGAAATAGCGAGGAGCCAAAATATAGATCTTCCCGCTCATTCTAGACCTGCTGCTACTTCTCGGTCACCGGAACGTACTCGACGCCGGGCCTGCGCCTCGCTACCTCCATACGATAGAGCTTCATGAGATCGTAGACCTCGGGGGGGACATCGGTCGTGACGCAGTCACCGAGGAGCCTTTTTGCGTCGTCGGCCAGGAAGGGGTGGTCGTGGGTGTACTTCCCTGAGACGAACTCCTCGATGATCACGCCCACCTTCTCCCCGTCGCACTTGCCGTCCAGGATCGCCCTCACGAGACCGTCCATCTGGCTCAAGGCCTTCGAGGCTTGGTCCGCGAGGACGATCGTTTTATCGTCCACCTCGTCGATCTTCTTCTTCTCCATCAGCTTGACGAGAGAGGTGGCGGGGTAAGATCCGGTCCGGTCCCCGAGCTGGGGGTCGACGGGCCCGAGGGCGGCGTGGGGGTCCATGATGATCTCGTCGACGGCAAGGGCGATGAGGGTTCCGCCGCTCATGGCGTAATGGGGGATGATGACCGTCTTTCTCGCCGGGTGGGCCTTCAATGCCAGGGCGATCTGGGTCGCGGCGAGGGCGAGCCCCCCCGGTGTGTGAAGGATCAGATCGATGGGGACGTCCTTGGGGGTGGTCCTTATCGCCCTGAGAACCTGCTCGCTGTCATCGATGTCGATGTACCTGGCGAGGGGTATCCCGAGGAAGCTCAAAACCTCCTGCCGATGTATCAAGGTCACCACCACGGACTTCCTATTCTTTCCCATCTTTACGAGGAGCCTCCTTCGGCTCTGCTCCAGGTACCTTCTCTGGGCCATGGGGACCAAGAAAAGTATCAGGAAGAAGATGACCCATATGTTGCTCAGGAGAGATTCAGGGGCCATCTGGAGCAGGATAGGTTCTGACATTCAATTTATGAAAAGGATGGAATTCTATTTAAAATTTGTTGAGGCTCTTGAGGGCCGTATAGTCCCGAAACCTTTGACTTTATATGCTCGACTTTATAATAACTATAATATTATCTATATTACCTGAGTATTCCGATTTACTCGTTTCTAGAGCGCATTTTATCCCCAAATCTAATTATCAGCGTCATTTTTCCCTTCAAAGCTCCAAATCTTCTCATTTAGCTTTCTTTTCCTAACGATTTTAGGTCGTGTATGCACTTCATTGAATAGGTAGCTTAAATGTCATCAGCTCTCTAAGATTCCAAACATGGTCGGTAATCCCTTCTGCCATGGCAGGTGTTCGATAC
>Ga0209203_1000215_pt1 | contig 50449 bp, 44 predicted proteins | sample AD_UKC109_MetaG_FD_184423 | JGI IMG/M metagenome (GOLD analysis project Ga0209203, IMG submission 184423) | Active sludge microbial communities of municipal wastewater-treating anaerobic digesters from Hong Kong - AD_UKC109_MetaG (SPAdes)... | ecosystem: Engineered > Bioreactor > Anaerobic >... | reverse complement strand
CCGGTCTGCAAAAGATTAATTACTTATACATTAACGGTTTTTCCGGTTCTGTTGTGAATCCGGTCGATCAAGGCTTGACGATGACACAAGCACTCGATAAATTTGAAACATTAAGCTCCCAGCCTTCTTTTCTTGTCGCTGAGATTGATAATACTGGAGCTTGTCTTCCGTTATATGAAAGAAACTCCAATCAGTTACGGGCTTTGGCATCTGTCTATAAGATTTGGTTGTTAACAGCTGCTGCTGAGGCTTTCTTTTTAGGTGATATTGATATTTACCAGAATGTATCATTGGTTGCATCCGAATTAGCACCCGGCGGAATTATTAATGGCGAGCCCTTGGGAACACAATTTCCTCTTTTTGATATCACCACACTTTCTTTAGGTTTGAGTGACAATACAGCGGCGGACTTACTTCATGAGGTTATTGGCAGAGATTTTATTGAATTAGTTATTAGTTCTTTAGGTTTAAGCAATCCTGACAATTTGATTCCTTTGCTGAACATTAGTGAGCAGAACCATTTGTTTTGGTCATTTCCGCTGGCAACAGCTTTGGACTATGTGAATGGTACTGAGGCTTTCCAACAGCAATTTCTTGAAGATGAAATCATTCCATTAGGACCGTTTACAACCTTTTTACACAACAATTACACAATAATGGTTAATGGTAGTTGGAGAGCTACAGCGATGGATATTTGCAAAACTTATGCTCATTTAAGAGACCTCCCACAGGGCTCTAGTGCTATGCTAATGACCGATGTGGCAATGGGTTCGAATGCCGCTTTCCCAAACGTAAGGAACTATTGGGATAAGGTTTGGTATAAAGGTGGTGATTTGGTATCAGGAACTAATGGCATGCAAGTTTTAACTTATTCATGGATGTTGGAAAATCAGGGAGAAAATCCAATTGTGGTCGTCGCATTATCCAATAGTCCTGATGGTGGAATTGTTGCTAACTCGATATCCTCAGTCACAGCCCGTGTGCTGGAACTTGCCAGAGATTTGTAAAATTATTTAGATTTCTTCTGGTAACCCTCAAGCAAAAGCTGATCATCAACTCTCCACAATTGATTGGCTTTTTGCTTGTTTTCACTCATGAGAATTGCAGCTTCAAAATATTTTCCTTCTCTTGCCAGAAACCCGGCTTTGAGTTTATAAAACAAATAGTCATATTCATTATTAGCTTGAAGTCTCTCTAAAGTTGATTTGTAATCTAATTCCGGATGATTAAGCATAACCTCCAAAATTTCATAACCAACATAATTGGCAACATGAATTTGAAAGATTTCTCTATATGCAGCTTCAGCTTCTTCAAGTAGTTTTATCCCTTCATTGAGTTTCCCGGTTTGTATATAAATATGCCCTAATACTCGCTTGATTTCATTGGGAAATTGTTGTTGTAAATGGGGATATTTCTTCGTATATGAATTGTACTTCTCAAGAGCAACTTCACCATCATCAACACGAGATGAAACCAACATATCAAACAAATAAACCTGACTCAGATCTGCTTTCATCTCTGGGTTGTTTTCAAAAATCGCGAGCATCGAATCCATATATTTTTTTGACTGTTCAAAATCATTTTGAACATAAAATTGATGCAATTTCATCAAATCACCAATGACTCGGTATAATGGGTTGTTCAATTTCTCAGCTATTTGTCTGATTTGTGAAATATATTCGTCTGCTCGGTCAAACAAACCCCTCAAGTTGAGAATCATGCTACTGTTCATCAAAAAATAAAGAACTTTATCCGGTTTCGTCGCCGACTTTAAATACGAAGTGGCTTTTTCAGTTAACAACACACCTTCATCAATATCGTTAAGATTGAAGTTCAACTGATTCAATCCTGCCAGTGATGTTATCATACCGTCACTGTCATTGGCTTTTTCATAAAACTCCATTGCTTGATAAAGGTAATCTTTCGATTCATTAAACCTGAATTGATAAGAAACAATTTCAGATAATGTCAAATAAACGCCGGCTAAATAATCGTTAAAAGGGTAATACTCTTTTGCCAGAGCAATTCGTTGCAATGCAAATTCTTCTGCTTGCTTCCAATCTTTTTGTAAATACGATAGTAAATAAAGTGATTTGAGCCCTGAGAGTTTTAAATAAGGGTTTTGCGATTGTTTGATAAAATCTACAGATTTCTGCAAACTGATTTTCGCAGCTTCCTCATCTCGTAATCGAAACTGCGAGAAAGCGATTAAGTAGTAAATTTTGACGTAATGTTTATCCAAAAGTTTGGACTCAAATTTCTGCAAAATATTTTCGGCGATGGATAATGCTTTCTCAAAATGCGCCAGATGGACGTGAGTTTCCAGCAGTTTGATCCAGGCATCCAGAAAGTCACTATCTTTGTTAACAGCAGATTGAAAATAATCATTGGCTTTTTGCTGATTTCCATCACTTGCTTGCTGAAACAATCCCTGTAAGTAGCTTTCTAATGCATAATTATCTTCGGTTAATATTTCATCCCTATTGACCAAATATACTTTTTCATGAGCTGAAAGAGCTGTAGTGAACCAGTTATTGGTCTTGATTAGGAGTTCAGAAATCGTTTTGCCATTAATTTTTCCCGAAGCCAGAATTTCATTATTATTTCTGAGTTTGACAGTCGCAATAAACTCATTATCAAGCTGCATAATACCTATAATTGCCGCATAATTGATATTTTTGTTCGATGTTAGCTCAATTGCCAGTTTTTCGCTTTGTTGGTTTTGATACCATTGCAATCTCGGAGTGATGCTATGAATTCCCGGGTTTTTTTCCAACAAACCGGACAAATAATCCAACCCACTTGCATTAAACCATTGCTGATTATCATCCGCCGGAATCACCGCCAAGTTAATGCTGATGGGCTGATTGCTTTTCTGATTTTCAACTAAATTTGTTTTCTTATTTTGAAAAATAGAATATCCTATAATCAAAATAACTATTAAAGCAACAATCAAAAAAGGAACTTTAAAAGATTTTTTCTTGAAAGTATTTAAGTCACTTCCCTGCAATTCAAACTGTTCAACATTGCCAGCAAATCGATACCCAACCCCACGATGAGTTTCAATGATTGGATGATTGCTATCATTATCATCAATCAGTTTTCGCAAACGAACGATTTGTTTGGTTAAAGCTGCATCCGTGACAATCTGTCCCGGCCACACTTTGTTAATAATATCATCCTTCTTTAAAATATCGCCATGCTTCTGCAAAAACAGCATCAGCAAATAATACGGCTTCGTACCAATGACAATTTTTTCTTCATTCTTGATTAAAACCTGCTGAGACGGACTCAGGCGAAAATTGCCAAAACGATATTCTATTTGCGGTTGATTCTGATGCTTCCCAGACATTTATGTTTCCCCAACATGTCTATTTTTATTAGTATTATTGATAAAACAAATTCTATTGTCAAATTGGTGAATATAGGTTTTTAAAGATGACGGAAACCCATTCTCTTACAAAATGAAAGTTTGTATCAATTTAAAATGGATCATGACTGATTTGAAAAAATTATGATAAGATTATCTAATATCATTCTGATTTAAATAATTTGAACTTACCCTTAAAACAAATTACTCGTATTTTAGGAATTGATCCTGGTTCGCGGACAACAGGTATCGGGATTATTGATACAGATGGACGGAATAATAAACTGGTGCATTTTCAGCCATTGCGTTGCGGAGACGGTGAGTTTCCGGAGCGTTTGAAGGTAATTTTTACCGAAATTACTGATTTAATTCATCAGTTTCAACCCGATGAGGTTTCGGTGGAAACGGTGTTTTTGGCAAAGAATGCGGCATCAGCTTTAAAATTAGGACAGGCTCGGGGAGCTGCGATTTGTGCAGCTGTGGCGATGGATTTGCCGGTTTATGAATACGCACCAAAAGCAGTGAAACAATCTGTTGTCGGCAAAGGAGCCGCTGCCAAGTCGCAAATTCAGTATATGGTTTCTTTGCTTCTCAATATCAAAAAAGAAGTTCAGGAAGACGCCGCAGATGCTTTGGCCGTTGCGATTTGTCATGCTAATTCCAGATGGACTTTGGGTGCTATCAATCAGATTTCGAGTAATTATAGAAAGAATTAGTAATTAGCAATTAGCAATCTTCTAGTGACTGATTTACTGTGCCGAACCTAAAATATGTTATTAACCTTGTAAATTGAAACTAGGAATTTCAAATTGCAAGGATGACTACAAGAAACTTCCAGATATGTTTTTCCTCAAAATTGTATGCTTTCAATAATTTTGGAGATTTCTTCCCTTGTACCTGTTTTCTCATCTTTTCTTGTACCAGCACCAATTGTAAAGAAATAATCTCCTCTTGGAACTATCCATAGTTCGGATGTAGTATCAAAATTTTTACCATCTTGTGTAGATAAAGTATAATTTGCTTTCATATAACCAGCATCCAAACCACCAATTTTTATCCGTTCCGGTTGATGAACAACAACAAAATTAGTAAAAACTTTTTCAAATTGTGGAATGATCAGTGCAACTATTTGCTCTGGTGTGTAATCCTTCAGCTGTCCAATTGGTTTAATGTTCACTTTGAAACTGGGATTTAAGTCTTCAAACGGTTCTGGGTGTTTCATCATTGCTACTAATGGTGCTGTAGAATACTTGAGCATCATTTGTTTGAATTCCTGATTGTCCATTTTAACTTTTTTGAGATTATCAAAGTTATCTTTTACAGTTACAAACTGCCAATCATTTGGCTTTGTAACTTTAAAACCTACAGTAACATTTTCAAAAACATTTGTATCCTCAGCTTTTACTGAAAAAGACAAGAATAATATAAATAAAGCTGGTAAGAATTTCATATGTGATTAAATAATTTCTTATTGTTAATTGTTAATTGCTAATTGCTCTACCCCGCCAGCATAAATGATTTCGCCTGTTCCAGAGTGGCTTCGGTGATGGTTGAGCCACCGGACATGCGGGCGAGTTCTTCGATTCTTTGTTGTTGGTTTAACAACTTCACAGAGCTTTCGGTTTTGCCATCAACTTCTTTTTTGCTCACCTGAAAGTGATGATGTGCCAGTCCGGCGACATGTGGTAAATGCGTAACCGCAAAAACTTGCTGTTGTTCGCTGAGTTTTCGCATCAGTTTTCCGACAGTTTCGGCAACCGCACCACCGATTCCGGCATCGACTTCATCGAAAATAAAACTGCCTGATTGTTTGTCTTGTTTCTTGCAGATTTCGATAGCTAATGCAATTCGTGATAATTCTCCACCGGAAGCCGTCGCTGACATTTTCTGTGCCGCTTGACCGGGATTCATTATCACCTCAAAATCACAACTGTCTTGTCCGTTTGCAGAAAATTTCGATTCCGGATTGTGTTGAATATTGACGATAAATTGGGATTTTTCTAATCCCAGTTTTTGAATAATAGCAGTCACTTTCGATTGAAACTCTTTAGCTGCTTTTTGTCTGGATTGAGATAATTGAGCCGAAACTTGCTGATATTGTTCTTCCAGTTTTTGTTTTCTTAGCAATAATTCTTCCCTGCGTTGTTTTTGAGAGTCGTTTAATTGCAGTTTTTCTGCCAGTTCCTGTTGATGCTGATAGAGATTCTCAGCATTGACCTTATGTTTTCTGGCAGTAGCGTAAATTTCATCCAGTCGCAATTCGGTTTCATGCAGTTTTTCCGGATTGACTTCGACCTGATCCAGCTGGTCTTGAAGCTGCCCTTCAACTTCGTTGAGATTAATACTGATTTCATCGAGCATACTCATAATTTCTGACAAATCCAATCCTTTGATATCAGCCAATGTGTTGATAATTTTGGAAACTCCGGATGAGACATTGGACGAATGCTCCCCTGAAACCAAATCCAATGATCGTTCCAGTTCATTGATTGTATCGACAGCATTGGTCAGCATTTTTTGCTGTGTGTGCAAATCATCGAGTTCCGACTCTCTCAAATTGAGCTGACAAAGTTCTTCAAACTGATAGGTTAATAACTGGCTTTCGGATTCATTAAGAGCACCTGCCAGCTTAATTTCTTCCAGTTGAGATTGGACCGTTTTCCAGTCAGAATAAGTCTGAAAAATTTGTTTTAACAGGCTTTCATATCCACCGGTTTCGTCAATTGTTGCCAGCTGATACTTAGCATTATTGAGTTTAATTTGATCATGCTGTCCGTGAATTTGTACCAGAAAACTGCCCAACTCTTTTAAGCTGTTGATAGTGCATGGCCGGGAATTAATCCACGATTTGGAACGCCCATCAGCAGTAATCACTCTGCGACATTCCAGTTCATTGTCGTGTTCAATTTCCTGTTCGTTGAGCCAATTTTTTACTTCCAGGTTATTTTTAATATTAAATAACGCACTGATTTCACAGGACTTTTCCTTATCTCTTATAACCGAATAATCAGCTCGATTTCCTAACAACAAAGACAATGCACCAACAATAATCGACTTCCCTGCCCCGGTTTCTCCGGTAAAAGCATGGAAACCTTCGGCAAAGTCTAAATCCAGTTGATTAATCAGGACATAATTTTTGATAAAAAGTGATTTCAGCATTGAAAAATATCATACGGACATTATATTACGCTGTGTTATTGTATCTGTATTTATGAGAATTACCAAGATGACTGAAGAAACTGAAAAAAAAGAAGTTGAATTAGAACAAGAAGTGGAAGAACTCAAGGAAGAACTTCAGCAGGCAGAAGAAAAGGAAGCTGAAGACGTTGCCGAAGTCAATAGCGAAATTGAAAAACTCAAAGAAGAAGTGGTACGCATGCATGCGGAAATGGAAAATATGCGCAAACGCAACGAACGTGAATTGGATAATCTGCGTAAATATTCACTGGATAAATTTGCTAAAGCCCTGATCCCGGTGGCTGATAGCATGGATAAAGCACTTGAAGTCGGTAAAGATGATAACTGTGAAGTGACTGCTGAACAAATGATTGAAGGCACAGAAATGACGCAAAAAGTGTTTTTAAAAGTCCTCAAAGAAAACGGTGTTGAAGTGATTGACCCCGCCGGTGAGAAGTTCAATCCTGAATTTCACGAAGCCATGACACAAATTCCGAACCCGGAACTGGAGCCTAACACGGTTGTTGATGTATTCCAGAAAGGTTATATCCTCAATGGCCGCCTAGTCAGACCGGCAATGGTAGTTGTTTCTAAGTAATTCAAACAATTCTAAAATACCTGATAGCTTAGCTTTCAGGTATTTTTAACTCTCATCTACCACAATCTGATCCCTGCCATTTTCTTTAGCATGGTATAGATTTTTATCCACTCGAATAAATAAATCGTTGATAGATTCATTGCTTTTAGCTTGGGTTAATCCAAAGCTGGCAGTAATATTTTTTTCAATACTGAACTGATAAGTTGCAATACTATTTCGGACTCTTTCTATCAACTTATGAGCCTCATCGAGCTTTGTATTATTCAATATAATTAAAAACTCTTCACCACCCCAACGAGCAATAAAGTCCTCAGGTCTGAGGTTTTCCTTTAAGATTTTTGCAAAAGTAATAAGAACTTCATCACCAGTATGATGACCGAAATTGTCATTAATTGATTTGAAAAAATCAATATCAGTAATTGCGACACATAGAGGTGTGCCATTATCCATTGCATCTATAAAGGCTTTTGATAAAAAATTATCCGCACTCATGCGATTATTGAGTTGGGTCAGCTTATCGGTGTTTGAGATATTTTCCAGTTGTTTATGCTCTTTTTCCAATTTGACTGAAAGTTTGTTAAACCAATGAATCAAGGTCCCTAACTCATCTCTACTCGTTGGTTTTAAACGCCTTGAAAAATCGGTACTACCGGTAGCTAGCGCTTTCATCCTGCGATTGAGATGCCATAGGTTTTTTCGTGTTGAAAAAGAAGTTAGAATCGTAACTAAGGTCGAAACTAATATCAACAAAATCGAGAGATTACCTGCCCAAAAGAGCAGTTGTTTCATATCGCTATTCGTCGAATTTATTTTCTCTCTGAAACGGTCATAAATACCTGTTCTTAAATTTTCAAAGCTATCTTTGGTTTGGTTATAAAACAGTTCAATATCCAGATTCAAATCATCACTTTGAATGAAATCATCAGATTTTGAGATAATACTTTGAGCAAATTTTTCTGCAGCTAAATAATATTCATTAAAATATTGTGTTGCTAAATTGAGTGACCACCCGTCCACAATTTGTTCATTCTTTTTCAACTGAAAAAAATTATAACTAATACGCTCTTTGAGCTTTTGGTTATTTTCAATCCAACTGACTTCCCCAGCCAACACAGCATCTTTAAATACCTGACTGATTTCCTTAAACAACTGGTTATTCTCCGCAGCAATATCCAACAATGGAATGTAATCGTCGCGGATTTCCAATACTGACTCATTGCTGTTTTTATAACGAGAGTTCGCATAAAAAATAAATCCGGCATAAATGGCCAAACTTACCAACGGAACAATCAGCATTTTTTGGAAAATTGTCATTGAATGGAGTTCATTTCATGATAAGCTACAATATAACCAATTTATTTGAAATTCAAAAGAGTAAGTTTTGCAGAAAAATAAAATAACTATTTTCATCTATTTATTAGGTTTTTTTATCCTTTCAAATGCAAGGATTGGAGTATCTCACGCTGATGAGAATAGTAAATGGAATTTCAATGGCTATTATACAGTGGATTTAACCTACGCAGATGATGATTTAGTATTGGTTAGTAACTCAAAGGAACAACGCTCTTATAAAGACGGAGAACTGAGCTTAATCAATTCGATATTCGGGGGACAATTAGAATATTCATTCAACGATAAAATCAGTGCTTTTGTTCAGGGTTCCCTATATGCTGATCGAAATGAATCCATTAAATTTAATTTAGACTGGGCTTATTTGAGTTATGATTTGGGTCATGATTTGAATATGAGAGCCGGCCGTTTTCAGATTCCTTTTCTTTCCGGAACTGAATTAAGACGTGTTGGTTTCACCAGACTTTGGGCGCGCCCACTCATACCTGGAAATGGTGCAAGTGGCAATGAATATCACAACGGAATTGAGTTTGTAAAACATTACAACAAAGGTGTCAATAACTGGGAGTTTCAGTTAGCTTTAGGGCAAGCAAAACACGAACTGGAAGATGTTGGCAATAAAGGTATTCAACTTTTTTCGACTAAATATCAAAGAGAGAATTTCTGGATTCGAAGTGCTTTGATGTATTCGGAGTTTTCTCTGACCTCACCTCTGGGTGTGAGACTAACAGACTCGGGTCATGCATTTTTGGGTTCATTGGAATCAGAATGGCAGTTTGATAAATTTCAATTAAACCTCGGGTATTCAGATACTCAAACGGTTTATGTTCCCGAAGATAAAATGCTATATGCATCCTTGGCATACCATATCAATGACAAGGTAACTCCTTATTTAGTTGGTGTCAGAAGAAATCAGCATTTTGAATTGTTTCCTAACAGTGGCACATCTCCACCAGCCAATGGAGACGGAACACCTCGTCCAATACCACCTCAAGGAGATAAAGATGGTTACATCCTAGGAATTGGCACTCGTATTGAGTTATCTCCAAAAACAACCTTAAAATTTCAGCTTGAAAACATCCGTGACAAAGATACAACAAGAGTGCAAAATGGAATCATGCGTTCTGATGGCAATGCCTTCTCTATTATGTTGGAGGGTATTTTCTGATGAAGCTGATTTTTATTGTCCTGTTTGTCTTAGTAACACAACAATCTTATGCCAATGGCAGAATAGTTGTTGTTGTATCAGATCAATCTGGAATTGAGTCGCTAGATAATCAACAGGTTGCAAATATTTTTTTGGCCCGGACAAAAATATTTCCTAATGGCAATCATGCCATCCCTGTAGAGTTGAATGACAATAATATTCGCTCTTTATTTTATCAGGGAATTTCAGGTAAAACTCCATCTCAATTGAATGCATATTGGACAACGCTGGTTTTTACAGGGAAAGGAAAACCACCGAAAAGAATTTCTGATAATGAAAAACTCTATAACCAGTTAATTGAAAACCCGGATACTATCGGGTATATCTTTGAAAATCAAATTCACGATAAAAAACTAAAAGTAGTTTATAGATTTCCCTGATTAATATGAAAAAAATATTCGTCTTTTTTACGCTGATAATAACTTTACAATTACAGGCGCAAGTACAGCCTGTGCTTCCTGAACTTTCTCAACAATTCACCAATATTAGGGATTTCACTGTTTTTCAGAATCATGCGTGGTTTTCGGCTCAAAGCCCGTTGGGTGATATATCCGTCATAGTTCAAGTTGAAAAGAGTGATGGTGTCTGGAAAAATCCACAAATCGCTTCATTTTCAGGTAAATATCATGATTTAGAGCCTTTTATCACTCATGATGGATTGAGTTTGTATTTCGCTTCCAACCGACCTGAAAATGATAATGATAAAAATAAAGACTATGATATTTGGGTTGTATCAAGAAAAGATTTAACATCTGCTTGGCCGGAACCGAGAAATTTAGGCTCGCAAGTGAATTCTGATGGTAATGAGTTTTATCCTTCTCTGACAAAGTCCGGGAACTTATATTTCACTGCAAATAAATCAGATTCCAAAGGCAAGGATGATATTTATTTCAGCGAGTTTAAAGATGGAGCATTCCAAAAATCCTACTCTTTGGGTTCAGAAATCAATACCGATGGCGATGAGTATAATGCTTATGTTTCCAAAGATGAAAGTTATCTGGTTTTTGGTGCTTATAAACGTGCTGATGGATTGGGAAGTGGTGATTTATACATTTCTCGAAGAAATTCTGATGGCAATTGGGGTCAGGCTGATAACTTAGGTGAAAAAGTCAACTCTGCTCAGATGGACTATTGTCCGTTTGTCGATGAAGAGAATAATGTTTTATATCTCACCAGTCGTAGGAATAATTTAGATACAACCGAATTCACCAACCTTGAGCAATTATTACAAACTTTTAACTCAATAGAGAATGGCTTGAGCCGAATTTATCAAGTTAAGATGAGTTTGTAAACGCAAAGATTTTTGCATCAACAGGCAAGCCCCGAATTCTTATACGGTTTTTTAACACTGCTTCAAAACTGGCGCCGGATTTTGCTGCGACTCTTTGGCTGGCATGATTATTCAGTGCAACAATAATCTCAATACGAATCAAGTTTAGCTGCGGCATGGCGTTTTTAACCAATAATTGAACCGCATTGGAACAATATCCCTTACGAGTGTATCGGCTGTCAACCCAATAGCCAATACTGGCAACATCATTATTATTGTCGAAAACATGCAAGCCTATGACGCCGATAAAATCATTGTTTCTGTTTCTTATTGTGTAGGTATATTCAACATCGTCATCCCAGTTGTTTATCTGAAATCGGACAAAATCTTCCGCATTTTTGATGTTGTAATGAGGTGTTAACCAGTCCAGCCAAGGTGATATTTCATTGTAAGAGTTTTTAATCGCCTGATAGATCAATTGCTCATCACCAAATTTCAACCTTTGAAGGACAATACGATGATTCTGCAATTTTTCCTGCATCAGATGTAATCCAGAATTTGGCTGATGTTATCCACACCTGTGACCTTGATTTTTAAATTCTTAGTCCAGCCTCCGATATTACCTTTGGGAACAATTGCATGTTTAAAACCATGATTGGCTGCTTCTTTCAAGCGGTCTTCTCCATTAAAAACAGGTCTGATTTCACCGGTTAAACCAATTTCACCGAAGACAACTGTTCCTTTCGGTAAATAACGGTTTCTGAAACTCGAAACCACTGCCATAACAATTGCCAGATCAGCAGCCGTTTCAGTCACTTTGATACCACCAACCACATTCATAAAAATATCATGGTCGTGAATTGGTAAATGGCACATTCGATGTAAAACTGCAAGCAACATTGCCAAGCGGTTATGATCGAGTCCAACTGTCAGTCTTCTCGGATTGCCAAGCGGACTTTGATCAGCCAGTGCCTGAACCTCAACAAGTAATGGGCGGGTTCCTTCTCGGGCGACCATCACTACACTTCCCGGTTTTCCGGATTCGTGTTCGGTGAGAAAAATTGCCGATGGGTTTTCAACTTCTTGCACGCCTTTTTCTGTCATGGCAAAGACACCGATTTCATTAACGGCTCCAAAGCGATTTTTTAATGCTCTGAGAACCCGATAACGACTATTGCCATCACTTTCAAAATACAAAACTGTATCTACCATGTGTTCTAAGACTCGTGGTCCTGCGATTCCTCCCTCTTTGGTGACATGACCAACAAAAATGATGGATGTATTATTTTGTTTGGCGAAACGTACCAACTGAGCGGCACATTCTTTGACTTGAGAAATAGAACCGGGAATCGAACTGAGATTTTCTGTATAAAGCGTTTGAATGGAATCAATCACCATGAGATGTGGCTTATGAGTGAGTGCCTGATTGATGATTTGTTCGACCGATGTTTCAGCCATACAATCCAAATCAGTCGCGCTCAAACCCAACCTCTGGGCACGCATACTGATTTGTGACAATGATTCCTCACCGGTGACATATAAGGTTTTCAAACTCTCCGGCATAGTTGCAGTGACTTGTAACATCAGTGTTGATTTTCCAATTCCGGGATCACCACCAATCAAAACCACTGAACCATGAACTAGACCACCTCCCAACACCCTGTCCAATTCACGAATTTTGGTACTGGTGCGAATATTCTCTTGAAATTTGACAGATCCCAGTTTTTGAATTTTTTTCCCACCGGTATCGCCAGCATAGGTACTGAATCTTGAGGTTTTTGGACTGCTTAATGCTTGAATAACCGTTTCTTCCAAACAATTCCAATCTCCGCAATCCGAGCATTGACCGGCCCACTTATTATGTATGGACGAACACTGCGTACAGATATATTGAGTTTTAGCTTTTACCATGAATCTTTCCCTTTTGTTGGACTATAGATTAACTGAATTTCTTTTCAAGGGCAAACAATTCAAACTTTCAGATAAAGACAGATTCGAATATAAAAAGCTAATAAGTTGAGGAAACCAATGAAAACGGTACAGCCGTTGATAGTCGCACGTTTTAAAGTTTGATAAATTATTTTTGATAAATTATATATTTCGTTTCATCGGGGCTGGTATAAATTTCGAACAATAATTCATCGATATCCAGCTGTTCTCCACAAGAACAACGAAGGCTATCTTTATTTTCCAGCCATTCCAGTGTCTTTTTGAATTTAAAATCGCAACATGCGCACTGAAATACAATCAAATTTTCTTCCTTCATGCATCCTCCCAAAGAAATCAAGAAAGAAAAGTACTTTTATTCTCAAAGTATTTGACAAAGTTTCTATCATAATAATGTTTATGATTATTCCAAACATTATTAAAATTTTCTCTTTCAAACCACTCCAGAATTTCAATATCCCACCCTTTCCATTGAACTTTCTTTTGTTTAATACTTGTTTTTTTATACATCAGAAATGACCTTTCAAAAATAGAAATTCTAATCAATATTATCGCCTCTTCCTGTTTTTTCTCACTCTCCGTCAGTGGCTTGGTTTCTATTTTTTTTGTGTCAAAAACATCCAGATGTGGATAACTCAGACATAACTCCTGTAATTCAATATACTTGTTATCTAGAGAGTCAAAAGTATCATGTTCTCTTTCCTCTCGTTGAGTTTTCTGTTCTTTTATATATAGGTATATTGCAGTTGGTACTCCTAGTAATGTAATTATCTGAGATGCCACATCCAGATATTGTACAAATTCCACTATTTTCTCTCCGAAATATGGTGAATTATAAACAGATAATATGAAACCCAAAGTAAATTATTTAATAATGAATCAGATTTTTATCAATTTAGGTTGGAGACATTTCGCCAAAATACAATAAAACGACTAATCCAACTCTTTTTTCATTATCAACAAATTACCATATCCATCCTTTGGTGTGGCAAACTCCCAAGAGTCCATAATGCTGTCAATAATATTTATTCCCAGTCCTCCGGGACGAGTTTGAGTTAAATCACGAGGTTTAACAGAATTATCATAAACTAAAGATGCGTAATCTCTGAGGTAGAAGACCAAGGTGTTATTTTGTAGTTTGAAAGATAAATCGACCTTCCCGGATGTATCATTGTTATAAGCGTGACGATAGATATTGGTGATGGCTTCATCAATGCAAAGAACCAATTGTTGCTCTGCTAATTTGCTAAAACCGAGATTAACCACAATTTCAGACACTTTGGAGCGAACCATTTTCAAATTTGCAGGGTTAGCTTCAAAACTAATCGAATCAATGAATTTTTCCTGTAAATGATCCCGTTTTTCAATCAGTAATAGCGTTGCGTCATCGAGTAGTTGTTGTCTACGAACGAAAGTAATAATTTTACCAACCCTGACTTCGGCAGAATCGGCCTGAATCGTGCTGATGTAATCAATTAACCCATCAATTCCGAGTTGTTGGTTGCTCTCAAGTCTGGCGTCGGTTAAGCCATCCGTTAAAAAATAGAGTCCTCCTTTTCCTAATACTGTTTGTTGTTCAGGGAAATCCAAATCCGCATCAATCCCCAAAGGTGGCGCCTCGGCTTTCCAAGTATGAATGCCAGTTTCAGGGCATTTGTGAATTGCGGGTGGCAACCCTGCATTTGACCAAACCACCTTATCTTCTTTTGGATAAAAATATCCGGCAGCGGCACAGACAAACATTCCTCTTGATGCATTTTCGCACAATTCCCGATTCGCTTTTCGTAACCATTTGGATGGAGAAAGACGATCCTTGCCAATCCAGCGCAACAAGCTACTGGCACGAACCATCAGCATTGATGCATCCAATCCTTTTCCGGAAACGTCACCAACAACAAATCCGACACAGTCATCACCAAGAGTGAAATAATCATAGAAGTCACCGGACACCTCAAAAGCCGGAACATTCGTGCCTACAATCGGAAATGGAGGTTTCTTCCGAGCCGGTAAAAGTGAGCGTTGCAATCGACGAGCCAAAGTGATTTCTTTTAACAAACGATTTTGCTCAACCAAGCTCAGTGTTAATCTTGCATTGTTTATTGATAACGCAATCGGCGATGCTAACAATCTGAGAATATCTTGATCTCGTTCATCAAAATAAACTTCCGTTTGTTTGTTCAAAACTTGCAAAACACCAATACTGTTTCCAGCAACAATTAACGGTGTGCATAATACCGATTTGGTCTCAAAACCTGTTAACTGATCGACATTACAATTATACATCGCATCTTGTTTGGCATCTTTTATAAGTTGACATTGGCCGGAGCTCAATGCTTTGCCAACTATACTTTCATGGACATCGACATCAATTCCCTTAATATCAACCGGTCCAAAACTCGCGCGACAGACCAGTTTTTTATTATCTTTGTTGTACAGGAAAACCGAAGCTGCCTCAGCATCCATATAATCAGATATTTTCTCTACGGCAATATTTAATGTTTCATCCATGTTTAGAGATTCCACAAATGCCTGTGATAAATCGGCAAGAAGTTTGAGCTGATTCAGCGTTCCGGCTGATTCCTCATTTGGGTTGTGCAGAAGAATATTGGTGCTCATTTATTTTTTGCTGCGTTTTTTTCTCAACCCATACAAAGTCATAATTGGGCCTGACAAGGCATAGAGACCAAATACAACAAATAAAACTTTTGCCGGTGCTAGAGCCAACAATACAAAAATCAACACCAAAACTAAAATCCAAACAAAAGGAACTGACTCTTTAAAAGGAAGTGTTTTAAACGAGTAATAACGAAATCTGGATACCATCAGCAAACCGGCACAAAGTGTCACAGCCAGACTGACAAATCTCAAAGATTCACCGGTGAATTCATGATCAACGGCAACCCAAACAAAGGAACAAACAACAGCCGCAGCAGCCGGTGATGCCAAACCCTGAAAGTAAGCCTTATCAACTGTTCCAATCTGTACATTGAAACGTGCCAACCTCAAGGCTCCGCTTACCGCATAAATAAAAGCAACCAGCCAGCCAATTTTACCCATAACAGGATGAATCACAGCCAACGACTTCAACGACCAAGTATACATCAGCAATGAAGGAGCCAAACCAAATGAAACCAAATCTGACAAAGAGTCATATTGTTCGCCAAAGGCACTTTGAGTGTTTGTCAAACGAGCAACCCGTCCATCCAATCCATCCAGTAATGCCGCAATGAAAACAGAAATAGCTGCCAGTTCAAATTTGCCATTGATTGATGCAATGATGGAATAATACCCGGCAAATAACGCTCCGGTTGTAAACAAATTCGGCAACAGATAGATGCCTTTTTTCTTTGCGGTTTCGGAAATTTTTGTCATCTCTGTTTCTCAAAAGTGGTGCTTCAAAAATTTATTATAACACTGCCTGGGATATTTCATTCAAGTTCGCTCTGTTCCTGAGATTTATCCGGCAACCATTTGCAGCAATATCCCGGTAAACCATGCTCCAAGTGTTCCAATCGTATAACCAAAAACGGCTAATAAAACTCCAACAGGGGCTAATGACGGATGAAATGCCGATGCCACAACCGGAGCAGAAGCCGCCCCACCAACATTAGCTTGAGAGCCAACAGCTAAGAAGAATAATGGAGCCTTAATTAGCTTACCAACAACCAATAATAAGATTGCATGAATAGAAATCCAGATACCCCCGATTAGAAATATAACTGGGTCATCAAATATTTGTGTCACATCCATCTTCAATCCAATCGTGGCAACAAGAATGTATATAAAAACCGAACCTACGGCTGAAGCTCCGCCACCTTCCAGTTTTCGAGCTTTTGTGAATGAAAGCATCACCCCAATAAATGTTGAAATCACAACTAACCAGAAAAAAGCAGAACCAAGTGATAGTTTATTCAGAGCGGGATAATTATTGCTTATGTATGGTGCGAACCAATTGGCAAAAGCATGTCCGATACCAACTGCGACAAAAGCAACCGCTGTAATAAACATAAGGTCATTTAAATTAAATTTTCGAGCATTCTCTGTTTGGAATGTTTCCATTTTTAGCTTGATTCTTTCAATAGCAGAAGTGTCCGCTCCAGTTTTAGTATCAATTTTGTTAGCTCGTTGTGACATGAATAATAATGTCGCCATCCATATATTTGCCCAAATCACATCTACAGCAATCATTTTTGTAAACGCAGCATCAGAAACCGCAAAAATTTCTTTCATGGCTGCTTGGTTAGCGCCACCGCCAATCCAGCTTCCTGCAAGAGTTGTCATTCCTCGCCAAATGTCGTTGGCTGCCGATCCGGCAAAAGTTTCCGGAGAAATCGCTTTAACCGCAATAAAAGCAATCGGACCACCAATAATAATTCCCAAAGTTCCTGTTAAAAACATAATACCTGCCTTGGGGCCAAGACGAATAATTCCCTTTAAATCCACACTAATAGTTAATAAAACTAAAGCAGCAGGTAAAAGGTAGCGAGAAGCGACATAGTATAACTTTGAGTTCTCAGCATCAACCAGACCAAAACTATTTAATAAAGATGGAAGGAAATAACACAATAATAATGCCGGAACAACTCCATAAAACTTCTTCCAAAATTTAGCTTGATGCTGATGAGTCCAAAAAACCAATCCTAAAATTGCTGCTAAAATTCCGAAAAGAACTGCATCACTCTGAATCAGTGGTATATTATGTTCATTCATATTCGATTATTCCCCTATGTCTGTTAGAAAATTTGAAAACAAATCTCCAAAAATTCATCAATCTGCTTACATCGATGAACAAGCCTGTGTGATTGGCGATGTGGAAATAGGCAAAGACAGTTCCATCTGGCCTATGACCGTTGTTCGTGGCGATGTTAATTTTATTAAAATTGGCAACCAAACCAATATCCAGGATGGAAGTATACTACATGTCACCCACAAAGGTGAATACGATAAAGACGGAGGACCACTTATAATAGGAAACGGCGTCACTGTCGGCCATTCTGCAACTCTCCACGCCTGTACCATTGGCGACTATTGTTTGATTGGAATGAGTGCTATTGTTCTGGATAAATGCATTATCGAACATCACTCCATGATTGCCGCTGGAGCTGTTGTTCCACCCGGCAAACACATCAAATCCGGCGAACTGTGGATGGGCAACCCGGCAAAAAAAGTCAGAGATTTAACTGAAAGACAAATTCAGCAGTTGGAGTATTCAGCAAAACATTATGTTAAGTTGAAAAATAAATATCAATCTTAGCTTTGAGTTCGAGTCATCTGTTGATATTTTTTCGGTGGAGTTCCATATTGCTCTTTAAACACCTGTGAAAAGTGTGAAAGCGAATTAAATCCGCATTCATCGGAGACAAAACTGACCTGATAGCCATCTTTAAGCAACTCAGCCGCTTTAGTCAAACGATACTCCTTGAGTAAATCCATTGGGTTTTTATCAATCAATGCCTTCAGTTTTCTTTGTAACTGTTTGGTACTAACCGCCATGGCTGATGCTATTTGAGGTCTTTGTAAATTTGGATTTTTATAGTTATCTGCAATAATTTTATTCAATTTGTTAATAAAGTTCTGATCCACTTTTGGTAAATCGCTAGCCATATCAACATTTTTACCGGCCTTAACATGTTCTTTTGCCTTTTGTTTGAGCAAATTCCGGATTGTCAGAATATTATTCAGTTGCAGAATTAGCTCTTGATTATCAAACGGCTTAGTTAAATAGGCATCAATATTTTCTCTCCAGCCTTTTATTCGGTATTGTTTCTCATGGAGAGCGGTCAGAAGAACTAAAGGAATATGAGAGGTACGAGAATCAGATCTTATGATTCTACTCACTTTGAAGCCGTCCATTTCCGGCATCATGACATCACAAAGAATAATATCCGGGACATGCTCAATTGCTAAAGCAACACCGGACTTACCTCGATTTGTGACAATACAATAAAAATGATCTTTCAAAGTATCCGTAATGTACTCCCTCATATCATCGTTGTCTTCAATAATTAGAATTGTGTCATTCTTCTTATTACCCAAGAAAACGACATCCTCCTGTTGTTTCTCAAATTCCAAACTCGAATTTCTTGCCAACTGACTAACAAGTCTGTGATTATTATTTTCCGGAGTTTCTGATATTTCTTGAGCATCAATTGCATCAAAAACTACCGTAAAAGTACTACCAACCCCTTTTTCACTCTCAACATTGATAGTTCCTTTGTTTATTTTGACCATTTCCTCAACAACTGACAGCCCCAAACCAACTCCATCAATATTTGCATGAGAATCCAGACGTTGGAAACGATTGAAAATTTCATTCTTTTGGTTTTCATCCAAGCCACATCCTGTATCTGATACTTGAATAATTGCCTTTCCATCTTTTGAATAGGAACTCACAATAACTTTACCGCCATGAGGAGTGTATTTAATCGCATTGGATACCAAATTACCGAGAATTGTATCTATCGTATTTTCAACGACGTTTATTGCTAATGGTTTATTTTCGCTTAATATAATTTTTATACCTTTTTCTTCAGCCGACTGTTTAAAAATCTCAAAGATGGATAAAACCTGATGTGCGACCAATTGAGGTTTAAATACGATTTTTTCACTCCCTGACACTCGCGCCAACAATAACAACTGTTCAATCATTGTCAAAAGTCTGTTGGCATTCCTGTTGACCATTTTTAACGACTTGATATCTTCATACCTAAGATTTGATTTCAATAATTTATGAACAGGACCAAGTATCAACGTCAAAGGAGTCCTGAATTCATGAGAAACATTAGCGAACATTTCGTTCTTTTTAACCAATAAAGTTTCAACCTTTTGCTTTTGCACCTGTAACTCCGAGGTTCTTTCCTCAACCTGCTCTTTCAGCATATTTGTAATCATTAGATTCCTTTTATTTTTCCTGTGTAAGTACCAAGATAAAAGTGCAAAGAATGTGAAAACATAAATTGTATAAGCCCACCATGATAACCAAGGTGCAGGATAAACTTTAACTTTTAAAGATTTGCCTTCCTCATTCCAAACTCCATCTTTGTTTGAACCTTTGACTCTGAAAGTATAATTCCCCGATGGTAAGTTGGTATAGGTTGCTGTTCTTTCATCTGCTGAAACATAAGTCCAGTCCGGGTCAAAACCTTCGAGCTTATAAGCATACTGGTTCTTTTCAGGTGCTGCAAAATCAAGAGCTGCAAACTCAAATCCAATGACGTAATCTTTGTGAGTTAGTTCTAAACTTTCAAGTTCATTAATGGACTTTTCAAGGAGAAAGTCGTCTTGTTTCAAGTTCGGCACAACCTGTTTACCAAATCTTTTGAACTCAGTTAAGACAATATTTGGAGGAGCGCTATGAGTTTTTATGTCTTGAGGATAAAAACTAACCATTCCACTTGATAATCCAAAAAAAAACTCTCCATCCACAGTTCTTAAAGCCGAGTTCTGTAAATAAACATTGGTATCCAGACCTGCTATATCTTGATATTTTATGACTTTGTTTTTTTTAAAATCCATATGTAAAAGTCCATTATTTGTCCCTAGCCAATACTTATTTTCCTGGTCTGATAAAATACTGTTAACCGAAACTTCATAGTTCAGTGGATTGGAGGAAGTGAGTTGAAACTCAGTATTAAATTTATATATACCATTATTTAGTGTCCCAACTACAAGTTCATCATTATTAAAACTGAATGAAGTAATAGCACCATTTATACTATTATTAACTATATCTAGTCTTGTAAAATTATTGTCTTTTAATGTATAAATTAAATCTTCTGTTGTTAAAAAAAAGTGCTTACCAGCAGAATTTTTCTTATAAATTAAAAACCCTATTTTATCTGTTAAATTAACTTTATGATAATTTTGAGTTTTTATATCGTATTTAAACAAGCCATTCATCGTACCCAAATAAAGGTAACCAGAATCAAAATAAGAAAATAGAGTTACCCTATTGAATCCTGATTCAATCAATATATTGCTATCACTGTCTAAAGTATAAAGTCCTTGTGATGTTGAGATATAAAATATTTGATTAAATTTTTTAATATCATAGACTAATAAATCTATATCATTATTGTTATTTGACATCCTGTCGCAGCGTCCAGACAATCGGTCATATTCAATCAAACCATCACTCGTACCAAAGAGCATAATTGCATTGTTTACCGGGTAAAAACTGTATATTTTTGAGGATCGAGAACAGTAAAAACTATCTTTACTATTATTTTCATATGTGAAATTCAATGACTTTATATCTAATACATTCAATCCATTATAGAAATTTCCAACCCATAACAAATTATCAGAAATATAAATAGTGTAGATAAACTGATCAGAAAATGAGGTTCTATCATTTGAATAATAAAAATGATAAATAATTTTGTTATTTTCTATATAAAAAATCCCTTTATCAATTGTCGAAACCCAAATTTTTCCACTATTTTCTATAATCTTTTTGACTCTTGTATCCCTTAATTCCTCGAAGTGGATCAGAAATTCTTTACTATTCATGTCAAATCTTTCAAGACCGGTTGAGGTTGCTATCCAAACAATATCTTCATATACTGTCAAATCATGAATATAAACTTGTTCATTATTACCCGGAATAGTGTAGGTCTCTATATTCATATTGCTCAAATCCAGAAAGATTATTTTCCCATCTGCTCCAATAATCACCTCCTTTTTATATTCAGACAGTGACCCCACATTTTTATTAGCAATACTTTCTAGTGGAACAACTTCATGATTTTCTTTCGAAAATATGCCAACACCATCTTTTGTACCTAGCCAAATGCCACCTGAAATCAGTTCCAAAGATGAAACTTGTACAGAGTTAGATACAAAGCTCTTTGAAAATTTAATCTCTTCCCACATGAGATCTTTATACCTAAACAGACCATTTTCTCTGGTGTTAACCCAAAGAAAGTTTTCATCATCCACTAACAAACTTTTAATATAGATATTTTTTCTTCCGACTGGATTGCTTATTTTGGTAAACTGGTATCCATCAAACTTGTATAAACCATCTATTGTTCCCACCCATAGAAAACCACTTAAATCCTTTTCTATTGCACGAACAAGTGATGAAGTCAATCCTTGCTTCATACCAATATGCTTAAATACAGGTATGGTTGCACAGCAATAAAAAGTGCAAAAAGCACCTGAAAGTAAGAGAATTAAAATGAGTAGGTGATATTTTTTAATTTAAATTAATCCTAAAAGCTTATCAAAATTATTTCCATGTAATTGTATATAGATAACGGACTTATACAACTTATTCGAATCAAAATAAAACAGTGATTGAGGTAATGGTTTGTTTGCCCAATCACTATTCAAGTTAATTATCAGCTTAAAGGTGTTTATTCCCCACCCAACTCTTCATCATAACAATTAGAGTTGTGTACATTTAACACCTTCTCATCTCCGGGGTGAGTAATATGATTTGGATATCCTATTTCATGGAGTTTCAGATTCCCACTAGGGGGAATATTAGGATGATTTAATGGGCAAGAGTTTCCTACTGGTACAATTGTATAAGTAAAATCATGGAAATTACAGGCTTTATAATCTTCTGATTGTTGTCCGAATTGTGCCATAGCATAGTTTGAAACAACCATAACACCAATAATTGAAATGAACATGCTTTTATTATATTTCATAAATAATCTCTCAGTTAATGTTGAAGGATTTTGGATTGTATATATCTAGCATGAGTCGTTTCAAGATATTGTCCTAAATACATAAAAATGAATCCTTAATAATAAATTTTTATCAAATAATATAGAAGTTTTTGTCCTTTTCTTGATAACGAATTTCAAAATAATTACCTATCATAGAAACATGATTTGCAAAATGCAATCATTAATGGATTTCAAACATCGAATGGATTTATTTTTTAAAAACAAAAATATAGGATAAAAAAACATGAAAAAGATATTACTAGCATTAATCGCATCTATTTCTTTCAGCTCAGCCATTGCCACGACTGAGGTAAAAGATAATTCAGCAACTGAAGTTCAACAAGCACTATTTTTATTAAATAAAGTAGCTAAACCTAGCTTTTTATTACAGAATTCTTCGACTCAAAACTACCAACAATGTGTGCAAAATTGTTTAGCAATATATGGTACTTGGGACGAAAGAGGTCTTCAACGCTGTTTAACTGCATGTGGTGTTCAATAATTCACTAATTAAGTTTTGAAAATTCAAACAGTATTATCTTTATATTAATACTGTTTGAATTTTATCCAAACCTACTATTTATCCAGAAGACTCAAACTAATGGTTAAATTGATTCTGAAAGGCCTTCATTCAAACAAAGACTTAAAAATGGTATCAAAGCGATACTGATAATATTCTTCAAATAGTGCCTGAACGAGAATATCATAGCCTTCAGGTGTAAGATGAAAACAATCTCTTTCTGTGAATATACCAAAATCATGTTCTCGCATGGCAATCAAGGGACTGGTTAAACTGACATCTCCCGGAAGCTGAATCACTCCCGGACCAATCGAACCATCTGAAGAACCATAAGCATTTTGCATTCTGCCCCAATGAGAAACATGAAACACTTTTGGATTTTGGCTGGCAATTTGAGCAAATGCAGAAGTGAACTCTAAAGCCATGGTGTTTAACTCTGTTGTTGATGGTTGCATCATGTTGTTGTATAAATCGGAACAGACAATTCCCACAAGCCCGCCCAATGTCTCTTCAAAATTCGGATAATCATAGAAACTCAGGACAATTTCAATATTAATATCAACTGCTAAAATAGCATCAATTATTGTTTGCAAATCAGCTACTATTTGATTTTTCAAAGCATCGACTTCCATCATTGTCATAGAAGTATTCCAGTTGTCCAAAAAATCATTCCCTCCCAGAGTCAGCTGAACTGTATCAACACTCGGGTTATTTATTAATGCATCTGTAATTTTCTGTAACTCAGACGGAACCACCCAATCTCCTGCCGTTGTTCCGTCAATGACCACTGCTGTGGCATCAGCATTTTGTAATATTCTTATATTTGTGTATCCGTTTACATCAAAAACAGCATTATGAATATCATCTGAGTATTGTTGCTGAGCCCAACTATCACCAACTAACAAGACTTTATCGGTTTGTGCAAATGCAGGCAGCCCAATAAACAAGACAAATAATATAAACTTTTTTCTCAAACAAACACTCTCAGATATTTTTTATTTAAACATTAAAACACATCTTGCATTATTTTTACATATGTTCAGTTACTGTTTTATTGTAAGATATCAAACTTTAAATTTATACCAAACTAATGGCACAATACATTTATACAATGAATCGGGTGAGCAAGGTTGTTCCTCCGAATAAAGAAATCATTAAAGACATTTCCATCAGCTTTTTCCCGGGAGCCAAAATTGGTGTTCTCGGCTTAAATGGAGCCGGTAAATCCACCGTCTTACGCATTATGGCCGGTGTTGATAAAGAATATAATGGTGAATCGCGTCCGCAACCGGGAATTAAAATCGGTTATCTTCCTCAAGAACCGGAACTGGATGAAGAGAAATCTGTTAGAGAAAATGTCGAATTAGGTATGGCAGAAGTCAAAGCCATGCTGGATGAGTTTGATGAAATTTCGATGAAGTTCGGCGAGGAAATGACTGATGACGAGATGAATGATTTACTTGCTAAACAAGCGGAGCTTCAAGAAAAAATCGAAACTGCCAATGGTTGGGAACTGGATAGAACTTTAGAACGTGCTGCTGATGCTTTAAGACTTCCACCTTGGGATGCAAAAGTAGCTAATTTATCAGGTGGTGAGAAACGCCGTGTTGCATTGTGTAAGCTTTTGTTGTCTGCGCCGGATATGCTGTTGTTAGACGAACCAACCAATCATTTAGATGCTGAAACAGTTGCATGGTTGGAGCGTTTTTTAGCTGATTTTTCAGGAACTATTGTTGCTGTCACGCATGATCGCTATTTTCTGGATAATGTTGCTGAGTGGATTTTAGAATTAGATCGTGGACATGGAATCCCTTATCACGGTAACTACAGTTCTTGGTTGGAACAAAAAGAACAAAGGCTGATTCAGGAAAAGCGTGATGAAGCCTCACACATGAAAACCATCAAACAAGAATTGGAGTGGGTTCGTTCCAATGCTAAAGGCAGAAGAACCAAATCCAAAGCTCGTTTAAAACAGTTTGAAGAGCTGCAATCCAAAGAGTTCCAAAAACGCAATGAAACCAATCAAATCTATATCCCTCAAGGTCCTCGATTGGGCGAAGATGTGATTGAGTTTCAAAATGTTTCTAAAGCATTTGAAGATAAACTGCTGATTGACAATCTCAGTTTTAAAGTTCCTCAAGGAGCAATTGTCGGAATTATTGGACCCAATGGTGCCGGAAAGTCAACATTGTTTAACATGATTGCAGGAACCGAAAAACCTGATAATGGAAGTGTTCACGTTGGCCCAACAGTTGAACTCGCATATGTCAGTCAATCACGTGAAGATTTACAAAATGATAAGCAATTATGGGAGGACGTTGGTGAAGGAAATGAAGTCCTAAAGATTGGCAACTATACAATTCCTGTTCGAGCTTGGCTCAGTCGTTTTAATTTCAAAGGAGCCGATCAACAGAAGCAAGTCAAAAATCTTTCCGGTGGTGAACGCAACCGTTTGCAACTCGCCAAAGTTTTGAAATCCGGTGGTAATGTTTTGCTACTTGATGAACCTACAAATGATCTGGATGTGGAAACACTACGCGCTTTAGAGGAAGCGATTCTCAATTTCTCAGGTTCAGTGATGGTCATTTCGCATGACCGTTGGTTTTTGGACAGAATTGCAACACATATACTGGCCTATGAAGACGAGTCCCATGTGGAGTTTTTTGAAGGAAATTATTCTGAGTATGAACAGGATTACAAACGTCGTTTTGGAGATATTCCTCAGCCTCATCGAATCAAATACAAAAAACTGTCATAAAAAGCGGCTAAGTATATTAATCATTTTGGAGGAAATCCATGAACAGTGCTTGTGAAAATATCTTCGCAAGCCCTGTTTTTTAAACTCTGAAACTTTAGAGTTGAATTGACTAGAGGTTCCTTGATGATGAACCGCACTCACATTCGGATTAAACAAAACATCATAACCTTTATCCTTCACCCGTTTGAACAAATCCAAGTCCTCAAAGTGCAAAGGATAGTTTTCATCAAAACCTCCAATTTCATCAAACACTTTTTTCTTAATTAAAATTAAAGCACCTGAAATGGCTTCTACCTTTTGAACCGCCTTTAGCATTGGCTGATAAAATAAATTCACACCAGCAAAGCAATGACATATTATTGCCAGTTTTTCAATTCCAGAGTAAGTTTTGATTGCTCGCCAAAGAGTTGGAAGCCTTCTGCGACTGGCTCTTTGCTCAGAACCATCTGGGTTTAATATCAAACAACTTGCAATTGCAGAATTTACATTTTGCTGTAAATTATTTATTAATGTAGAAATTGTTTCTTTATCCGTGAGAATGCAATCCGGATTTAGAAACAATAAGTATTCCGTGTTTGCTTTTTCAGCTCCCAGATTACAACTTGAAGCAAATCCCGGATTAATATCACGATAAATTTTGGTCAGCTTTTTACTATCCGTGAGTAGCTCCATGCTGTTATCTGTGGAGCAATTATCTACGACAACAATTCGATTGACAATATCATTTGTAATTGCCGAGGCCACACAATCCTTTAACAATTCACCAGTGTTAAAATTAACAATAACAACTGTACAGGAAATCATTTATTTACTTGGCAAAAACTCCACAACTCAGGCCATAATTCCATTGCCCGAGCTACATCTGTAATTTTTTTGCGAGCCATGTTGACACACTCTTCTTTACTTAAATTATCTCCCCATCCATTTAGCACGGGAACACTATTTTGTATGATAGCTTTGCCATTAGCTTCAATAATTTCTCTCACATCAGCCTGCCAATAAACGGGAGCATCAGGCGATTTCCTCATCTGCTCTTGCATACTCAAAATAACATCTGATCGCATTTGTGATAAATATTCTTTGAGCCGATTATGTATATTTTCATCACTTGAATTAGCCAATCCAGAAATATATTTTGACAATGTTCTCATTCTTAAAACAGGGTCTTTAGCATCTGTACTACCTAATAATGTAAGAGCAAAATCTGCAATGAATTTATTGAAATTGGGCTTGATTGCAATGTGGTTTGAATTTGCACGATCTCTTTTTGACGACTGAATATGTCCCATCATAAAAGGAAAATGCAGTGAAACTTGGTTTGGGTAACAGAAAAGAGATATTGCATTAAAAAAGTGATCCTCAACTCTTTCAAACGGAAAAGCAAATGGCATTAAAGTTGAATTATCAATTGCTGATGGTGAGAACTTCGTTAGTCCCAAAAACTCATAGTTTTCAGTATAGTGCATGAGATTTGATGCTTCTATATTGTCGAGATAATTTTCTCTCGATTTCCAGAATTCCTGTTTCTGGTTTTCATCTAGGTTATATAGCCAATAGTTTGAGTCTGATCGTGGACTACCCCATGTACCATTACCTGTAAATTTAATTATCGAGCTATTATCAATCCTTTGTAACTCAAGCAAATTTAAACTCTCTACTGAGTTAATCTCTAGATTTGATTCAGTAAGCCAATTCCCTACTGACTTTCCGCAGGTATCTAACATTTCTGATAGAACATCCCTGTCATATTCTCGCGAAGAGTCTCTGATTTCTGATAAATTATTCGCAAACCCAACACTTAATCCCAGTCTTCCGTCCAAATCCACAGATTTTGATTCTTCAATAATTCGTGGCTCAAAAATATAATCATCATCGTAAAACAAAAACTTCTTACCGGCATTATTAAGCAATGCAAAATTCCACACTCTTCCACCGGTAAAACCATCATTATTCCTTTGAAGCAGCCAATCTATTTCATTTATAGATTCAGTAAACTCATTCTTTAACATATTCACAAATTGACTCTGCCATGTCTTTCCATAAAAACTGATTTTGACTAATCCCGCAAACTCTTTACAAACGGTCTCTATTTCCTTTTCTTTTTTTTCAGTTGTTGAGTCATCATAAACTTGAATAGGATGGTTTATTCCAAATTTTTCCTGATATTTGACCAGAGACTGTAACATTCTTTTTAACTGTCCCGGTCTATCACAAGTTCTTATTACTAATCCTGCCGACTGAACTGCCATGGACTCCTGAGACTCAGAGATTTGCACAATCCAATCCTTATCTTCAATCAGCAACTTATTCTTTATCAGAAAATCGGCAACTTTTTCTATTGCCTGAGTTTGATTTTTTAGCTCTGGTATTGATTGACTAATATTATAAATATGTTGACTTAGCGGTCTGAAATTCTGACATAAACTTAGAGCATGTAGGACTTGATGTGTCATTACATGATTTTCTCCGGTTTCTTTATTCATAAAAACCAGTTCTTCGGACGAAAGTGTAAGCACGACACCAGATACTGATGCATAAAGCTCTTGGCCTGCTTTAATGCCCTTAGAAACAGTTTGTGAACCAAAATTAAATTCAAACTCCATCTATTTCCTCTTATTTATATATCTAAAAACTCTTCCCAATATGGGGATGGATAACAATTTTTCATGTGTTTTTATCAAGTCATTATGCTTATTGGCTAAATAAATGTAATCTCTAATTGTTTTGTTGTAATGTTCATAGACCGATTGTTGAACATCAGCAAAAAGATGTATATCCGGCAAACTCAGGCCTCTCAGATTATCACCTGCTACAACGACATAATACATTGGTTTTATTATGTCTTTTTGTGTATCAAACTGTTCTTCAGTTAAAACATCTGTTTTATAGGACATTTTTGAAGAATTATGTCTCTCTAATATCGAATGAAAAGCCATGGATTGTGAATACCATATTGCATTTTCCCAAAAATCTCCGAGTAAGCCCTCAAACTCTTCTTTATATAATTCCTTTAAATGATATTCATTTGTGAATCCAGTTGCATCTGAATAATGTTTCTTATCTGGAGTTGAAATTATTAGCAACCCATCATTTTTCAAAACTCTTTTAAACTCTGACAACATTTGACTTTGCTCTTTTAAATGTTCCAAAGTTTCAAATGATACAACAACATCAAATGATTGATCTTCAAATGGGAGCTCTGTACATGAACCCCGGACAAATGTAATATTTTCTTTTTTATATCGAGAGTTTGCGTGATTAATACTATCAAAATCAATATCTAGTCCAGTTACTTTTTTAGCATTCTCTGCCAAAATATTACTACCATATCCTTCACCACAGGCAGCATCAAGAACTGTTTTATTTTTTACCAGATGACGTGTAAAAGCGTAACGATGATAATGCTCATACCAGATTTCTCTGACGCATTCCGGTGTGAACCTCTCACCGGTAAATTCTAATTTCTTTTCTTTATCCATTTTTATTATTATATTCAAAATTTATATACTGAATTATTTATCCGCTGCAAAAGCTTTTCACGCAAACCGGAAAGCGAATCATTCTCAATATATCTTTGAATTTTCAATAAGAAATCAGGGTGCTTTTGTAATAATCTTTGCATAGTGCTTTCATTCGGTTTTAGTCCTAAGTCACTAAAAGATTTATTCCCAATATGAGCAACGTAAGCATTATCACATAGGACATTTAATAATCCTGCTTTACTGATACGAAGAGAGTAATCATTCTCTTCACCATAACCAAGACCAAAATGCTCTTCATCAAAATACCCAACTTTCTCCTTTGCCAACGACGTTATCAGCATACAGAACCCGACTGCTGTTGGAATTTCTGGGTACTCTGGTTGGTGTGATTCAAAAATTGTCTCTGATATTTCATCCAAATTTTGCGGAACTGGTTGATTCTTTAAAAAACACGGAAAAGAACAGATTTCTGCATTGTTTGACCAAGGAGTTGCTGTTCCTAAGTTTCCAACGCTAACAATTGCTCTTTCAAAAGCTTTGAGCCAATTCCTTGTCACAATTGTGTCAGAATTCAATAAAATTGTGTGATCTCCACTCAATCTTAAACCTTCATTAGCAGTTTTCACAAAACCTTGATTGACCTCGTGCTTAATGTATAACCATGCATTTATTTCAGCTTTTTTTTTCAGATATGAATCTATTCTTTCATCTGTTGAAGCATCATTGATTAAAATCACCCTTATGTATTTTTCTAAGTTATTTTCAACACTTTTTAAACAATCTTTCAATTCATCAAAAGCATTATAGATTGGAATTACAATATCAATCATTGTTACTCCAATCAGTTTCAAGTTCCACGACTCCCATATCTGTAGTGTTAGATTGAACCCTTAGTGGTTTTATAACTTCATCCATCAATCTTAAACATTCAGGATCCATAGCATGCGCTTTAATTTCATAGTCAGCAGAAAGTAATTTTAAGTTTTTATAAACTATTTTGAACTCATAGCAATTTTTTGAAATTTTTATCGCCTTGGGTTTATGTTTATCTGATATTGTTCCATAAACAGGTATATCTTTTCTGACTATACCTAGAACTAATCCTGGGACTCTTTCATCAGGAGAATGAACCCTCACTCGGACTATCAAGTCATCGTATGTTTCAATAAAATTGATTTCTTCATCATTTATATTCAAGATTCTTAAACTTTCAACATGATAATTCGTCATATCCTTGTTGATTGAGGTTGTCTTGTTTTCGCTTTTCTTTTCATAATGACTTTGATATTCTTGTGATACTGCAAAAGAATCTCCATATTTCTTTATTCTCCCATTTTCTAACCAAAGAGCATGTTTGCATAATTTTTGAACATGATATATGCTGTGGGAGACTAAAAGCAGTGTACCTCCATTTTCTAAATAGTTGTCTATCCATGCTATACATTTTCTTTGAAATTCAGTATCGCCAACCGCTAATACTTCATCAGTTATCAGCAAATCCGGTTTTGTTACGGTAATAACACTAAAACCCAGTCTGACAACCATCCCTGAAGAGTAATTTTTTACCGGTTGGTCTATATATTCTCCAATATCAGCAAATGAAATCATCTGATTGATACTTTCCTTAATTTCCTTATCATTTAAACCTGCCAAAGCAGCTGACATCTTTAAATTTTCTCTACCCGTATATTCTGGATGAAAGCCACTACCCAACTCCAAAAGGGCGCCAATTTTACCACTTACTATTACTTCTCCACTATTGGGTTTGATGACTCCACTAATAATTTTTAATAATGTACTCTTTCCTGCACCATTCTTACCTATAATGGCCAGTGACTCTCCTTTTGCTACATCAAGGTTAATATTCTCAAGAACTTTGCTCCCTTCATTAAAACCATTATTTAGTAATAACGATATTAATGATTTTAATCTTTTTTTCGCAGTATTTACATTCGGAAAAATTTTGGATATCGATTTAACTTCAATGATATGAGACAAATTCTAAGTACGCTTTTATTCAACAATCCGCTAATTATAATGATTAAAATAGTATCTGTACTTATTTTTTATTAAAATAGGGAACATATATTGTTTTATACAATCTAATTTTTTTTAATTTATTTTATTACTATTTATGGCTACAAAATCAAATAACACTATTATTTATATAATTACTATCGCGGCAGTACTTTTCATCGTTGCATTTGCGGCTACTGATTTTTTTCGTGTCGACAACTCTGAAATCGTTAATGTTGAAGTTGTAAAATTGAATAATAAACCTAAAAATACTCCTAAACCAATAATTCAAGACACGTATGATATAAAATCTCCTCAAAATAATGAAGATACTGATTCTATACAAGAGGCTACTCCTCAAGAAATTAAAGAAGCAACACTTAATTCTGTTCGATTTAGGAATTACATGTCAAGTTTGCGTACTCCTGAGGAAATTGTAGCTGCAATTTCAAGATATCAAAGTAAGGGTGAAACTGATAAAGTTGCTTTGCTTAAAGAAAGACTGAATTACGTATTTCCTGAATACAGATATTAAAGTTACTAAATTTTCATTCAAATATCTGTAAAAAAAAGATAATATATATAATTAATATAATATTTCACATAGCCCTAGTTCTATAATTGTTCTATTTTACGAATTAGGGTTTATTATTCTTAGTACTAAACAATGATATTTTTAAATTTTAAAAATATCATTGATGTTAACTTTACTGAAGCAAATAATTCTCACCCATCCATCCCTTAATTTAAAATAATGTACTGATATTTAATCACTAATTCATTAACTCTGAGTTAGGAGTTCGAAATAAATAATATTAAATGTGAGATTTCAAAGGGAACAATTTAATCTATTAATCAATAAATTGTTTAATTAAAATATGTTCTCAAATCTAATATTTTACTTTCATTTACTTCAACTTTATCATTAGTAATTTTCAATAAAATATTATTGATATCTCTTTCGGCTTTTTCCATTTTTAGCTGTTTCAATAAATCCTCTTTAACTTCTTGGAATGGAATTTGATGCTCTTTATCCACAGATGTTATCTCAACAAGCAATAGTAAGTTTTCATTTAATGCCAGAATATCTTTTTGAATTCCCTTTTCTTTCATACTAAATACATACTTAGAAAACTCTTCTTGATTTGGATCATATATGTAATTTTCAATTTCATCCGATAAAATTGCTCCAATTTCTTCTAGTTCAATTTCATTTATTTCTGACAACTGTTTACCATCATTTATGAGCCTTTTTCTTAAATCACTCAATTGAGATGTTTTAAGTTTTCTATCATTTTCATTACTTGAGTACATTACAGAAAGATAAATAATACCACGTGATTCAGGTACTAAATAATTTTTATGATTTATCGTATAATATTCTTCGGCCATATCTACTAATTCTTCATCTGATATTGAATTTAGTACTACATCTTGAAACTTTCTATAAACATTTCTAACTATAAAAAAATCTGTAATTTGATTCAGTATTACATCTTTTTCAATTAGACTAAAGTTTTCACCTATTTTAAAGTCATACTGTAATATTTCATTTTTAATTTTTGTAGCTAATTCGTCTACATCAAATAAATCATTTGCAATTACATAATTGTATACATGTTTATAATTCAACAATGTTTTTAATGTACTATCTAATCTAGTTATGTCCTCCAAAAAACCTTTTCTTACATTGGGTGGTAACTGATAAATAAACCCCGCAACATCTTCAATGGATATTTCAACTTCACCTTGTCTAACTAAATATTCACTCGAATAGCCATTGAACATTAATATAGTTAACAAGATGAAGTATTTTTTCATATTTCTTTCCATTATTTACTGCGGATTTGTTGCGGCTCTTAAAGTCATTATTAATCCACAATAACTACTATCACATCCAGAATTCTGATAATTTGAAGACACATCATTTGAATGAACAATGTTTAAATAATACGTCTTATTTCTATCTATCTTACAAAATAAATTTGGATTTGCATCAGGCATATCAGACCAATATAACGAACCTGTTGCTGATCCATTTGATTTACATGTAGATTGCCCTAGATGTTCATTAAAGTCACCCGGACATTCACTGATAGTAATTGTTGTAGCATCGGAAAGAGGACCTTGTTCATTTCCTGGAGGATTGAGTGAGTAGCGGGCATATCTACCTGGAGTTCCAGAGTTAAATTGCGCTGCTACATATTGGTTTTTAGTTATTGATAAATACATCGTAATTCCAACATCACCTGGAAACTGAACCGGATCTGTGGTATCAAATATTTCTTCATATTCTCCATTATATGACCCACCATTTGATGAACCATTTGCTAAAATCGTTCTATCTTCAGCCCCATTTAAAATATATGCTCCTGTTCCAGCACAACTAGGCCATGGATTAGGGTTCTGACCTCCAGTCGTCACAGTTACACTTGCACTATCTGAATCTGAACCTGCTGTGTTTGAACATGTCGCTGTATATAATTTAGATGTTGTAATGCTTGTAACTGTAAAATTCAATGGATTAGAGTTTGTTGGTATAATTCTTTCTGCTACTGGCCAATCATTTGAAAAAGTACAACTTGTTGGTGTATTTGTTGCACTCCAAGTTATTGTTGAACTTCCGCCACTTGTAACTGTTGTGGGGTTTGCTGTTACATTAACTACTGGCGGGTTTACACTTACAATATTTGTTACATTACCACTATCTGTAGTTATTCCAAAAGAGTTGGCACATGTTAAACCATATGATCCGTTTGTAGTAACATTGTTCTGTGTTACAGAGGTAACATAATTTGCTGGAGGTGTAGATTGGATTAATCCAGACCATAATCCACCAGTCTTATTGCAATATACAGCATCATTAGATATTGTTGCTGATATATTTGCAGAGGTTGTACCATTCTCAGTAATTGTGAAATTTATATTTGGAGCAATACCCGTTGGTTGCAAACCAAGCTCATCACCGATTTCCGCTGATGAATAAGATGTAACAACATTTACATCTCCGGTTATAGGATTTACAGTCATAGAGCCATTTGTATCTAACGGCAAAATCACACTTCCATCACTATATGATAAATTTATATCTTGGGCTAATGCTGACATTGCAACACTTAATAATATAGATATCATTATTACTGTTTTATTTTTTTGAATTTTCATATCAATCTCGTACTTAAAGGGTTTAGAGAAATCTTTCTAGCGTGTGATATTATATTACACCAATTGTTAATTTTTTCTTAAAGTAATAATATTATTTTTATTTCATATTTTTTTGTAAAAAAAGATGGGTACCCTAGAGTACCCATCTTTATTGAGAAAATCATTTTTCTCTATTTAGTATATTAAAAAACAGTTTCTTAGTTAGAAACGATGTCTCTTGAATATCTATGTGCAAACAATCCTGCATAGTTAGCTAAAACACCTTCGCTAGCATTTTGGTTAACATATCTTTGGATAGCAAAACCTGTTACTGGTAAACCACCATAAGTTCTGCCATTCAAGTTGTCATCAGTTGATTGTGCAAAACTCAATGCAACCCAACCTGTTGTGAAGTATTCTGCTTCAACTGCAGGTGTTTGAGGTGTTGCAGGCTGAGCTGGAACACTTTGCGTTGCATAATGAGTTGTGTTTCTTGAACCTAAAATCACAGAATCACCAGATGCTCTATCTGAATCTTCGAACTCAAGAACATTAGTTTCCCAACAGAAAACAGCATCATCATTTGTTACAGTTGGTGGACGTGGCGAAGGAGGTCTGATTACCAATCTTGGATCAGGAGTTCTCTCTTCTCTATCATACAATGCAATTGTATAAACTTCACAAGCACCGTATTCACCAATTGATTCTTCAAATGGCTCATATGGAACAAAAGCAAATGGAGTTCTGGCTGGATCAACATAGTAGTTCTTAGTTGGGAATGTTACAACCCACTCTGTGTTTGCACCAATTCCATCTGACAATACATACTCACCAAAAATTTGGTCATGCATGTAAACAGCACTTACTGCCTGAACCGGATTAGACATCCAGAAATCACTAACTACTGCAGCATTCGCAAAAATGTAACTGTTATTGTCATCACCATCACCCAAACCAGGTTGTAAATTACCTGGGTCAGTATGAGCTGGAGCTAAGAATACGCCTTCGATTGCATCTGCATTATAAGCAACATCTGTTCCACCTGTCACATCAATAATAGAAGCCGAACCGAACAAACCACCTGTAGGAGCTTCAAGACCGTCATTTTCGTCATTTGCCCAATCCAATGAACCAGCACCAGACCAGTTGTCAGTTAACACTCCACAATCATTAGGTGTACCATCATCATGTAAGATACCCCACTCAGTTGTTGCGTCAGCGATGTTACCCATTTCAATCATTTCAAAATGACCTTCGGTACATCTTTCAAGACCCCAACCGCCTGGATTATATACAGGATCAGCTGCAGTTCCAACAAACGCCCATGGTAAAAACTCATAACCTGACAATGCAGAAGGATCTGTACATGATTGGTCACTAGTAACTATCTTAACAGTATCTTCTCCTTCAAAACCTGGAGAATACAATGAAGTAGCAGTTGCTGCAACCAGACCAGCAGTCCATACATCGTAAGGAGATAAGTATAAGTTAAAGTCAAGACACTCGCGAGAGTTTTTGCCTTCTAGGAATCTTACTTTAACGGCTTTTGTTCTATCAGATGTATTAACAACTGAAATCAATGTATTCAGACCGTTGTTTACAGTATAGTAAGGATATACCAATACTTGACCAACACCATCTGAATTTAAATTAACTGCGTTTGAAACACTAGCAATACCGGCAACACCAGCAATACCAGCAACAACAGCAGTTGTTAAATTATTTCTTTTCATTTTTATAAACTCCTAAATATATTTATACAGAGCTATAGAATATTCAAATTTGATTAAACCTAAATAAAATTTATAGCTTGCCGAAATGTTACTTTATTTTAAATTAAAGCACAAGAATAAAATTAGCTTTTACTAATTTTTTGCTTAGTGGGGACATTATACCAAACATTTTCTTTCATTATCCAGTTTTCTTCTTGAGTTGACTCCACTTCAATCTTCTCTCCACCTACTCCCTTGAAAGTATATTCATACTTAATATCTACTAAAACCTTACACACACTTTCCTTTGAGCATATTTTTTTTACATTATTCGCCTCAAGCCATTTTACTTTACTAAAACCCATACGTTTTATATATGCTGTTTCAGCTTCATTTTTCCTCCAACCCGGACTCAGAAACTGATAGGCTGTTTTGAAATCCTTATTGATTTTAGCGGTCCAATAGTCTTTGACCCTGTTATCAAGTTTACCTTTCTCTTTATCTGTACAAGCTGAAAGTAATAATATTGTTGATATCAATAATAGTTTTATATTTCTCATTTCTTCTTATTCCTGTGTTTCTTTCACATTTAATGGTTTCAAACCTTTAAATTGGTTTGCGTATTCTTTTGTTAATTGCTTCGCTTGCTCTGGGTTTACTATTACAGTTGGCGTGATTAAAATCATCAGTTCTGTTCTGTCACTACTTTTACTTTCACTACCAAACACTTTTCCAAGCAAAGGAATTTTTCTTAAACCCGGGACTCCTGAACGACCTTGTATGTCATTTTGTGTTATTAAGCCCCCCATAACAATTGTTTCGCCGCTTTGGATTGCAACTTCAGTGCTCAGATTCCTGTTATCAATTGGCACGTCATTAGTAACAGCATCTGGCTTTCCTGGAACACTTACTTCCTGAGTGATCTCAATATACACTAAACCACCTGGATTAATCCTTGGTGTTACTTGCAAGTCAATACCTGTTTGCTTGTATGAAACTGAACGAAAAACTCCTCCAGTGACTCCAGTATTTGTATTATTATAACTGTTAGTTGGAATTGGTATTTGTTTACCTACGTTTATACTAGCCGACTTGTTATTTAACACTAAAAGTGATGGTGTGGACAATATCCTAACAACTCCTTCATCTTGAAGCGCTGATATTGCTGCCTTTACATCTAGACCCGTTAATACATAATTTAGACCCGTACCACCCAAAGTTGCTGATTCTGTATCACGAATTCCGGCAAACCTTTTAATGCTTGTTGTTGATGAGTTATCACCTGTAGCTGAACCAAAAAACCAATCCACTCCAAATTCATGGCTCTCATTTAGTGAAACTTCTATAATTTTTGCCTCAATAAATACCTGCGAAGGTTCAATATCCAAAAAAGCAATTGCGGATTTAATCGATTCATAATCCTGCGCGTTTGCACTTATCAGAATTTGATTATTTTCTTCGATGGCTGTAAAATTTATTCCGTCTTTATTGCCACCAGAAGAGTTTCTGGTTTTTGTAATTTCTTTGGAGTTATTTGTATTTGAACCAATCTCCTTGCCATTTAAACCGGGTGCGACATTTCCTGAGCTACTCGCTTTAGAACTGCTACTTGAACCTCCGCTTCCACCAAATACATCATTCAAATAACCAGCCAAGTCAGTTGCTTTGATGTTTTTGACATTATAAACATAGAGATTACTGGACGCTTCGGCATCAGCCCTGTCCAATCTTAAAATCCACTCCTTTGCCTTGTGTAAATACTTCTCCTGAGGTGTTATTACCATGATTGCATTGAGTCGTTCTATTGGCATAAAGCGAAACATTCCTGCTAAAGGGTTATCTGCTCCCTCACCAAACAGTGCTTCAAGCTCGCCCACTATCGTTCCGGCCTCAACACGTTCTAAAGTGAATATTCCTGTTGACATTCCTTCCAGCCAATCGACATCGAATATCTTTATAGTATCCATGTACATGGATAACTCTCTTTTGGTTCCGGATAAAAATAATAAATTTCTGGCATTGTCAGCTTTAACCACTGCTCCTTCTTTGGCATAAGGCGCAAGTATTTTTTCCATTTCCGATGGAGCGATATAATCCAAAGGCACAACCATCACGGTATATCCTTTACGTTGTTCAATTTCACCATAACTAGGAATCAAATTGCCTTTAATTGCATCAGACTTTGCCATAACATGATATCTATCTTCAATAAAAACAATCGAAGCGTTATTCCAACTCAATAACATTTCCAGAATTGGCATAACCTGATCTTTATTGATTGGCTTGACAGTTGCAAATGTAACAGAACCTGAAACTCCCGGAGCAATCACATAGTTTTCCTTCAATATTTGACCCAAAATTAAATTGACAACCATCGGCAACGGATCACCTTCAAAATTGAATGTGATATCGCCTTTTGCTGTAATAACTTTTTCTTTATACTTCGCCGCATCCATGTTGATAAACTCGCCGCTTCCCGGATAAAACTCATGTTTCTCTTTTTTCGCGTCCGCTTCATCTTGTTCATTGACATTGAAAACAGCTCCGGAATATTTATTGGATTCCAAGCCTTCCAAATAGTTATTCCCATCAATTTCTTTGGACAAATCAACGCGATTCGATGCACAAGACATCAATCCGATTATTGAAAATACTATGATTAATTTTTTAATCACTCACTATCTCCTAGTTTTTATTCTTACTTATCTTTGGCTGCATTCGCTCTCATTTGAGCTCTTCGTTCAGCAATTTTTCTGCGTATTTCTTCAGCACTGTTACGCTTGTCATCTGATGTTTCTTGTTGCGCAGCATCGGAAGCTGTCACTGCTTCAGCTTCATTCTTCTTGTTTTTGCCTTTGTTTTTTCCCTTACCTTTTCCATTGCCCAAATCACCGCTAAAAACTTCCAACTCCAGCTCTTCAGTTTTATCATCATCTGAGACTAAAGTGACCTTTCTGCTTTCGATAGACTCCAATGTCCAACCTCCTTGCTCACCTTCCAATGGCATGCCCACTTGATAGGTGGAGCGTTCATTGGTTACAGTATCCAATATCATTGCATAACTTTGTTCCGGTGTGATTACAACGCCGGTTAATTGAGCCTTGAGTTCACTGATAACCAGCTCAGGTAATTCTTCAGTCGTTTTGATAGGTTCAACAAACGGTTTTCTATCTTCACTAAACAAAGGATTGTCATTAACCTTATTCAACAAATCCATTCCGTCTGTTTTTACATCGGAACCCTCTACATTTGCCACCTTTGGAACAACCGGTAATTCAGGTAAGTTTTCCTCATCTATTTGTATTTCTTCAATAGAATTGCCCCAACCAAGCATTTGGATACTGGCTACTACCAAAAAGATTGCTAGTGCAATAATAAGAATTTGCCCAAATAAGTTATTCTTCATCTTTCCGCCTGTCTCACGGGATTGTTCATATAAGCATACAAATCAAAGCGCACTTCCAGCATTGGTTTAACCGGCGCAACATTGCGGCGTGAATTGCTAATTATTCGTTGTTCCATTTGAAGGTTATCCACAAAAAGATGAGGAGAATTATTTTCTATATCAAACAAAACTTTTGCCATCTTATCAAAGTGACAACGCATTCTCACTTTCAAAATAATTTTTTCAAATCCATCGGGATTATTATCCTTGCTTGGTGTGTTACTAATCGGCTGACAATCTGTCGATGACTCCGTATTTTGTGCAACAATCCCCTTGAACAATGTTGTCAGTTCAGCAGTTCCTAAATTATAGGTATCAGCGTTTAGAAAGTTAGTGTTGTCACCCATTGTTTCGCGAACTTGCGCAATACGACTTTGTAACTCAGGAATTTGGCTGCTTAATTCAGTATATTCTTTTCTTTCTTCTTCCAAGCTGGATATCTCTTCGTTCATTAACGAATGATCATTCGCAAATCCTTGGAAAAACAGATAATAAATCACCATCGCAATCAAAACAAGAACCATGACTGCATACCATTTGCCCATATCAGAACGGAAATTAAGTTTAGCAGAATCAATTGCCATTCTCTTCCTCCGTTTTTGGTTCTTTCAACTCGGCCTTTATGGTAAATTTCTCTTTCGCAGTCCTTGGGTCTGGTGTGGTAGACACCAATTGAGGTACAAAAATATTAGGCGAAGCATCTAATTTGGCAATCAAGCTGTTTGCATTATTCGATTGTCCAACAATTTCCAAACTATCGCCGCTGATTTTGAATCTAGTGATATAGGTATGTTCCGGAAATACACTCGTCACTTCAGATAAAACCGTCATTAACTGAGGCGTTTCTTTCTTTTTATTTTGCAGAAAACGACTGGAAACAATCGTATCTTTCAACTCTTTACGCAATTGTTTTGAAATCCTGGCATTTTGTTGAAGCTTGGAGTTAACCTCGGTGAGTGTATCAATTTTCTTTTGCTTATTTGCAATTGATGTCTGCATAATAAAATAAATTAAGACCACAAGGATAGCCATCAAACCTATATTCAATTTTAAATTGAAAAGATTTCTGATTTTCCTGTGTTCCACAGGTAATAAATTGATTCCTAAACTGGCAGGCACGCCCTGTGGATTAGAAATATTCACGTCCACGCCATTCAGAGAAATTGATTTGTCTTCACAAAGCTCCATAATTTTGGAAATTCTTTCCTTGGGTGCAACAGCTAAATCAACAAAAACCTTTGTTTCATCCGAGTTATGCTTATCAATTTTATGACTGATATAAACTTGATCCGCTTTGAAAGGCACAAACTTATCCAGTTCGTATTGAATCACATCATCCAAATTATCTTTGGCCGCCTGAGGCCAAGTCGCTTTTCGAACCAAAACCTCATCGCCAGATAACAGAAAATAAATCTCTACATCCTTGCCATCGGCTTGAGTTGAAATGTGCTGAACCTGATGCCACCACTGTTCTCCATCAAGATTTTGCAATTCTTCTTCAGTTACATATTTCTCAACACCATCTCCTTTGTCCAACCAAACCTCTATAAGTTCGTCTTTTGGAATCAAATAAACTTTAACCGCTTGATGAAAAATTTTGTTCTGATAGTTTTTTGGAACAAATGACTTTAATTCACCGGTCCACCAGCGAATAAAACGACCAATGGATGAGGACTCATACCACTGGCTTAAATCATATTGTAACTTATCAATTGTATTCATATTAAATAAATTCAAACATCTTAGAGATGTTCATTATCACGCCATCTTAATACTCTAAATGGTCTGCCGTTGACTGTACCACCCAACCTAATTGTGGCGTCCATTTCTGCCCAATGACCATTGCTGAGCGTTGCTTTTGTTTTTATACTGAAAGCCACTCCGCCACCACGGGTTGCACCGCTTTGTTCGTCTCCCAGCATTGGTAATTCTCTATCCAAACCTTCCATTTGGCTTCTTTCTTCAATAAAAGCTCTGGCATCTTCTCGCTCGATTCCCGGCATTGCCATTAACGCCTGTTCAGGAGCATAGGCAATATTGATGTCTCTGTTTCCTGAATAGACGGTTATTGCCGGTTCTAACTGGCGATACATATCATAATTGATTCCCATGACTTGCTGAAGTTCAGGAACGGTGTCAAATAATGCATCTTTCGCTCCGTAGGGATAACCTTCTGCTTCATAGTCATCATCTTCAGCTCCATCCAGACCTTTAATGTCATCATTGTCACGCCAGTCAATCACTTTTTCGGCATAAGACATCGCTTCATCCTCGCTCATGCCCAATGAGGCAAAAAGTCCGACCAAAAGTTCAGCACTTGCCAAATTTATATCAATTTTTCCTGTTTCATCAGTGATATAAATTTCAATTTTTGTTTCTTCAAGCTCCATCTCATACTTTCTTCCATCAGCTATCCAACGTGCTTCAGGATCAGGGTTTCTCAGCTCATAAACTGCACGATGCATTCCTGCCTCTGCCAAATATCTGGCTTTCGTGGTGTCAAAAATCATTCTTGCCTGAGTCGCTTCAGTTCGAGCAGACAGTGCAAAACTGGACGCAATCACCGTCAATAATACGGTTACCCATAACACCAGAATCAATGCTATTCCTTTTTGTTTTCTGACTGATGCAATCCTTCCCATTTAACGAATCTCACTATCGGGATTACGATTACCCAAAAGCAGATGATTACTCACCCGGCGATTGGTTGAAGTTGCATCCAGCATCAATGCGACTTGCATTGGTGGAAACGGCATAATGGCATCAGGGTTCATATCAATTTCCAAACGCACCATCAATGGCGTATTTTCAGGCTCTTCCCAGCTGGTCTCCCAGTCTCCCAATTCACCTTCTTCAGTCAGTTTTACAAAACTAAACTGCGCATCATCTATGTTCTCAAGAAGAATAATTGGCTCTTGATCTGAGTTTTCCAACTCATCAATATTCAACGAATCGTTCATCAGCCAATGTGAAAACTGCAGGATTTTACCACTATTTGAATTAACAATCTCTATTAATTGCACATGCGGACCGCCATTCCCTAAATAACCAGGCATTGGTGATACATACATGATATGGTCTGCATCTCCTTCGAATATTACAAACTTATTATCTTCTTCCTTAAACGCCATTGGTAATATGCGCGAAATTTGTCTGCGCAATAACTCTTGGATTACTCGAATTTCGTTAGTAGCATCAATTCTTTTGATTCCCTTGGCAGTCATTTTTCGACTAGAGTGAATTCCGCCGTAAATCATTGCCATAATCAGTGACAGCATCGTCATGGCAATGATAATTTCCATCAGCGAAAATCCCGATTGATTTTTTTTAGATACTATGTTTGTTACCGACATAATTATCTTGCCTTACTAAAATCCGGAGTGATTGCCCGTAATGTCACAAACTCTGTTTTAATATCTTTGTTCCCAAGGTTTGCGGTTACTACTAGCCTGATATGCATGAGTTCAACTGCTGAGAAATCCTGATTGAAATCTCCTTCATAAGGAACATCAAAAGGGGTTATTTCCATATTCCAATGAATATTCTCTTCAAATTCACCATTGCTTCCACCTTCTTCAATGAGCTCAAACAACCCAAGTTCATCCATTTTACTTTGAGCATACATGGCGACTTTTGTCTCATGAGATGCTCTGACGGTATTTTTAGCCGAGCCGGCGATAATTTGCATCACCGTAGCAAAAGTCAGAGCCATAATACTAAAAGCAACCAGCACCTCAAGCAAAGTAAAACCATTCTGTTTAGACTGAGAGATTCTCATTACGTCCCTTCAAGCATGGTGATTTCACCAGTTAACCAATTCACACTGATTTTCCACATCTTTTCACCGTAAGTCAGCTTCACCCAGCCACCAGTAGAACTCCCGTCTGAGAAAAAACGAATGGAGCCGGTAGATTCATCCTGAACGTCCAAATCAGCAGTGTAAACATTAATTTCCATATCTTCAGGGATGTGAACAATTTTCTTTCTTGGAGCCTGATAAGTTTTTTCCCTGACGTTGAAAGTAATCACTTTCTGCTCATGCTTGACAATCGCTTGTCCGCGTGTGTATCGCATCGCTGAAACCAAATCCTTGCTAACAGAGCGAATTTTGGTTTGTTTCAGACTTTTGGTCATACTGCTTGTGACAAAGCCTGCAATCACAGCAATGAAAGTCATCACCAAAAGAATTTCAAGCAAACTAAAGCCTCTTTGAGAAAAACCGATTTGCGAATACGTTGTTTTCATCTGGTATTAACTCAAAGGCAAATTTTTCGGAATCTGCTTAAATTTCCCAGCTGTTAATATCTTTATCAAACTTAGTACCACCCGGTGATCTGTCATTACCGTATGAGCTGATACTAAATTCTTCATCATTTTGACCCGGATTGCTGTATTGAAACTCTTCACCCCAAGGATCTTTTAATTCTTTTTTCTTGGCATAAGGCCCAAGCCAGTTGGAATCACCATTATCTTCTGCCAAATCGTTCAATGTTCTGGGATAATAACCTAAATCAGTATTGAAGTTTTCAGCCGCCATTTTCAGTTTTGAAATTGTGATTTCAGCTGCTTTAATGTTTGCTTTAATTTTATTTTTACCAATATTATTCGCAACAATTCCCATAATAGTTGCCATAATGACCATCACAACGAGAATCTCAATTAAACTAAAACCTGTTTGTTTCCCCATGTTTATATGTTTTCTTTTATTCATATCTGTACCTTTATCCTACCAAATCATTCATATTTAACATTGCCATCAGTATGGCAAAAATTATAAAAAATATCAAAGCTGCCAGCGTCAGAACCACAATCGGAACCAGCAATGATATCATTCTGTCAACTGAAGTTCTGACTTCCACATCATAAGTATCAGCCGTTTTAAGCAACATTTCGTTTAATTTACCGGTTTCTTCGCCAACACTGATTAACTGCTGTGCCAACCTTGGAAACTCTTTTTCTTTATCTAAGCCTGCCGCCAAAGGCTCACCGTGTTTCACTTTCTCAGAGGCTTCCGATATTATTTGATGCAAGAGTGAATTATTTATCACTTTTTTGGCTATTTGCAATCCTGAAAGCAATGGCACTCCGCTATCCACCAATGTTCCCAAAGTTCTGGAAAAACGAGCAATATCAATTCGTGTAAACAAGTCACCGAACAGTGGCAGTTTCAATAGTTTTGTATCCCAAACCAGTTTAAATTCCGAGTCTTTCAGCTTTTGTTTGATTGCAACAATCACTGCTATGATTAGCAATACAATAACCCACCAATAATTTTGTATGAACTCTGCTATACTTAAAACCAGTTGTGTGACCGCAGGAAGTTCAACTCCGGCATCTTCGAACATCGGCTTGAAAGACGGAACCACTTTACCCAAAAGTACAAAAAGCGATACTCCTGATAATACAAACAGAATGATTGGATAAATCATTGCTGAAATAACACTATCTTTCAGTGCTTTTGCTCTTGCCATATAATCTGCCAAACGCTCCATCGTCACTTCCAATGTTCCACCCATTTCACCAGCACGTACCATATTGACATACATATTAGTGAAAACATGTTGCTCTTTCAAAGCATCAGACAATGTTCCACCACCACGAACCTTATCACGGATTTGCTCAACCATGATTCGTAGCCGTTCGTTATCAATCAAATCAATCATCACTGTTAATGATCTTTCCAGTGGCATTCCTGAATTCAGCAATGTTGCTAATTGATCGGTAAATTCACCAATTTGTTTTTGCGAAACATTTTTTCGAGATGCTAATAGATTTTCTAGAGAAAACCCGCTACTCAGCTCCTTTGCCAACAATGGTATATTCCCGGCAGCCTGAATTTTACCAATAACTTCTGCTTTACTGGTCGCATCCATTTGTCCTTCCAGCTGTTCACCGGCAGGAGTTAGAGCCTTGTAGATAAACTGCGTCATTAGTTTTCCTGACTCACTCTCAGTACTTCTTCGTAACTGGTTCTTCCTTCAAGACACTTCAGCAAGCCATCTTCATAAATGGTTGTCATACCATCTTTACAGGCTTGTTTTTGAATGTCACCGGCCGTTCCATGCTGCATTATGATTCTACGAATGGAATCCGACATTTCCAAAAATTCCAGTATGGACATCCTTCCACTATAACCCGACAGATTTGTTGCACTGGGAACCGGTTTGTAAAAAGCATATTTATTCAGTTTAATTAACTTATCCAGACCCATGCTTTTCACCACGTCATCAGCAAGAATTTCTTTTTTCATGGTGGATTGGTCGAGTTTTCGAACCAACCTTTGAGCCAGAATTCCATTGACTGTTGAGGTTAATAAATAATCTTCAACACCCATATCCAGCATCCGAGTGACTCCACCGGCGGCATCATTGGTGTGAATTGTTGACAACACCAAGTGGCCGGTTAATGCTGATTGTATGGCTATTTTGGCGGTTTCCAAATCACGCATCTCACCAATCATTATCACATCCGGGTCCTGGCGTACAATGGCTCTGAGAGCTGAAGTAAAATCCAAACCGATGGATGATTTGACCTGAATTTGATTAATACCAGTAAGTTGATACTCAACAGGGTCTTCTACGGTGATGATTTTACGTTCTTCGGTATTTAATTGTTGTAATGCTGTATAAAGCGTTGTGGTTTTACCGGAACCGGTCGGACCGGTTACCAACATGATGCCATGTGGAAGCTCCAAAGATTTTTTAAAAGGTTTTAACAATCTGTCGGTGAATCCTAATTCGTGGAAATCAAACACGATACTTTCCCTGTCCAAAATCCTCATCACCACACTTTCACCATAAGATGTGGGGACTGTTGAAACCCTTAAATCGAGCTCTTTACCTTGAACTCTGAGCATAATCCGACCATCCTGTGGCAGGCGTCTTTCGGCAATATTTAACTTTGCCATGATTTTGATTCTTGAAATGACTGCCGCTGTCGAACGTGCCGGTGGAGATTCGACTTCTTGCAAAACTCCATCAATTCTGTATCTTACTTTCAGTCTGTTTTCAAATGGCTCAACATGAATATCAGATGCTCTTGATTCAACAGCTCTCTGCATAATGATGTTCACCAGACGAATCACAGGTGCTTCACTTGCCAAATCTCTTAAGTGATCGACATCTTCTTCATCACCGGCACTTTCATCCGTCAAACTTTCAACAATCTGACCCATCGCCGATCTTCCGCCGCCAAAATACTTTTCAATGGCGTTCTCAACTTCTGAGGGTAAACCAATTTTGATATCCAGTTTTTTACCGGATGCCATACGAATGGCTTTGACAGTAAATTCATCACTCGGATAAACCATAATGACATTGATTGTTTCTTCATCTTCAGCAACAGGGACAAATAAACTCTTTTGCATGAAACGAATTGGTATTTCTGTTTCCACATTTATAGTCTCAGGATAATCTTTTTCCTTGATGACTTCTAATTCCATCACTTCACTGAGCGATGAAGCAACATCTCTTTCTGATGCCAACCCTAAACGCACCAAAAGAGGAACTAATGACGTCTCTGGATTTTCTTTATGCAAACGCTCACCACGAATCAAGTCATCCTGTTTTAAACGACCTTTTTCTATCATGTACTGACACAATTTATCCTCAAACGACAAGTTTACGGCTGGATTCGATTCCGCTGTATCAATTTCTTTTTTTGCTGCAATTTGCTGTTCTGCCATATTTACGCCTGAAGTTACTTTTTATCAGACACTTTCGTATCTTTTAAGTTTCCGTTTATTTTTGCATCTAAACCGGTAATTATACCAATAAAATTCTTGTTCATTATAATCCATGCCGCTACTGGTATTACTGCAGGAAATATTAAGTAAGACATTTGATAGAATAGTGCTATCAAGTCCGGAAATAATCCTGTATCTAAAATAGCTTGCTTAGAGTCAGGACTTCCATAAAAAACCAAGTGTTTCATCGCTTCCCAAAAACAACCAAATGTTTGAATAATTACAACAATAATATAACCATATAATATTTGCTTGATTTTCTTAGCCGGAGACAACTCGGGTATTGAAACTGTTAAACCGGAAATGACAGCTAAACCATAACCATAAATCATTGGATTAACCGCAACATCCAGAACTGCAAGTTTATCTCCCTGTCCACGAAATGATCCTGTAGGGAAAATAAGTGTTTCTATACTTAACATATAGTAGTTTTGACTCACGGTGTTAAATAAATCAGGCTGCCATGTGGTTAAAACAAACTGTAACAAATACTTAAGCGGTAGCACTAACAATGTTGCAGAATAAAACCAAATAAAAAAGCACAATGGTAAATACAAAACCGTGCTGATTAAAAGCCTTTTAATAATTACTTTTGTATCATGAATTTCAGTCATACTTTAACCTACGAATTTTCTGGCATTATAAAACATTCTCATCCAGGGTGAGTTTTCCTTCCATGAATTTGGAGACCATGACATTTGTGCTGCTCGAAAAACTCTTTCAGGATGAGGCATCATCACCATAACATTTCCGTGTTTATTTACCACAGCTGCGGTTGCAAGTTGTGATCCATTGGGATTGAATGGGTAGCTTTGTGTTTCAACGCCACTATTATCGATATATTTTGCGGCAATTATACTGTTAATTCCATCATTAACATTCTTGAACACAGTTCGACCCTCTCCGTGAGAGATTGCTACTGGAATTTCCGCTCCCTGCATTCCTTCAAAAAATATTGAGTTGCTGTTTTCAATTTTTAAAGACGAAAACCTGGCCTCAAATTGTTCGCTGGTATTACGTATGAATCTTGGCCAGTATTCACTACCCGGAATAATTTCATGAAGCGATGAAATCATTTGACAACCATTACACACACCCAATGTAAATTTATTATTGTCTGCAAAAAACTCTGCAAATTGACGTTTTATATTTTCATGAAACAGAATGGTCTTTGCCCAACCACGTCCCGCACCCAAAACATCTCCATAAGAGAAGCCTCCACAGGCTGCCAATCCTTGGAATTGACTCAGGTCAGTTTTTCCAGTTAATAAATCCTGCATATGCACATCATGACATTCAAAGCCGGATTTATAAAATGCCATTGCCATTTCTTTTTGACCATTCACTCCTTGTTCGCGCAATATCGCGACTTTTGGTTTTTGCACATTAAAGTAAGGAGCGATTACATTTTCATCAAAATCAAAACTAACTTTTGGAGATAATCCAAAATCATCTTGTCCAATGCTCTTATATTCCTGTTCACAAGTTTCAGGATTATCTCTCAAACTTGCCATCAAATGACTGATCTTAGCCCATTGCTTCTCCAATTCAAGCAATTCAGAGCTAAAAACCACTTGTTCATTATGTTTCAAAACAATTGTTCTTTCAGTTTTTGGCTTTCCTAAATAGTGAACCGATTCTGAAAAATTCATCCTTTCGATAATTTCCTTAAAACCTTTTTCATTATCTTCTTGGATAGCAATTACTACTCCTAGCTCTTCACTGAAAAGAGTTTCCAATACTGAAGAACTGCTAAAATCGAGATTTGCTTTCACTCCACATTGACTGGCAATACACATTTCTAATATTGAAACAAACAAACCACCATCAGAAATATCATGATAAGCAGAAATTATTTCATTTTTGACTAATTCCTGCATTGTTTGCCAAAATATTTGGATTGTTGCCACTTGCGGTAAATCCGGACAATCATTACCTAATTGACTGTAGCTTTGTGCCAAACAGGAACCGCCCAATCTTTTGTTACCATCAGCTAAATCGATGTAATACAAACAATGTTTTTTCTCTCGATTAAAGTACGGTGTCACGCTTTTACGAATATCATTCACATTAGCAAAAGCGGAGATTATCAAAGATACCGGAGCTGTCACTAGCTTATCTTCTGTCCCATCTTGCCATTGGGTATTCATTGATAACGAATCTTTCCCCACAGGAATTCCAATTTTCAACTCCGGGCATAGTTCTTCTCCAATAGCTTTCACAGCTTCAAACAAAACTTCATCTTCACGACCTTTTCCGGATGCTGCCATCCAGTTTGCAGAGAGTTTGATGTTTGATAAATCACCAATATCATTGGACGCAATGTTAGTAATCGCCTCACAAACAGCCATTCTTGCTGATGCCGCACCATTGATAAGTGCTAATGGGGTTCTTTCACCAACTGCCATAGCTTCGCCGCTATTGCTGCAATAATCTCTTAATGTTACACCGCAATCGGCTACCGGAACTTGCCAAGGCCCAACCATTTGATCTCTGTGAACTAACCCTGAAACAGTTCGATCACCAATAGTTATAAGATATTTTTTACTGGCAACTGTCGGATAATTCAATACTTGGTAAACTGCTTCTTCGACTGTTACACCGGACAAATCCAGTTCATTTAATTTGGGCTGAACTGTTGAAATGTTTTTCTCTGTTTTAGGTGTATTTCCAAGTAGCAATTCCATCGGAATATCAACAGGATTATTCTCAAAGTATTCGTCAGTCACTTTAAGTTGTTTTTCTTCAGTTGCTTTCCCTAAAATTGCAACCGGACATCTTTCTCGCCGGCATAAATCTTCAAACTCAGACAATTTTTCAGGTTTGATTGACATCACATATCTTTCCTGAGATTCGTTACACCAAATTTCCATTGGCGACATTGATGTGGTGTCGATCTGTAGTCTACGAAGTTCCAGAACGCCACCAAGACCAGCATCATCCAAAAGTTCCGGCATGGCATTGGATAATCCGCCTGCTCCCACATCATGAATTGAGCGAATCGGATTTTCATCTCCTTGACTCCAACA
>Ga0209203_1000207_pt1 | contig 51356 bp, 38 predicted proteins | sample AD_UKC109_MetaG_FD_184423 | JGI IMG/M metagenome (GOLD analysis project Ga0209203, IMG submission 184423) | Active sludge microbial communities of municipal wastewater-treating anaerobic digesters from Hong Kong - AD_UKC109_MetaG (SPAdes)... | ecosystem: Engineered > Bioreactor > Anaerobic >... | reverse complement strand
ACTTCAGGAACGACCGCCGATCCAAAAGGCATTATGCTCAGTCACAGGAACTATACTGCCAACACAGAACAGGCGCTTTCAGTAATGACCATACCGGAGGATTATAAGCTATTTCTTTTCCTGCCCTGGGACCATTCTTTTGCGCACACTGCCGGTCTGTTTACTTTCATGGATATTGGTGCAAGCCTCGTTGCACTTGAGGTTGGAAAAACCGGATTCGAAACACGGAAGAATATCTTTAAAAATATCCAGGAAATAAAACCGGAAGTGATGTTCAGTGTTCCCACTATTGCGAAAAATTTCAGAAGCAATATTGAAAGCGGTATCAAGGCAAAAGGCAAACTGGTACAATCTCTTTTCAATGCGGGAATGAAAGTAGCATATTCATACAACGGGATCGGATCCAATAAAGGAAAGGGCATGAAGATCTTTCTTAAACCGATCTATTCCCTTTTTGATGCCATCGTATTTAAAAAAGTGAGGCTGGCAATGGGTGGCAATATGAAATTCTTTATCGGTGGCGGAGCACTGCTTGACATCGAATTACAACGATTCTTCTATGCCATTGGCATCCCCATGTACCAGGGCTACGGCCTCTCGGAGGCATCGCCCATCATCTCCGCCAACTCTGCACAGGCCCATAAGCTGGGCTCCTCGGGCAAGACCATGCCACGCATGGAGATCCGCATCGGTGATGAGGCGATGAACCCGCTGCCGGTGGGTGAGAAGGGTGAGATCCTGATCAAAGGAGGAAATGTGATGAAGGGTTACTGGAAGAACCCCGAGGCGACAGCCGAGACCATTGTCGACGGCTGGCTCCGCACCGGTGATATGGGTTACCTCGACAGCGACGGCTACCTCTATGTGCTGGGACGTACCAAGTCGCTGCTGATCAGCAACGACGGTGAGAAGTTCTCACCTGAAGGGATTGAAGAGTCGATTATGGCACAGTCGGAGTACATCGACCAGTGCGTGTTGCACAACAACCAGAGCCCTTACACCACGGCTCTGCTTACCCTCAACCGGGAGGCGCTGAAACGGCGCACCTCTGATCCGGCCGAGGCGGCACGCATCATCGCCGGTGAGATCGCGGCCTATATGAAGGGTGGAAAGCACGATGGCCTTTTCCCCTACCGCTGGATTCCCTCTGCCTTCGCGGTGATCGAGGAGCCCTTCAGCGAGAAGAACGGGATGGTCAACTCCACCATGAAGATCGTGAAGCACAAGGTGTATGAGAACTATGCCGACCGGATTGCAGAACTGCATACGGCAGAAGGGAAGAAGCCCGACTCAGATAATAACCTCAGCGTATTGAAACGGTTGCTGGGATAAGAGAAGGGGTTATTGTAGCACTCGGAGGATATAAGAGGTTACGGGGGATAGGATATCTCCAATGACTGGAAATCTTGCAAAGTGGCTGTCTCATCGTATGAGATGGCCTTTTTCTGTTTTTAGGTTAGAGTTTGAGTAGCCCTATTTCAGGAAGAGACAACCTACCTTCTTCGTTACAAGTTCTAATCTCGTTCTAATCTCGTTCTAATATGGTTCTAATATGGTTCTAATAGATTCGAACCATATTAGAGTCAGTTACGACTGAATTGATACGCAGTAAAAAGCCATATAAGGCGAATCTTAGTGTCTGGGATGAAAAAAAGCCATCTCATTTGTATATTGAGACAGCCTCTTTGCGCATGAATTGCCAAACATAGATGAAGCAATAATAAAAAAAGTAATATTTTTTTCATGACATTTTTTAAGATTGTATTACCTGAGTACACTCATATACAAATCAAAACGGCCTTCGGTAATATGCAATACATTGTTTGCATCCTCTGTACAGGGTACTTCGAACGCAAAACGACCGCTTAAAATTTTATTCTCTAAATCCATCTTAGTGATGTAAATACCTGCAAAATCATATACCAGTACGGTACATTCTGGGTAAAGATCAAATCCACAAGATACCCTTCCACTATTGGAACCGAGCTTTGGATTTTTTATAAAAAATCCCATTCTACCCTCTTTCCCTCCCGCATAGAAATCTAAATGTATATAGTTACCGTAGTCTCTATACTCCGCCTTCATTGGAGGGAATTTATATATACCTGGTAGCTTACTTGTCACCCACAACTCTCCGTTTACCAGGCAGCCAATGGTATTTGCTCCTTTCTATGTTTCTGGGGGCAATTCGGTCCATTCTTTAACCTCTTTTTCGCAGGAGGTCATGCAGAACAATCCCAGAAATGACAGCAGAATGATCCATCGAATGGGTTTCATAATCACTTTTTTTAGAGGTTAAACAGATATCGCTGCACATGTTATCACACAGCTGTGGTATCCTATGGTGATGAATAGAGAAACAGGACTATGCTCCTGTGGAGGACTCTTTCTTCGGCAGATCACACATGTTGCAGCCTCCGCAGCGTGTGTGGTCTTTCTGTATGAAAAAGAAGTGGTAGATCTGTCGCAGGAGGATGATTCCCACGATGATCCCGATGATGATGACGATAAATAGCTGCAGATCCATATCTTCTAAACAATTGTATTCTTTAATTGGTTCGATAACCTTTCGTTAATCCTACATGAACAGGCTCCCCACCTGGAAGACCAGGAAGGCGACAAGCCAAGCCAGGCCGGTGGAGTAGAAGACGCTGAAGAGTGCCCATCCCCAGGAGTGTGACTCCTCCTTGATGGCGACGATGGTGGCGATGCAGGGGAAATAGATCAGCACGAAGAGCAGGAACCCGGCGATCACCAGCGGGGTGAAGACTGGTGTTCCGTCGGCGTAACTCTCCGATTGCAATCGTTCCTGCAGCGACTGCTGGTCTTCGCTGTCACCGGTGTAGAGCACCCCCATGGTGCTGATCACGATCTCCTTGGCGGCCATCCCCGAAAGGAGGCTCACTGATATCTTCCAGTCGAACCCGAGCGGCCGCATCACCGGCTCCATGAAATGACCGATCTGTCCGATGTAGGAGTTTACCTGGTGTTCTGTGTTGCGGTTGTGTTCAATCTCGCTGATCTTCACTTCGAGCTCTTCCTCGTTGATGCTGCCCGCAGCGTGCTGCATTTCTGCCTGTGCGATCTGCCCGTCGAAAGCAGCTTCGCGTTCCTTGTTGTGGGGGAAGTAGCCCAGGAACCAGATGATGATGGAGCCGATCAGGATGGGCCCCCCCATCTTCTGCAGGTACTGCCGCGAGCGGTCCCACATGTGGGTAGTGACCGACTTGAGCGTAGGCATGCGGTAGGGGGGCAGCTCCATCACGAAGGGGGTCTCCTCCTCCTTGAAAAGGGTGTCACGGAAGAGCCGCGCCGTGAGAGCCGCAATCAGTATGCCGAAGGCGTATAGTCCCAACAGGATGAGGCTCCCGCTCGAAGGAAAGAAGGCACTCACAAAGAGGATGTATACCGGCAGGCGGGCGCTGCAGGACATGAAGGGGACGATGAACATGGTGATCATACGGCTGCTGCGGCTCTCGATGGTGCGGGTGGCCATGATGGCCGGCACGTTGCAGCCGAAACCCATGATGAGGGGTATGAACGACTTGCCGTGGAGGCCTATGCGGTGCATCACCTTGTCCATGATGAAGGCAGCCCGGGCCATGTAGCCCGAGTCCTCCATGAAGGCGATGAAGAGGTAGAGGATCACGATGTTGGGAAGGAAGACGATCACGCCTCCCACGCCGCCGATAACGCCGTCCACGACAAGGTCTTTGAGCGGTCCCTCTGCCATGTTTCCTCTTACCAGGTTGCCCAGTTGCTCCACCAACCATTCGATGGCTGCCATGGGATAGCCTCCCAGCCGGAAGGTGGCCTCGAACATCAACCAAAGAAATACGAAGAAGAGGGGGAAGCCCAGGTACTTGTGCGTCACCAGGGTGTCTATCAGCTTGGTGCTGTCGGCGAACTGGGTCTTCTCGCTCAGGGTCTCCTTCAACCCACCGGCGATGAAGCCGTAACGGGCGTTGGTAAAAGCCGACTCCGGATCTTCCCGCAGCAGCTTCTCCATATATGCCCGTTCCTTGTCGCGCCGTGCCAGGATCTTCTCCTGCTCACGCAGTTGTCTCACCTGCCGCTCCACATCCTTGTCCCCCTCCAGCAACTTGATGCTGAGGTAGCGAAGCGGTACTTTCCAACGCGTTGCTTCTGTAACCGACAGCTCCCGCTCCATGATGGCGATCGATTTCTCCGGCACCCGTCCATAGGGTATCTGCACATACCTGTACTCTTTTTGCCGGTACACCGCAATCACCTCCTCCAGCAGTTGTGGGATCCCTTCACCTCTTTTACCGACCGTAGGCACCATCGGTGTGTTGATCAGATCTGAGAAGGTCTTATGGTCGAAGGTGCGACCGCTCTGTTCCAGCTCGTCGTACATGTTGAGGGCGATCACTACCGGCACCTCCAGGTCGATCAGCTCGGTGGTGAGGTAGAGGTTGCGCTCCAGCGCTGAGGCGGAGACCACGTTGATGATCACGTCCGGTTTCTCTTCCAGGATATGCTTGCGCACGAAGAGCTCTTCGGGGGTATAAGCGGAAAGCGAGTAGGTACCGGGCAGGTCGGTCAGTGTGAAGGTGTATCCTTGATGTGTCAGCGTTCCCTCCTTCGAGTTGACGGTGACACCGCTGTAGTTGCCCACATGCTCGTGTGCTCCCGAGGCGAGGTTGAAGATGGAGGTCTTTCCCGCATTGGGGTTGCCTATCATGGCTACCCGGATGTTCTTCTCGATGTGGTGGCTGCCGTTGTTGTTTCCGTTGTGTGAATATGCCGGAAGATATCCGTTCTGCGATTGCTCCACTTCTGTGAGCATTCCATCATCATCTGTTCTTGCAAGTGCGTCCGAGGCCAGCACTGATACCTCCACCATCACCGCTTCGCTGCGGCGCAGGGAGACCTCGTACTCCATGATCTCATATTTGATGGGATCCTTCAGCGGTGCATTCAGGATGGAACGCACCTCCTCCCCCCTTACGAATCCCATCTCGAGGATCCGCTTGCGGAAAGCGCCGTTGCCATTCACCCTGGTAATGTAGGCTTTTTGTCCTGTTTTAAGTTCTGAAAGACGCATCTTTTTGTTCAGTTCTTTTTTCGAACCGCAAATATAGCCATTTCCGGAGGAATTATTTATATCAGTTATAAATAATAACATTTCGTATATTCTTTTTATCTTTGAGGAAATCGCAACAATCAGTAACAGAACTGTTACTTAATATTGAGCAAATATGAACTACAGAATTGAAAAAGATACCCTGGGCGAGGTGCAGGTGCCGTACGACAAGCTCTGGGGTCCGCAAACAGAACGATCAAGAAACAACTTCCGCATCGGTGCGCCGGCATCCATGCCGCTAGATATCATCCGTGGCTTCGCTTACCTGAAGAAGGGAGCTGCTTATGCCAACCATGAGCTGGGGGTGCTCTCCAGGGAGAAGCGTGACCTGATCGCACGGGTGTGTGATGAGATCCTGGAGGGGCAGCATGACGACCAGTTCCCGCTGGTGATATGGCAGACCGGATCGGGCACCCAGAGCAACATGAACGTGAACGAGGTGATTGCAAACCGTGCCCACCAGCTGGCGGGCAAGCGGGTGGGAGAGGGAGAGAAGACTCTGCAGCCCAACGATGATGTGAACCGGTCGCAATCTTCCAACGACACCTTCCCCACAGCCATGCACATCGCCGGGTACAAAATGATCACCGAGGTGACCCTTCCGGGGTTGCGCCGCCTGCAGCAAACGCTGTCTGCCAAGGCGGAGGAGATGGCCGAGGTGGTGAAGATCGGGCGCACCCACCTGATGGATGCCACCCCACTCACTTTGGGACAGGAGTTCAGCGGTTATGCCGCACAGATCCACTATGGCATCCGAGCCGTAGAGCACACACTGCCGCACCTCGCCGAACTGGCACTGGGTGGCACCGCTGTGGGCACTGGGCTCAACACTCCTCGTGGTTACGATGAGGCGGTTGCCCGCTACATTGCCGCCTTCACCGGACTGCCCTTCGTTACAGCACCCAACAAGTTCGAGGCGCTTGCCGCACACGATGCACTGGTGGAGTCACACGGAGCATTGAAACAGGTGGCGGTATCGCTCAACAAGATTGCCAACGACATCCGCCTGCTGGCTTCAGGTCCCCGCAGCGGCATCGGTGAGATCCTTATCCCCGCGAACGAGCCGGGATCCTCCATCATGCCGGGGAAGGTGAATCCCACGCAGGCAGAAGCACTCACGATGGTCTGCGCACGGGTGATCGGCAACGACACAGCCATCACCGTGGGCGGGATGCAGGGCCACTTCGAGCTGAATGTCTTCAAGCCCATGATGGCTGCCGCCTTCCTGGAGAGTGTCCGTCTGTTGGGTGATGCAGCCCTCTCATTCGAGCAGCATTGCGCCTCCGGTATCGAGCCTAATCTCCCGCGTATTCAGGAACTGCTGAACAACTCGCTGATGCTGGTCACGGCGCTCAATCCCCACATCGGTTACTACAAGGCGGCCGAGATAGCCAACGCGGCGCACCGCAATGGCACCGCGCTGAAGGAGGAGGCGGTGCGACTGGGTTATGTGACCGCTGAGGAGTTCGACCGCTGGGTACGGCCGGACGAGATGACCCATCCCCGGGAGTAGGATAGAGAGACAGATAGCGGAAACAAAAAGATCCCGTGACAAGAACCGCTGCCCTGAATTTATAAATTGTTGACAATGTTTGCCAATCTCCCGTTTTCGGGAGCCGTTTTTTCTTTGTATTTTTGTCTCTTTATGTAAAAACCAAATTATAATCAGATAAAACAGAAGCAATTCATCTATGGCAACAAAACCATTCAGGTATCAGGCCTCTTTCCCCATGTCGGAAGAGAAAACGGAGTATTACCACCTCACGAGCGAACATGTATCGGTTTCGCAATTTGAAGACAAAGAGATACTCAAAGTGTCGCCCGAGGGGCTGACACTGATGGCACAAGCTGCTTTCCGCGATGTACAGTTCCTGCTGCGCCCCGACCACCAGGAGCAGGTGGCACAGATCCTCTCCGACCCGGAGGCGAGCGAGAACGACAAATATGTGGCACTCACCTTCCTGCGCAACGCAGAGATTTCGGCCAAAGGAATCCTTCCCTTTTGCCAGGATACCGGCACCGCCATCATCATGGGCAAAAAGGGACAGCGTGTCTGGACCGACGGCAACGACGAGAAGGCGCTCTCACGCGGTGTCTACAACACCTATGTGAATGAGAACCTGCGCTACTCGCAGAATGCACCCCTCAACATGTACGACGAGGTGAACACCGGTACCAACCTGCCGGCCCAGATCGATCTATACGCCACCGAAGGCGAAGAGTACAAGTTCCTCTGCATCGCCAAGGGAGGCGGTTCGGCCAACAAGACCTACCTCTACCAGGAGACCAAGGCACTGCTCACTCCGGGCCGTCTGGAGGAGTACCTCATTGAGAAGATGAAATCGCTCGGCACGGCTGCATGCCCGCCCTATCACCTGGCGTTCGTCATCGGCGGCACCTCCGCCGAGGCCAACCTGAAGACGGTGAAGCTGGCATCGGCCAAGTATTACGACAACCTCCCCACCGAGGGGAACGAGCTGGGACAAGCCTTCCGCGACATTGAGCTGGAAGAGCGACTGAAGAAAGCCTCCGAAGAGCTCGGACTGGGTGCCCAGTTCGGCGGCAAGTACTTCGCCCACGATGTGCGGGTGATCCGTCTGCCGCGTCACGGCGCCTCCTGTCCCGTGGGTATGGGTGTCTCCTGCTCTGCCGACCGCAACATCAAGGCGAAGATCAACCGCGATGGAATCTGGATCGAGAAGTTGGAGGACAATCCGGCACGGCTGATCCCTGAGGAGTATCGCCAGGCAGGCGAAGGGGGTGGTGTGAAGATCGACCTCAACCGCCCCATGGTGGAGATACTTGCAGAACTATCCAAATACCCCGTCTCCACGCGCCTCTCGCTGAGTGGTACCATCATTGTGGGACGCGACATCGCACATGCCAAACTAAAGGAGCGTATCGACCGTGGCGAGGGACTGCCCCAGTACGTCAAGGACCACCCCATCTATTACGCGGGACCGGCCAAGACCCCCGAGGGTTACGCCTCCGGATCGATGGGCCCCACCACTGCGGGACGCATGGACTCTTACGTGGATCTGTTTCAGTCGCACGGCGGCAGCATGATCATGCTTGCCAAGGGGAACCGCAGCCAGCAGGTAACAGACGCCTGCAAGAAGCATGGCGGCTTCTACCTTGGCAGTATAGGTGGTCCGGCAGCCATCCTGGCACAGGAGAGCATCAAGAGCCTGGAGTGCGTGGAGTACCCGGAGCTCGGCATGGAGGCTATCTGGAAAATCGAGGTGGAAGATTTCCCTGCGTTCATCCTGGTCGATGACAAGGGGAACGACTTCTTTCAGGTGGTGACGCAGCCCAACTGCTCGTTCAGTTGATAGCTGTCAATTATCTGTAAGTTTGAATAATAGATAGAATTATGAAGAAATCGATATTGGTTTGCATCGCCCTGATGGCCGGGCTCACGCTTTCATGGGGGCAGAACAGGACAGAAGTCACCCTGGAAGAGGGATGGAAGTTCAGCCGGGAGGATGATTCCCGTGCGTCGGAAGCGACGTACGACGATAGCGCATGGCAGTCGGTCCGCGTGCCGCACGACTGGGCCATCTACGGTCCTTTCGACAAGGAGAACGACATCCATCGCATGGCTATCGTGCAGGATGGACAGACCTCTGCTATCGAGCATTACGGTCGTACCGGCGGGCTCCCCTTCACCGGGGTGGGATGGTACCGTAACAGCTTCAGCTTGCCCGATTACACAGCAGGCAAGCGGGTAACCATTCAGTTCGATGGTGCCATGAGCAATGCCCGCGTCTATGTGAATGGCCGGGAGGCAGGCTTCTGGCCCAACGGTTACAACAGCTTTTATTTCGATATCACCGATCTGGTGCATGTTGATGGGAAAGCGAACAGCCTGGCGGTACGCCTCGAGAATTTCGATGAGCAGTCGCGCTGGTACCCCGGTGCAGGCCTTTATCGCAACGTACACTTGATCACCACAAATGAAACGCATATTCCTCAGTGGGGTACCTACGTGACCACACCCGAGGTGAATGATGATTTTGCCCGTGTGAAAGTGCGGACCAAAGTGCATCGTGGAGAAGGATTCACCGACAAGCACTATCTCAGGCTGAAGAGCTCTGTCGTCGATCCCTCCGGAAAGGTGGTGGCCGAGACGGAAGAGGAGTTCTCCCGATTCGACGGTGATGAACTGGAACAGACGCTGATCGTGAAGGATCCACAACTGTGGGATGTGCAGCAGCCTAATCTCTACACCGTACAGTCGGTACTGTACAAGGGAGAGAGAAGCGAATCCACTGATGGGAGCACAACCAGGACGACGGAGATGAGTTACACCGTCGACAGCTACAGTACCCCCTTCGGCATCCGTACCATTGAGATCCGTCCCGACGACGGCTTCTACCTCAACGGTAGGAAGATCAAGTTTCAAGGCGCCTGCATGCACCATGACCTGGGACCGCTGGGTGGTGCCGTGAATGAAGCAGCCATCCGCCGCCAGATTCGCATCATGCAGGAGATGGGGGTCAATGCCATCCGCACTTCGCACAACATGCCGGCACCGGAGTATGTCCGCATTGCCGACGAGATGGGGATGATGCTGATGGTGGAGACCTTCGATGAGTGGGCCATTCCCAAGGTACGCAACGGTTACAACCGCTACTTCAAAGAATGGGCGGAGAAGGATGTCACCAACGTGCTGCACCACTACCGCAACAACCCCAGCGTAGTGATGTGGTGCATCGGCAACGAGGTGGAGGAGCAGAGCAACCCGCAAGGTGCCAAAACAGCCCGCTTCCTGCAGGATATCTGCCACCGTGAAGATCCCACCCGTCCCGTCACCAACGGCATGGATCGTGTCGATCATGTCTTCTCCAACCATATGGCCGCCATCCTGGATGTGCCCGGCTTCAACTACCGTTCCTTCCGCTACCAAGAGGCCTATGAGAAATTGCCGCAGCAGATCGTGTTGGGGAGTGAAACCACTTCTGCACTCAGCTCGCGCGGCGTCTACAAGTTCCCCGTGGAGCGGAAGGCGATGGCGATGTACGATGACCACCAGGCCTCCTCCTATGACCTGGAGCATGCCAGCTGGTCCAACCTGCCGGAAGATGACTTCATCCAGCACGAGGATCTACCCTACACCATCGGTGAGTTCATCTGGACCGGCTTCGACTACCTGGGTGAGCCCACCCCCTACTACAGCCACTGGCCCAGCCACAGCTCCCTCTTCGGGGCGGTGGACCTGGCCGGCATCCCCAAGGATCGTTTTTACCTCTACCGCAGCCATTGGAATAGGGAGGCGGAAACCCTCCACATCCTGCCCCACTGGAACTGGGAAGGACGCGAAGGGGAGGTGACACCCATCTTTGTCTACACCAACCACCCTTCGGCTGAGCTCTTCATCAACGGCAAGAGCCAGGGTGTGCGGACGAAGGATCTCTCCATCCCGCTGGAGGGGAGCTACAGCAAAGAGGCACAGCAGTCGCTTGAGCGGCAGAAGCGCTACCGCCTGATGTGGATGGATACGAAGTATGAACCGGGCACGGTGAAGGTCGTGGCTTATGATGCTGAGGGCAATGTGGCTGCCACGAAAGAGATGCACACCGCCGGCAAACCCCACCGACTGGTGCTGGAGGCAGACCGCACCGAGATCACCGCCGATGGCAAGGATCTCTCCTTCATCACCGTCTCAGTGGTTGACCGCCAGGGTAACCCTTGTCCCAACATCAATGAACTGGTCTCCTTTAGCGTGAAGGGCGCCGGCAGCTACCGTGCCGCTGCCAATGGTGACCCCACCAGTCTCGATCTGTTCCACCTGCCGCAAATGCATCTCTTCAACGGCAAACTGGTGGCCATCGTGGAGTCATCCAAACAACCGGGTACCCTCACATTCGAGGCGAAAGCGAAAGGATTGCGCAAGGCATCGATCGATATCCGCACAAGGTAAACCACATCCTTTACAATAAATTGGCGAAACGCTCCATCGAAAGGTGGGGCGTTTTGTCTATCTTTGCATTCCAAAAACAACGAACAATGGCAAGAAAGAGAAAAGAGCTCCCGCTGCTGGAGGGGGTGACGATTACCGGCGTAGCTGCCGAAGGAAAGGCGATGACGAAGGTTGATGGCATGGCGCTGTTCGTACCCTTCGCCGCACCAGGCGACGTGGCAGACATTCAGATCACCCGTAAGAAGAGCAGCTTTGCCGAGGGGCGCGTGGTGCGGTTCCGGCAACTCTCATCCCTGCGGAGCGAGCCTTTCTGTCAGCACTTTGGTGTCTGCGGTGGCTGTAAGTGGCAGCACCTCCCCTACGAAGAGCAGCTGCGGCACAAGCAGCAGCAAGTGGAGGACAGCCTTACCCGCATCGGGAAGGTGGAGCTGCCGGAGATCACCCCTATCCTGGGAGCTCCGCAGACCACCTTCTACCGCAACAAGATGGAATACACTTTCTCCGACAAGCGGTGGCTCACCAACGAGGAGGTGCACTCCGGTCGGGAGTTCGGGCAGATGAACGCACTCGGCTTCCATATCCCAGGTATGTATGACAAGGTGCTCGATATCGAGAAGTGCTGGTTGCAGGACGATCTTGCCAACCGGATTCGCAACAGCGTACGCAGTTACTGCCTCGATCATGGCTACAGCTTTTTCGACCTGCGCAACCAGGCGGGGCTGATGCGTACGCTGCTGATCCGCAACAGCTCCATCGGTGAGTGGATGGTGATCGTGGTCTTTTACGAAGATGACCGGGAGAAGATAGAGGAGCTGATGGGCTATCTTGCCAACGAATTTCCGCAGATCACTTCGCTGCTTTACATCATCAACAGCAAGGCGAACGACACCATCACCGACCGGGAGGTACTGGTCTGGAAAGGACGCGACCATATCATCGAGGAGATGGGGGGCTTGCAGTTCCGTATTGGTCCCAAGTCGTTCTACCAGACCAACAGCGAGCAGGCGCACCATCTCTACGAGGTGGCGCGCAGCTTTGCACAACTCACCGGTGAGGAGCGGGTCTACGACCTCTACACCGGTACCGGCACCATCGCTAACTTCGTGGCGCGGAATGCAAGAGAGGTGATCGGAATCGAATATGTGGAGGAGGCGATCGCCGATGCGAAGATCAACTCAGAGATCAACGGCATCGGGAATACGCGCTTCTATGCGGGAGACATGAAGAATGTGCTCACCGCGGAATTCATCGCTGAACAGGGCCGCCCCGACGTGGTGATCACAGACCCGCCCCGTGCGGGGATGCACGATGATGTGGTGCAGGCGATCCTGCTGGCGGCACCGCAGCGTATCGTCTATGTGAGCTGCAACCCTGCCACGCAGGCACGCGATCTCAAGCTGCTCGATGCTGCATACCAAGTGACGCGCGTGCAGCCGGTCGACATGTTCCCCCACACCCACCACGTGGAGAATGTGGTGTTGCTGGAGAAGAGGGTTTAGTGCACAGGTTCCACCTTGTAGCCCAGCTTCCTTAATCCCTCAATCAGCCCCTCTTCGCCCGGGAGGTGGAGACACCCTACGGCAATGAACGAGGATTTATCTGCCATGATCGTCGGGAGCTTTTTCAGCCATTTCTCGTTGCGGGCACCGTTAAGCGCATATTTCTCCTCCTTAGTGGAAGGACAGGGATCTGCCGGGTCCTCTTCCGTGTAGAGTGCCCAGAGCGCCTCAAGGTCCTGTGCATGATAAGTCTGCTGCAACTTGTCCATCTGCTCCTTCAGCAGCTCAGGGTGATTGATCATGCAGGCCAGCAGCTCCGCTTGCCGTTCCAGTGGCTGCATCTCCAAAAGCACGTAAATCTGGTCGTCGGTATTCTCAAGCCCCACAACGGGGCGGTTCTGCTTCAGCGCCTCTTCCTGGAAGTACTGGTCTAGACCCACACCATCGGTGAGGGTGGGGTAGTATTGTTGGTAGAGTGTCACCGAGATTAGGTTCTGCAGCATCGCCGGACGGAGTCCTCCGAACTGGTCGAGGCCGATACCCAACAGGCTGGTGAGGATGCTATCCAGTTTAGCCCGGTCAGCTTCACTCATCAGCGACTCATAGGTCGTCCCCTGAGGCATCATAGCCCTGCCCATGATTTCCATCTGCATCTGCCCCATGTTGCCCATATCGAGTTCACCCACTGTCTGCTCGCTCTTGTCGAACGCCTCTTGGATACCGGGTATGCTGTCGAGGAAGGTGAGTGGTACCAGGTGGTGCGTACCGAATATCCAGGATGCATGATCCAGTCCGTTACCGGAGACTTTCCAGAGCAGCGTTTTGTCGTTGCCGTTGATCGGGTTGCTGCAGGTTAGAAGCAACAAAAGCACCGCCAGGGTGCTAAAAACTTTTTTCAGATTCATTGAATTTCAGTTATCAGTTATTGGCTTTGGTTGGTGAAAATTATTTTCTCCTTGCCGATACCCAGGAAGTCGAAGATAAACCAGAAGATGGTGAAGGAGGGCACCACGTCGGTTATCGGCAGGAGCTCCTCGACGAAGGTGATCAGCGAGGTGTACTTACCCCGCCGTTCACCGAACATCTTGTAACTGATGGATGCAGCCACCGGCGCCCAAACCACGTCGATCAGGGGGATGGCGGCAGATGCCATGCCCACCGCGTCAAGCAGCAGGCATTTGATCAGTTTTTTGTATTTTGGGTCCATCGTCATGCCTGTGCTGTGGCCAGCGGTGTGTAACTCCTCTGTGCCAGCTCCTTGTCCATGGTGTAGAGGCCGAAGCCGTTGTCGCCGATCAACTTCAGGCTATCGATCATTCCCTGTGCAGTCTCCTCTTCCTCCACCTGCTCGCTCACGAACCACTGCAGCATGTTCTCAGTGGCATAATCGTTCTCCTTGCGGGATAGGGATACCAGATTGTTGATCAGTGAGGTGACCACCTTTTCATGTTCTAGCGTATCTTCAAAGGCATGCAGCACGGAGTTCCATTCGGTGTCAACCTTTTCGATGGGTGTCAGCTCCACCCTGTTGCCCTTTGAGATGAGGTAGTTCATCAGCTTAAGGGCGTGATCCTGCTCCTCACGGAACTGTACGTTGAACCAGTTTGCGAAGCCGGGTAATCCCTTGTTCGCGAAATGGGCCGACATGGAGAGATAGAGATAGGCCGACCAGAATTCGGCGTTGATCTGTTTGTTGATAGCTGTTTCAAGTTCTTTGCTTACCATAAATTTATTCTTTTTTTGTTACTTGTAAATAAAACGCTCAATGGCGAAAAATGTTCTTTCAGAAACCCTTCCTATCACCCCCAGATGCAAAAAAATGTGCACTGCAGGCAGAATATAAATTAATTGCTATCTTTGTACGTTGGTTTCCAAGAAAACAATTGCTTTAGTGGGCGTTGCATGCTGAGCTCTGTTTTTTGATTAATTTTCTTCAGATGAATCTTTTAAAGGAAAAAATGATGAAATATGATGCCCCGCAGCGTGCAAAAGCTGCCGGCATCTACCCCTACTTCCGGGCCATTGAGAGCGATCAGGATACAGAGGTGGTCATCAACGGAAAGAAAGTGCTGATGTTCGGTTCCAATGCTTACCTGGGACTGACCAATCACCCCAGGGTGAAGGAGGCTGCCATTGCTGCCACCAAGAAATATGGTACCGGCATGGCCGGCTCACGTTTCCTAAACGGTACCCTCGACATACACCTGGAGCTGGAACGCAAGCTGGCCAACTTCATGCACAAGGAGGAGGCGATTGTCTTCTCTACCGGTTTCACCGTCAACGAGGGTGTATTGGGCTGTCTCACCGGCCGCGACGATTACATCATCTGGGATGAACGGGACCATGCCTCCATCATCGAAGGATTGCGCACCTCTTTCTCCACCAAGTACAAGTTTCGGCACAACGACATGGCCTCACTCGAGAAGCAGTTGAAACGATGTGACCCGCGCAAGGTGAAGCTGATCGTCGTGGATGGTGTCTTCAGCATGGAGGGCGACCTGGCCAACCTGCCGGAGATCGTCAAGCTGGCAAAGAAGTACAAGGCCAACATCATGGTGGATGAGGCGCATGGTCTCGGAGTGATGGGCAAGCGCTACAATGGTCGCGGTGCTTGCGACCATTTCGGCCTGCTGGACGATGTGGACCTTGTGATGGGCACCTTCAGCAAGTCGCTTGCCTCCATCGGTGGTTTCGTGGCGGGCGACTATCCGGTAATCAACTACCTGCGCCACAACGCCCGCACCAACATTTTTAGTGCCAGCATCACGCCGGCGGCCACCGCTGCCGCCTCGGCCGCGCTCGACATCCTGAAGGCGGAGCCTGAACGGGTGAAACGACTCTGGGAACTGACCGACTACGCCATCAACCAGTTCCGTGAGCGGGGTTTTGAACTGGGTCCCACCTCCACACCCATCCTGCCGCTCTACGTGCGTGACAACGACAAGACCTTCCTGATCACCAAGTTGCTCTTCGAGGAGGGCATCTTCGTCAATCCGGTGGTACCCCCTGCCGTGGCACCTAACGACACGCTGATCCGCTACTCGCTGATGGCGACCCACACCTTTGAACAGGTGGACCGCTCCATAGAATATATCACAGCCATCTTCAGGAAAACAGGCGTGCTCTGACCTCCTATTTTTTTGTTGATGCTCCCCATAAATTGTTCCCCGCCTGTGTGCGGGGAATCTTTTTTTTCGTAGATTTGCGAAAAGATGAAACGTCATGGGGAAGAGGATAGAAAAGCTGCTGCAGTGGTTTGACCTGCGCAGTGAGATGGAGGGTTATGATGTCATTCATGAGAACATTGAAAAGGGAATCGTCTTTCGGGGTACCAACCTATGGGTGTTGATGTTTGCCATCGTAGTGGCCTCGGTTGGGCTCAACATGAATTCCACGGCGGTGATCATCGGCGCCATGCTCATCTCCCCGCTGATGGGTCCTATCAACGGGATGGGATACAGCCTTGCCACCTACGACTTCCTCTTGCTGCGTCGCTCACTGAAGAACTTCACTTTTGCCGTGGGGGTTAGTCTCCTCACCTCTGCGCTCTACTTTTTGCTCACACCCATTAATGAGGCCCATTCTGAGCTGCTGGCTCGCACCAGTCCCACCATCTACGACGTGATCATAGCACTCTTCGGCGGCCTTGCCGGCATCGTGGCGATGAGCAGTCGTCTGAAGGGAAACGTGATCCCCGGTGTGGCAATCGCAACCGCACTGATGCCCCCCATCTGTACAGCCGGTTACGGCCTGGCCACGCTGCAGTTCGACTTCTTCTTCGGGGCACTCTACCTCTTCACCATCAACACCGTGTTCATCGCCTTCGCCGCGCTGATCGTCTGTCAGTTCCTCAAGTTCCCCATCCGCTCCATCGTGGATCCCGCCAGGAAGAAACATGTGAACCGTGTCATCTCCGCCGTCATCCTCCTCACGCTGGGCCCCAGCATCATCTTTGGTGTCAACCTGGTGAAAAATGAAGAGTTTGCACAGCGGGCGGAAACCTTCATCGGAGAGGTGACCCTGCTGGGTGGCAACTACCTTCAGAACCGGCAGGTGCACCCCGCCACCCGCACGGTAGAGCTTCTTTACTCCGGTTACGGACTGAACGATTCCATCAGGGGAGAGATCATCAATAAGGCACTAATCCACCGTCTCGATACAGCACGGCTGAAAATCCGCCAGGGATATGATGCCAGCATGGTGCAGGAGAACGTACGGAAATACCAGTCTGAATCGGAACGGCTGGCAGGACAGCTGGCCGCCACCACCTTCACCCTGCGACAGACGGAAGGAAGGGTGGACAGCATCCGCAACATCCCCCTCTTCGGTGAAAAGATCCTCTCCGAGATCAAGCCCCTTTTCCCGCAGATTGCCGGTTGTTCATACGCCGAGACCTATCTCTTCTCCTCCGTGAACGACTCCACCCAGCGCACGGGCATGGTGCCGATGGTGGTCTTCACCCTTCCCCGCAACGGATTGCGGCAGGCCGACCGTTCACGCATCGAGGAGTGGCTCAAAAACCGACTGGGCAACGAGCATGTGAAGACTGTCTTCGAGGAGGTGCGCAATTAACCGCACCGGCAGTAAACTATTCCCATCAAAGGAGTGTTATTATCTAAGAGCGTTGCATAATAAGCCAATTATCCCATCAGCTAATCTACGAATCATCAAATCAACAAACATATGAAGAACATGGAAACAACTTACATGGGCATCAGGCTCAAGAGTCCCGTCATCCTGGGCGCATCAGAACTATCCACCGACAGTGACAAGCTGCTGCAGGCAGAAGAAGCGGGCGTGGGCGCCGTGGTGTTCAAAACCCTTTTTGAAGAACAGATTCAAATGGAGAGCTTCCAGCTGGACGAAAAGATCAGCCAGTATGATGAGATTCATGCCGAGTCGGTGACACACCACCCCAGCGTGGAACATTCGGAGGTGGAGTACTACCTTGAGAAGCTGCGTCGGGCTAAGGAGAAGCTCACCGTGCCGGTGATCGCCAGCCTCAACTGTGTGAACGAATCAACCTGGCTCCGCTATGCTAAGCTGATCGAGGAGACCGGTGTGGACGGCATCGAACTCAACCTCTACCAGATCCCGGTGCGTTTCGATCTCGATGCAGCGACCATCGAGCAGCAACAGATCAACCTGGTGGCCGCCATTCGTCAGCAGCTCTTCATCCCGGTAAGCGTGAAGCTGAGCTCCGACTACACCAACATCCTCCACTTCGCGAAGCGTCTCGATGAGGCCGGTGTGAAGGGGTTGGTGCTGTTCAACGCTTTCTTCCAGCCCGATGTGGACATCCGCCGGGAGGAACACCGCCGCGCCTTCAACCTTACCCACAGGGGAGAGTACAAGAAATCACTCCGCTATGCCGGCATGCTCTACGGACGCATCAACACCGATGTATGCAGCAGCCGCGGCATCTATACTGGTGAGGATGCCATCAAGCTGCTCCTCAGCGGTGCTGCTGCCGTACAGGTGGTGAGTGCCGTCTATCGCAACGGTGTGGAGCAGATCGGCAAGATCAACCGTGAGATTGCCGAATGGATGGAAATCAAACAGTATCAGCACATCGATCAGTTCAGGGGCAAGCTCTCTGAAAGCGTGCTCAACAAGAACGACAACCTGCTCATCTACAAGCGGGCACAGTACATCGACACACTGCTCCACTCCGACAGGCTGATGGAAGACCTGGAGTGGTGATCACTCCCCGCTGGGGGCATCGTTTCCGCCCACCTCATACCAGTGGTAGCGTGCAACCTCCTTTGGGCTCTCATCTTTCAGGGTGAGGGCCCAAAGTCCGTAGGTACATCCCACAAATCCCCCGGCACTCTGTGTGCTGAGGTAGCGGGCATCCTGCTCCTCACCCAGCTGCTGCCAGTTGTCGCCCTCCAACTCTTCCGAGAAGAAGAAGCGGTAGCGAGTGCGTTCTGCCCCTATGAGGAGGCGCAGAGGCCGGTCACCCCCCAGCGGTGCCGATGCCAGCAGCGTCATTCCCTGCGGGTCATCCCCCTTCCCTGATTGGTAGAGCTGCACCACGGGAGCTCCCTGTTCCAGCGACTTGCAGAGGTAGTAGAAACGCTCCTCATTTTGCAGCACGGCAATGCCTGCCTTCTGATCCTCACCCGCGGGTGAAAAGGAGAGCGCCGTGGCAGCATGGCCGGTGAGGTGTTGCTGCCTCTGTGCCAGGTAGGAGGGAACCCCTCCCTGCATTCGCTTTGCGGGGAGCAGCTCTATCCGGAGGGTGCTGTCTGTCGTGTCAATTTGGAACCACTCTCCTCCGTCGGCTCGGATCCTCACCCAGTGGTTACTAAGCTGTGGGGTGTCGAACTGTTCACAGCGCACGAAGCTGCCCTGCAACGGCTGTGGCTCCTCCAGACGCGGCAGCGCAGCGGTGAAAGGATAGCTAAGTTGAATCTCCATGTGATCAGGGTTGATTACCGGCCATCCCTCCACCCATTTCACCGGAGCCATGAAGGTCTCCCGCCCGGTGTTGAAATGGTTCCCCTCGTAGGGACGGCAGCCGAGGAAGAAGGCCCACCAGTCGCCCGCCAGGTCCTGAATCATGTCGGCATGGCCGGTGCTTGTGATCGGGTTCTCTCTTTCCGGGTCGAGGTCCCGCTGCGTGAGGATTGGGTTCTGTTCCCATGGCAGGTAAGGCCCCGTAATGGCGTCACTTCGGAAGATCACCTGGCTATGGTTCAATTCGGTGCCCCCCTCGGCGGCGGAGAGGTAGTAGCGTCCCTCCACCTTGTAGAGGTGGGGTCCCTCAATCCATACGGGCTTTTTGTCGATGTTTACACCACCATTCACCAGGATCACCGGCTCACTGATCACCTGCATAGTCTCCATGTCCATCTCTACCAGTCGGATGGTGCAGTGCCCGTCCCACAGGGGATTGTTGTCCGGTGCACCGCTGTTGTAGACCAGCCAGGCACGTCCATCCTCATCGAAGAAGAGTGAGGGGTCGATGCCCTGCACCTCAGGCAACAGGAATGGCTCGGACCAGGGCCCTGCCGGGTCAGTGGCCTTCACGATGTAGTTGCCACGTCCCACCACCTCGGTGCAGGCCACGTAGTATGTGCCGTCGTGGTACTCGATGGCGGGCGCGTAAGTCGCCTGGTTGGAGAGCTTACGCTCATCGAACTGCACCTGCTCCGGGCGGTGCAGTACATGTCCTATCTGTTTCCAGCCGGTCAGGTCGGGGCTGTAGAAGATGGGTATGCCGGGGAAGTAGCCGAAGGTGGAGTTCACCATGTAGTAGCCGTCGGCACCACGGGTGACGCTCGGGTCGGGGTAGAATCCGGCCAGTACCGGGTTGTGGATGGTGCGTGTCACGAAGCGGTTCTCTTTTTTTGCCGTGCAGGCAGTAAGGAGCAGGAGGGTCACTATCAGCAGGACCGCTGCCAATCTTTCTGTTTTCATGATCTATGTTGTTTGGTGACATCTGTCGCTCCCGGGGTTGAGTTGGCTGCAGGTGTCAATATCAATATCAATGGATCCCCGAAGATAATCCTATTCTGCTTAAGGAGCAAATAAATAATTCCCGGATTTACAAAACCTCTTTGCCGCTATCTTGTTATAAATAGAGGGGGTACGATGATCCCTCATACTCCGCTTACCGGTCAGCCGCAGGAGACACCGTTTTAACAAAACCAGACAAAAAACCAAAAATATGATGAAATCAACAAAGTCACTATGGATCCTTCTTCGGGCCCTTCTACTCCGGTTACAATGTGATCGCCCTCGACGAGGAGTACCGTTACGCGCTGGTGGCCGGGAAGAACCTGAAGTACCTCTGGATCCTGGCGCGCGAGACCACCATCCCCGACGATGTGAAGGAGCGTTACCTGCGTATCGCCGGGGAGATCGGCTATGACACCTCGGAGCTGATCTGGGTGGAGCACGACCGGTAGGAGAAAAAAAGTGAAGTGAATAGAATGACCGGGACAGGGAGCGATGAGCCTATTGTTCCGGTTAAATTATTTAAAAAAGGTTTTTTGTTAAATCCCAATTTTTTATTTTTGCAACCGGGAGATAATGATTCCCAGCACCGAATGCCGGCCTCCACCGGCATCTCGTGTGACCAACAAAACCTGAAGACTCATATTGCGAAAAATGACCGCCATAAGTTAAAAAGAGAAAGAAGATTCAAAACAACAGTTATACTTTTCAATCACAAATTTTACAACGAAAGGAGGATTATTTATGTTGGATCGTAAGCAGATTTTGACCCATTTTTTTCTGCCACTCTTATTGATGATCGTTTCCGGCAGCCAGGCTGCCATGGCGCAATCACTGCGCCTCTACACCCCTTACCCCCGTATTACTGTCCCCCCGGGCGAGACCATCGACTATGCCATCGACCTGATCAACAACGGTGGTGCTATCGCCACCGCAGAGGTAGGTGTGGAAGGCCTCCCCGAAGGGTGGAAGCAGACGCTCCGCTCCGGCGGCTGGAACGCGCAGGCCATCTCGGTGCTGCCCCGTGAGAAGAAAAGCCTCAACCTGAAGGTGGAACTCCCTTTCGACATTGAGAAGGGTCTCTACACCTTCCGTGTCACCGCCCGCGGCCACAGCGTGCTGCCGCTCACGGTGGAGGTGTCGGAGCAGGGCACGGTGAAGACCGTCTTCACTGCCGACCAGGCCAACATGCAGGGGCATGCCACCTCTAACTTCAACTACCGTACCAAGCTGGAGAACCAGACCGGTGAGAAGCAGCTTTACGCTTTTAGCTCACACGCACCACGTGGCTGGACAGTTGTCTTCAAGCCCAACTACCAGCAGGCCACCTCCGTGGAGATAGAGCCTGGGCAGAGCAAGGATATCCAGGTGGAGGTGAAGGCGCCCTACAACGTGAAAGCGGGTAAGTACACCATACCGGTGGTTGCCAGCACCGGCAGCAGCACCGCCCGCCTGGAGCTGGAGGCGGATGTCTCGGGCAGCTACGGTCTCGAGCTCAGCACCCTCAGTGGACGTCTGAGTGAGAAGATCACTGCCGGCCGTCGCAGAAACATAGAACTGGTGGTACGCAACAGCGGCTCCACCGACCTGAGCAGCGTGCGGATGAGCGCCGGCAAGCCACAGGGATGGGAGGTGACCTTCACGCCCGACACCATTCCCCTGATTGCCGCGGGTGAGAGCGCTGAGGTGAAGGCACAGGTGCGTGCCTACGACAAGTCGATCCCGGGCGATTATGTGCTCAATCTCACGGCGCAGACGCCGGAAGCCACCTCCACCGCCTCGTTCCGCATGTCGGTCAAGACACCGCTGCTCTGGGGCTGGCTGGGTATTCTGATCATTCTGGGAGCCATTGGTACGGTTGTCTATCTTTTCCGAAAATATGGGAGGAGGTAGGCCATGGAGAGAGCAACCATCGTAACCAGCAATCTTACGAAGAGGTATGGCGATTTCGCCGCAGTCGATGATCTCACGCTTGAGATCGGTCGCGGTGAGGTGTTCGGCCTACTGGGTCCCAACGGCGCCGGTAAATCGACCACCATCCTGATGTTGATGGGGATGACCGAGCCGAGCGGCGGCAGCGTGCGTGTCTGCGGTCTCGACCCCGTGCGGCAACCCATTGAGGTGAAACGCCATGTGGGCTATCTCCCCGAGGATGTGGGTTTTTATGACGACCTTAGCGGGCTCGACAACCTGATCTACACCGCGCGCCTCAACGGCCTCACCGAGCGTGAGGCCCGCAGCCGTGCACTGCAGCTGATGGAGCGGGTGGGGCTGTCAGAGGAGACCGCCAAGAAGGCAGGCAAGTACTCGCGCGGCATGCGGCAGCGACTGGGCCTTGCCGATGTGCTGCTTCGCAATCCGGAGGTGATCATCCTCGATGAGCCGACACTCGGCATCGATCCCTCCGGTATTCGTGATTTCCTGAGTCTGATCGTCACGCAGAGTCGCGAGGAGGGTATCACGGTGCTCTTCTCCTCTCACCACCTGCATCAGGTGCAACAGGTGTGCGACCGTGTGGGGATCTTTGTGAAGGGTCATCTCCTGGCGCAGGGCAACATCGCCTCGCTCGCCCGTCAGCTTTTCCTTGACAGTGCTTCGGATGAAAGCAGGGAGTATGGTCTGGAAGATATTTATCATCATTATTTTGAAGGAGGAACCGGCAATGAAGATCACACTGCAACTCAATAGATTTTTATCAGCCGCCTACCGGGAGGATCTGTTGCGGCGGCTAATACCTTCGCTACGGAGGGAGTTTGATACCTTCCGCTCCTCGGGAGCCGCACCGGGTGTCTTCCGCACCATGGTGCTGAAGGAGATGAGCGACCATATCCGCAGTTGGCGGGTTGTGATCCTGATGGCAATCATCCTGCTCACCTGCGTGGGATCGCTCTACACCGCTCTCTCAGGTATCGCCGATGCGGTGAAGCCCGGCAGTGGCGAGGAGGAGTTCTTCTTCTTGAAGCTTTTCACCCTGTCTGACGGGAGCCTGCCTCCCTACTTTGTTTTCATCGGTTTCCTGGGACCGTTGCTGGGCATCAGCCTGGGGTTCGATGCCATCAACACGGAGCAGAACAGGGGTACGCTGAGTCGACTGCTGGCGCAGCCCATCCCTCGTGATTACGTGATCAACGCCAAGTTCACCGCGGCGCTGCTGGTGATCGCGTTGCTCTTCTTCCTGCTCAGCTTCCTGGTGATCGGTGCCGGGCTGCTGGCGCTGGGCATCCCGCCCACGCCGGCCGAGTTCATGCGAATCCTCTCCTTCACGCTGCTGAGCATTGTTTACGTGGCGCTCTGGCTCAACCTGTCGCTCTACTTCTCGGTGCGCTTCCGGCAGCCTGCCACCTCGGCATTGTCAGGCATCGCCGTCTGGCTCTTCTTCACGGTCTTTTACCCGCTGATCGCCAACGTGCTGATCAAGGCGGCAGCACCATCACCCTACGCCACGGGACGGTCGGTCTATCTGTTCGAGCGGTTTCGCTTCCTGCTGATGCAGGTGATGCCCAACGAGCTGTTCAGCCAGGCCACCTCCACGTTGCTGATGCCTTCGCTGCGCAGCCTGGGGCCGCTCACCATGGAGCAGATGCAGGGCGCCATCCCTGGTCCCCTGCCACTGGGGCAGAGCCTGCTGCTGGTATGGCCGCAGCTCACAGGGCTGATAGCCCTTACACTGATCTGTTTCATCCTCTCCTACCTGGCTTTCATGCGTCGGGAGATCCGGTCGAGGTAATTGGTTTAATCAGGGGCTGAGAGCATCGCGATCATCTCTCTCAGCTCCCTGATCTCCTCCCCGTATGCTTTTCGCTGCGACCATCCTGTCCATAGGATCGCTGCCGGCACCGCCGTCACCATCAGCAGGGCGGTGACAATCAGTACGGGGCTCTCCGGCCTGATCTCAGCGAAGGAGTCGTAGCGGAGCAGCTGGGTGTAGAGGATAGCCATGATCAATGAAAGCGGAATGGTGAAGAGGCTCCAGACCCTCTCAAAACGAAGGGTGCCCTTCACCGCTTTCAGGTATCGCTCCAGCATCCTGCAGCTGTTCTCCTGCATGAACGCACTTCTTCTCACCGTCAGGTAATGGTTGCCACTGTAGAGCAGGTTGACGAGCATCATCAGGAAGAAGCCTCCCAGCAGCCAGAGCATCTCTGTCGACTGACGGTGATAAACCCCCGCCACAACCGGCAGCAGCATGAGAACGATATTCCATATGAGTCCCAGCTTCATCTTCCTGTTCAGTCTTGCCAGCAACAGTGCCGACCTGTCGCGGCTGAATATCTCCGTAACACTATTCTCTTTCTCCTGCATCTCATCGCCCAGTTTATTCCATCTCTCTCTGATCTCATCCATCACTTTTCCTCCTTCAATTGTTTTTTTAACGTTTCTCTGATCCTGTGAATTTTCACCGCGATGTTCCCTTTGCTGGTGCCGGTCATGGCAGCAATCTCACTGTTGCTGTAGCTGTCGAGGTGGAGGGTGATGATCATCCGCTCCGTTTTCGGAAGACATCTGATGGCCTGCAGCAATGCATCTCTCTGTGGGTTCTCCTCTCGCTGCTCTGCCGGCAGATCGGCAATCTGATCAACTCCAAGTGTTAACTCGCGCTGCTGCAGGGCTGTTATCCTCCGGTAGACCAGGGCGGTGTTGAGGCTCACCCTGTAGACCCATGTCGATGGCTTTGACTCCCCCCTGAAGGAGGGGAAGGATCGCCAGCACTGGTAGATGATCTCCTGCAGCAGGTCGGCTCTCTCCTCCTCGTTTTCGGTATAGAGCAACGACACCTTTTGCAGTATGCCGCTGCAGTGATTCATTAGCTGTAAGAACTGTTCCTCCCTTTTTTTTGCCGGCATCACATCCCGTTTTACTGTTCTATCCCATTGGTATCAAAATTGAGGAAAAAATTACAGAGGAGCAAAGAAACCTTCATTTTCAACGAGTTTTAAGAAACTGAGATCATCACTGGGTTTTGCAATGTAGCCGTCCACACTTGTAGCTATAAAAAGAGATAGTTACTTCATCCTGAGTTTGTATTCATGATTCATTTAATTCATTTGGATCATCTGTCCATCCATTCCTTGAAAGCCGTAACGCGTTCACGGCTTACAATGATATCCTCATTGTCTGTCCACTCTTTCAGCTTGATCTTCAGTCTGTTTGATGAGTAGGCAATGATGTCCCGGATGGCGGAGTAGTTGATGATGCAATTCCGGTTGATCCTGAAAAATGTATTTGGATCAATCAATTGCTCAATCTTATCGAGTGAATAATCAATCGGGTAGTTTTTCCCATTCTCAACAAGAATAAAATTGCATCTCTCCTTCACATAGAAACAGTTGACCGATGAGGTCTGTACCGACCTGTAATGTTCCCCTATCCTGATCAGAAACCTCTCTTTCGTTTTCGATTGCAACTGATGTATGATTGACGCGAACCTTGCATGATCCGTTTGATTGTAATGTGCTTTGAATTTGTTGATCGCATTTCTGAGCTCCTCCGGATCAATTGGTTTTAACAGATAATCGATGCTGTTCACCTTGAATGCCTTTAAGCTGTATTCATCGTAGGCAGTGGTGAAAATAACAGGAACATCAATCGGGTGGCTTTCAAAAATCTCGAAACAGATACCATCTTCCAGCTGGATATCCATGAAGATCAGGTCCGGTTTCGGATGATTCAGAAACCAGTTGATCGATTGTTCCACGGACTGCAGCACATCAATAATCTCAATGTCAGGGTCTGTTTCTCCCAGCAATCGCTTCAGCTTTTGCGAAGCAGTCCGTTCATCTTCAATAATCAGTACTTTCATTTTCAAATTCAATCAGTGGTAATTTTACCAGGAAATGGTTGTTTTCTTCGTTGATGACAAGCTCTTTTTTCATGATCAGCCTCACCCTCTCCTTCAGATTGGATAATCCTGTTTGAGTCGGGCGTTCAATTATATTTTTCTTCCGCATCACATTGGAGACCACCACATACCCGTTTTCATCATATATCCGGACGATCAACGGGTTCTCCTGCGACATCACATTGTGCTTTAGGGCATTCTCAACCAGTATCTGTAAAGATACAGGAATAACTTTGAATTTGCCGGCATGCTGCAGATCAATTTCCAGTGATATTTTATCGTTATCGCGTTCTTTTTGCAGGCTGAAGTATTGTTTCACAAATGCTATCTCTTTATCCAGCGGTATCAGGTCGGTCTCCTCGTTTTCCAGAATGTACCTGTAAATCCCGGATAGTTTCCGGATGTACTTGTCTGCCTTCCCCGCATCTTCATATACAATTTCAGAAAGGGTGTTGAGGCTGTTGAAAAGGAAATGGGGATTGACCTGCGACTTCAGATTCTGGTATCTCTGTTTCAGGTTTTCTTCCCTCAGTTTTTGTCCTTTCGTGACTGATTTACGCCAGAGGGTATAGAAAAATGCGATGGTAAAGAACATCAGCCATACAAAGAACTGTCCACTTGCGAAATTAAGCTCATACCTGAAAAGGTGGTGCCAGAATTCCGATAGATCCCTGCCTATATATATAAACCATCCGAAAACACCGATTGTGATTGCGATGTTGGCGATCATGTAAGCCAAGATATAAAACAGCAATAATGCCGGCAGAATCATTTTATTTATCCGGGCCTGATTATACCTGCTTGCCTTGTTTACCATAAAAACAGCCATGTACCCGATACCGGCAGCCATCAGGAATATGCTGATAAAAGCAACCATAGCCGTTGGAGGGAACCAATCCCCGGTTTGCTGATATTTAATCCCAAAAGCAGCAACGAAGCTGAAGATCAACAGTCCCACATGGTAAAGCATCCAGAATCCTGTTTTTGAAATGTGCTTCTTCATATCACTCTCTTATTTTGTTCGTGACAAGGTGATGAACCTCACTACATACCCTTTAATTCCCGGTTGGCCGTTTACTGAAAGGTCGATGATGACATCTTCGGTAAGGGTTGCATATTCAACATGCTTATCGGTAAGCGACACATATACTTCGCCCCAGTAATGGCTTCTACCCCTCATTGAGAGGTTTTCCATCTCAATATTGACTTTGTTGTTCATGGTAGAATATTTGATAATCGCATAAATATCATCATTCATTCTTGTCGTGCCAAGCCATTTCAATTTGAAGTTCTTGTTCTCAAATGCACCATCTCCGGCAAGATCAACTGATTCATTCAATTCACTTGCATCAAAATCCCGGTTCAGTCTCAAAGAATCCCAGTACCAGTATGCGATATCCTGTAACATGAACATATCCCAGATAAGATTCTTCATACGAAACCCTTCATCTTCCGGCATATTCTTAAAAAAATGGGGGTTCACAATTTCCGGAGTAGGGAGGTAAGTAAAGTTTTCAAGAAAATCCTTTTTCTCACTGAATGGTTGTCCCTCCTCATCTGTTGAAGTATCAAATACATTGTTCCACCGTACCGAATCTCCTTCCAGCCCTGTGGTATAGTCTCCTTCAATAGTCGTTTTTCTGAGAAAATTACCCATGAGGTCGTAATCCATATAATCCGTTGTGATATGATACGACCGACTGATTGAACGATCCAGCATTATGTCCCCCGGCAATTGATCCGGGTATTCAACAGTGTGCTTGCTTTGGGCATAAGCTGCATTGATTGCAACAGAAAATGCCAGTGTAAAACAGATAAACATTGTTCTCATCCTTTTAATTTTTAATGATTAATAATGGTCAAAGTAAATCAATGAGAAACAGATTGATAAATTTTTGTTGCCGAGTCGCACTATGATCATTCCGGGTTGTCCATAATTCTGTTCAAATTGTGTTATGCAAATAAAACCGGTGAAAGACCGGGTATTGACCATCAAACGAAGCGTTTGCTCCGGTCCAGCCATTTATCCGGTCTTTAACCGGCGGCTCTTCTTTTTTGATGCTTCGATCAACAGTATGCTGATCAGCAGAAGCGCACCAAGGAAAACGGGGAATATTGAGAAGTCAAATGCCGAAGCCAGGCTACCGAATATCATCGGCATGATGGTTGACGCCAAAGATGCACTGGCCATCTGCATCCCGATGATTGATTGTGAATACTCTCTCCCGAAGCTCCGGGGGGTTTCATGCAACATGCTCGGGAAGATGGGTGCACAACCCAGTCCAAATACCATAAAACCCGTAGTAATGGAAGCGTTGTAAGGCAATAACATTAAGACTATGCCCAGGAGAATCACAATTTGTCCCAGTCGTATCAGCTGCAGGTTATTGATCTTCAGTGTGAAGAGCCCGGAAATAAAACGCCCCGCGGTGATTCCGATGTAATATAACCCAATCCAGCGGGCAGCATTCTCAGGTGATATATTCCTGACGGTAACCATAAAGCTTGTTCCCCAGGTCCCTGCCACCACCTCAATGGTGCAGTAACAAAAGAAACCCAGCAGCATCTGTTTCACACCTGGCAGTTGTGCAATTTTTCTGAATGAGAGATGCGGGGTACTTTCTGCATGCTTATCACCCTGTTCTCTCTTGCTTCTCTTCCAGAGTGGCAATGTGGCGAGCAGCACAATCACGATGCAAAGCTGGATGATGCCAACCGTCATGTATCCCTGTGACCAGGAGCCGGTGGCTTTTAGTTGGGCAGACATGATCAACGGGCCAATAGAAGCACCAATACCCCAGAAGCAGTGCAGCCAATTCATGTGTCTTGCCTTGAAGTGCAGTGCCACGTAATTGTTGAGCGCGGCATCCACCGAGCCGGCCCCCAAACCCAGGGGGATGGCCAGGATGAACAGCCATACAACATTGTTGGAGAAGGAGAACCCGATTAAAGCCATGGCGGTGAGGAAGACACTGCTTACGGTGACGACACCCGTACCGGCAAAACGTGTGATCCTGGCACTCATCAGGCTGGAGACAACTGATCCCGCAGCCGTGATCATCGATATGATGCCTGCATAATGAATGGGGGCGGAGAGGTCTCTGTACATCGCCGGCCAGGCAGCACCCAGCATTGTATCAGGTAGACCGAGTCCGATAAATGAGAGGTAAATGATGATCAGAAGGATTACCGTTGCCATAGGTCTGAGTCAAATTTATTGTTACAGGGCACCTCCGGTGGAGCCTGTTAGCCAAAATCGAAGTCGGGGAAGTCGGCCTCACCCTGCTTGGGGTTGAAGGGTGCAGGAAAATCTTTTTTCTCCTGCCCGTTGACCAGGATCTTCACCAGGTGCGGGGGGAGGTTGTTAAGGAAGTAAAGTTGCTCGTGGCGGTTTGCATCGCTGTACTGGGTGTGCAGCGAACGCACGTTGCGGTAGAGGTTCAGGCTGTTCTTGGCGCGTGTCAGCGCCACGTAGAGGCAGCGCCGCTCCTCCTCGATGGCCCCCTCACCCTGGAGGATGGTGCGCGACGAGGGGAAGCTGGCTGGATTGAGGTTGAGGATGTGCACGATCTCCGCCTCCAATCCCTTTGCCGAGTGGATGGTGGAGAGCACCACCGCATCGTCTGTCTCCTTCGTGCCAATCTTAAAGGTAGTCTCCGCCTTGGGGTCCAGCACGTACTCGGTGATGAACTCGGTGATGCTGCCCGATGAGCGGGCCACCTCACGGAGCACCTCAAAGTCGGAGGCACGGGAAGTCCACTCCTCGCGGTACTTCTTCTCCAGCATCGGCTGCATCGCCTTCACGGCAGCCTCCATGGCCTGTGCCGGCCGGTCGTTATACTCCCTCACGGCAGCCAGCGTGGCTGGGATGGCGGCGTTTACCTCCATCCCCTCAAACTGTTGCAGGCAGGAGATCATCTCGGCGAAGGTTGCGAGGGTGATCACCCGTGAGATGATGCGACTGGCCTTTATCTCACCGATACCGTCCCAGAGTTGCAGGAAACGTATCCAGGCAATCTCATCATAGCTGTTGGCCACGATTCGCATGGCGGAGGCGACGTCACGCACGTGGGCGCTCTGCATCAGTGAGGTGCCGCCATACTTCACGTAGGGGATCTTCTTGCTGAGGCAGGCCCCTTCCACTTTCGAGAGCGACCATACCGAGCGGCCCAGCACCATGGTGTCGGCATAGCGACCCCCCTCCGCCACACGATCCAGGATCCCGTCGGTAATCAGGTCCGCCTCCTCCCAGTCGTCCTCCACGTGGATCAGCGAGGGCATCTCCCCCTTGCCCCTGTGGGCCTCCAGCTTCTTGTCATAGCGGAGTGGCGATTGTTCCAGTACCCAGTTAGAGAGATCCAGGATCTCCTGCGTGGAGCGGTAGTTGCGCAGCAGCTTCAGCTTCTCTGAGCGGGGGATGATCTCTGTGAAGGAGTGTATGGTGCGGAAGTCGGCACCCCGGAAAGCGTAGATGCTCTGCGCGTCGTCGCCCACGCAGAAGAGGTGCGATCCCTCGACGAACGATTTCAGCAGCTTGTATTGCAGGGGATTGGTATCCTGCATCTCATCTACCAGCACATGCCGGTATCGCTTCGTCACCGCGTCGCGTAGCGCTTCATCGCGCTCCAGCTGTGTGGCCACCACGCTCAGCATGTCGTCGTAGTCGATGTAGCGCCGCTCCTTTTTATAGTCGATATATTTTTTTATGACCGGCGCAATCAGCTTCCGGTCCTCCTCCACATATTGCCTCACCTGCTCATCCTCCTTCTCCAGGTTGCCGTAGCGGACGTGGAGGATGGCCTCCGACAGGCTGCAGAGGGTGTTGACGGCGTAGGAGTAGATGGTGGTCACCACCTCCTTCTTCACCTTCTCCTTCTTGCTGTCGCGGAAGTTCTTCCCCAGTGCCAGCGCCATCGCGCTCAGCCGGTCATCCTCGTCGAGGGGTGTGTAGCCGTGGTGCGGGAAGTGGTCGGGGTAGAGGTGCATGATCTCGTTGCACCATGAGTGGAAGGTCCTGCCGGTGATCTCTTTCTTGTTGATGCCGCCCGGCGCTGACAACTTGAGTCGCTCAGCGATCTCCCTGGCCGACTTGCGGGTGAAGGAGAGGATGGCGATGCGGTTGGGCTGCACTCCCTTGCGGAGGAGATAGTCTGCCCGGGCGATGATGGTGCCTGTCTTGCCCGTGCCGGCGCCTGCAAGCACCAGCAGGTGCTTTCCCTCAAATTCGGCCGCCATGCGTTGCTGTTCGTTGAGCTGGATCATCTACAAAAGTACATCTTTCCCCGATAATTTCAGACCCTCTCACCGAAAATTGAGCGCTCCGGAATATTGTGGTTGCTTCAACTCACAGTGCCGGTGCCTCCCTTTTGGGAAATCGCAATTCAACCCTCGCGCCCCCTTCCGGTCTGTTGGATATCTGGATGCCGGCCTCATGGAAATCGGCGATGAGCTTCACGATGGAGAGCCCCAGGCCTTTGTGGTTGTCAATTAGTTCATCTGCTGTAGACAAGGGCTTAAACATGTTTTCGAATGATCTTTCAGAGAAGCCCGGTCCGCTGTCCTCGAAGGAGAGGATCTGCCGGCTGTCCCCTGTGCGACATGCGATGGCAATGGATCCATTGTCGGGCGTGTGCTGCAGGGCGTTCCTGAAGAGGTGGTTGAGGCAGAGGGTCATCAGCTCATGGTTGGCGGGAATCGTTGCATCGGTTGCATTCCAGAACAGATCTACCCGTATGTTTTTCTTGTCGACCAGCTCACGGTTGCTGATCAGAATGTCATCCACCACGTCTTTAATATCGATCATCGTCTTGCCGTACTCATCGGGTGTCGTGCGCATCCGTGTGATGATCAGGCTCGACTGCGCAAAATCGTTCAGCCGGTGAGCCGACTCGCTCAGTTTCTCGATCATCGTGAAATATTCGGTGGACACCAGCTGTTCCTTTAAAAAATCGGCGAAGCCAATCACCCCGTTCAGGGGGGTGTTGATCTCGTGGCTGATCAGGCGGAGGAAGACCGCTTTCGATTCATCCAGTTTCCGGAGCTCACGATAAGCCCTCACCAGCTTTTGGTTCGACTCCTCCAGTTCCCGCGTGCGCTCCCTCACCTTCTCATTCAGCAGCTCGTTCATCTGCTTTAGCAGCGCCCTCTTTTCCCTGAGCTCAAGGTGGGTACTGATTCTCGCCAGCAACTCGTCCGCCTGAAAGGGCTTTGTCACGTAGTCCTGCCCCCCGCTGCTGAATCCCTCCACGATTTGGGCCGTCTCCGTGTTGGCGGTGAGAAATATCACCGGGAGCTCGTCGAACCGTTCCATGAGACGAATTTCACGGCACACATCGAAGCCATTCATCCCCGGCATGTTCACATCGAGCAGCATCAGGTCAAACTCCTCAATGCTGCCTTTCAGGATCTCCAGAGCCTGTTGTCCATCCATGGCAAATCCGGCGTTGTAACCCTGTTGCCGCAGGATGCTGCCGATCACCCGGATGTTTTCAGTGTTGTCGTCCACAACCAGAATCCTTTTCTTTTTCTCCTGTGTTGTTGTCATTGCTCTTCTCCTTTAAAGTTCATGGTTTAGCATAAGCTCCAATTCTTTCAGTAGCTTGGTTAACTTCTTCACTTCAAACTGATCGGCATAATCCACGATCCTGTTGCCGGAGTCGATCAGTATTTTGTTGTCAAACCGGCGGCCCGCCTCCGCCAGCCTCCTGCCAAAATCTTCCATCTCGTCCATCAGCTGTGTGCTCATCACCTGCCGGTAGAGGGGAAGCAACTCTTCCCGGGCATGCTGCTTCAATGCATCCGACCACTCCTGCTCTGCCGCCGTCAACGCTTCACGCTTCTCAGGTGCCGGTCGTGTTGTCTGCTGGGTGTTCTTCAGATATTTGATCAGAATCTCAAAAAGCTTCTCGTAAGAGATCGGTTTCAGGATGTTCTCCTCGAACAGTTGGTGGGAAGCGCTCTCGTCATTGCCGATCCTTATGGTTGCCGACACCCCGATGCATACGATGTTTGCCGTTGCGGGATTTTCTTTCAACATTTTACAGGCCATCTTGCCATTCATCACCGGCATGCGTTTATCCATCAGGATCAGGTCGGGCTTCTCCTTTGTGGCTGTCTCAAACGCCTGCAACCCATTTTCTGCTTCCAGCAGGCGGGCTCCGGTATGTTCCAGTGCATTGAGCAACAGTTTTCTGTTGTCTTCAATGTCATCCACGATCAGGATGGTGCTCTCCTCAAACCGGGTCTCCATGTAATCATGGAAGCTCTTTTCCCTCTTTTCCGGTATGCAAGCTGCTTTGGCGATGTCTCTGAAAATGAGTGTGAATTCGGAGCCTTCGTTCAGTGTACTCTTCACGGTGATCTCCCCGTTCATTGCCTCAGCCATCCTGCGGCTGATGGTAAGCCCCAGCCCGGTTCCGCCATAGTACTTATGACCTTGTCCCTCCTGTTGTACAAAAGGTTCGAAGATCGCCTCCAGCTGGTCTTCCGATATGCCCATCCCGGTGTCAGAGATGCAAATCTTCAAATCCACCAGGTTGCCCTCTTTCAGTTCGTGCGTGATATCAACGGTCACACCGCCTTCAGCAGTGAACTTGATGGCATTCCCCACAAGGTTGAAGAGAATCTGCCGCAAGCGTGTTTCATCCATCAGCAGCGTGAGGGTTGAGTCGATGTCAGAGGCAATGGTCAGGAGCAGTTTTTTCTCCGCGACAGTGGTTTCAAACATGCCGCATACATCAGCAACCACCTGCATCAAATTCATCGACTCCCGTTCGATCGCGATCTTGCCCGCTTCCACCTTCGAGAGGTCCAGGATGTCGTTGATGATTCTCAGCAGGTTGCGTCCGCTGTTGCGGATGGAAGCAACCTGCGAACGCCTTTTCTCATCCTCTATTGTGTTGTAGAGGATCTCTGAGAATCCATTGATCGCGTTCAGGGGGGTGCGGATCTCATGGCTCATGTTGGCCAGGAAGATGCTTTTCGCCTTGTTGGCCTCCTCCGCCTCATGTACCGCCTTTTCGAGCTGCCGCTCTCTCTCCTTCTCGGGAGTGATGTCAAGGAGGGTACCCATGAACTGATGTCCTTCCCCTTCATCCAACACCCCCTTGATGTAATATTTCACCCATTTGAGGTTTCCCTTCTCCGTGTAGTGGCGAAGAGTGAAGGTGACGGTATTGACTTCGCTGGACATCGAGTAGGCACTCTCCACGAACTGCTCCCTGTCTTCGGGATGTATGGTGTCTATAAACTCCTTGAAGGAATAGGGTGGTTTGTCGGGGGAGCATTCAAAGATCTTGTAGGTCTCATCCGACCACTTCACCACCCCGGTGTGGGTGTTGAATTCCCATATACCCAATTGGGCAATGCGCTGGCTTAGCATCAGCTTGTCCTGGTTCTCCTGCAGTTCGGCCGTGCGTTCTGCGATCCTGCGTTCAAGGCTGCTGTTCAGTTTCCTGATCTCCTGCTCCCTGTTTCTCTCTTTGGTGATGTCCTGCTGTATGGCCAGATAACCGGTAAACTGATGCTCTTTTTCGTAGAGGGGGGTGATTGACATGTGTTCCCAGTAGTAAGAACCATCTTTTTTTCTGTTGATCAGCTCACCTTCCCACATCTTTCCCGATTGTATTGTCTGCCAGATTTTGGCATATAACTCCTTCTTATTTTTACCCGATTTCAGGATTCGCATGTTCTTGCCGATCACCTCATCGGTCAAATAGCCTGTTATGGTTTCAAATGCTTTGCTGGCATAGCTGACGTTCGCTTCAGTATCGGTAATGATAATGGCTATGGGACTCTCTTCAATGGCTTTGCTTAGTTTGAAAATCTTTTTTTCGGCTTCTGTGGTTTTGGTGATGTCACGCACAAAGCGGATGGCCTGATTCTCCAGAAAGGGGACAATCCTAACCTCGAAGGTGGAGTAGGTACCCTTGTAATCGGTCGAGAACTCGTGAGACACCGGTTCCCGTTTTTGCAGACATTCCTGAAGATAGCGGTGATTGAGGTCTGCAATCTCATCAGGGAACACATCGTGCAAATTTTTCCCGATGAAATACTCCCGGGGCACGATATAGCCGTCAGGGTTGGTGCTGTATGCTTCCAGAAAAGTGCCATCGAGATCATGGATAAACAGTTTGTCGGGAAGTGAGTAAAGAATGGCGTTGATCTTTTCGTTTTGCAGCCTGATTTTCTCTTCCTGAATTTTCTTCTCGGTGATGTCGATGATCTCAAGCAATACGCATTCTTCGCCATAATAATCAATCAACTTTCCCCACATGAGCACATGCCGTCTTTCACCTGACTTCAGGGTTGTCGAAGTCTCCATATCCGTTACGCTTTTGTGAGAGCGGATCTTCTCGGTAAATTCCTGACGTTGGGCTGCATCTTCCCAGAAAAACATTTCAAGGGTGGTGTTCCCGATCAGTTCCTCTTGTGTATATTCGAAGAACTTGGTTACGGATGGGTTTACCAGGATGATTTCGCCGTCAGACAGCCTTGTGATGGCGATGGGAAGAGGGCTGTCATAGAAGATGTTTGCAAATCGCTTCTCGCTTTCAATCAATCTTCTTTCATTTAGCTTACGCTCAGTGATCTCTTCCGACATGATGATGATGCCGCCAATCTCATGCTCATCATTGAACCAGGGTCTCATTTCCCATTTCACGTATTGCACCGAACCATCCTCCCGCACGAAGCGGTCATCGTCGTTTTTGATATACTCACCCTTCAACCCTCTGCGGTGAATCGTTTTCCACTCCTCTGAAATATCGGTGATGATCTCATAGTGACAGGCTCCGATGATATTGGTGCCGGCAATCCTGTAATCATCGAGCCACCGTCTGCTGGCGGCAATGTATCTCATATCCCTGTCAAACATGGCGAGGGCAGCCGGGGCGTGCTCAATGAAGAGGCTCAGTTTCTGCTCGCTTTCCCGTAACTGCCGTAAGCTTTTCTGCTGAGCTGTGATGTCGCTGGCCGAGATGATTGAGTAGGTCTGTTCAGCACCTGGGTATTTGACCGGTCCCCCGCTGATCTGGATGAATACGCTGCTATTGTTGTTCGACTTTAGGATGATTTTAAATTTTTCCTGGAACACTTTTTCACCTTTCATGATCTTGGCAAACGGCCATTTCGTGGGAGGGAGGTATTGGTCGTTCAGGTCGTAGGCGTCAAACTCGGCTACCATTTTGTCAAACGTCCACTCCACGATGTTGCCTACCAGGGGTTTGAAGAGTCGGTCGAATCCATGATTGGTGTACAATACCTTGCCTGCCTGGTCCACCACTAGGATGGCATCGTTCAGGTTGTCGAGGGTGGTTAAGAGAAATTCAAGATGGGTGTTCGTATGAGTGTCCATAATCTGGCGAAGCTATGCATTTTGGAAAAGAAGACGTAGCCCCTGCAACGAAGCTTGGGCATATTGTTTATAATCGGCAACATTGCTGTCCGGAGAAAAATTTTCAGACATGGTTTATTAATATAAATTTCAATATATTACAAGGATAAAATTATTTTTCGATTAGAAATCATAGTTTTGTGAATCGGCATTTGAGCCACATTCTGCAGGCTATGAATAAAGGAAAAACAATCTTTGCACAAATTATGTCTCTTGTTAATGAATATGAGTTTAAGAAATGTGTCGACCACTACAAGGGCGACAGACACTCTATAAAGTTCAAATGCCGTGATCAGTTTATGGTGATGAGCTTTGCCCAGTTCACCGACCGTTCCGGCCTGAGAGACATTGAAACAACCCTCAACCTCTGCACTCAGGACCTCTACAGATCTGGGCTCAAGGCAATGCCCAGGTCCACGCTTGCAGAAGCTAATGAGAAGAAGAATTGGCATATTTATCAGGACTTTGCTCAAGTTTTGATACGTGAGGCAAAGAAACTTTATGCCAACCAGAAGCTTCGTGTCGATCTTGACGAGATGGTTTATGCCTTTGACAGCAGTACCATCGAATTGTGTCTCAAACTTTGCCCGTGGGCCACTTTCCATCATGGTAGAGGTGCGTTCAAAATGCGTACGCTGATGGATCTCAGAGGCTCTATTCCGATATAGAATGCCTACTTTGTCACCAGGGCAAAAGACAACATGGTATATGAGATCCTGGGACGTAGCAAAGTTGACCCGGATGCAGGCCTGATCTCTGATCAAACGATACGACTGACGGCCGTAAAAACCTCCAGCAAGTACCCCGACACTCTCAGGCTCGTCATATATGAAGATTTCTGCACCGGTATCGTATATAGATTCTTGTCTAACAACTTCCAGCTGGAGGCACTGACAATCGCCGATCTGTATAGGGAAAGATGGCAAATTGAACTGTTTTTCAAATGGATAAAGCAGCACCTCCATGTTAAAACCTTCTATGGTACCTCTATGAATGCAGTTTTCACACAGATATGGATTGCCATATGTGATTATCTTTTGCTTATCATAGCAAAGAAGCGATTTATGTTGGAACCAAGTCTTCATACAATCTCAAACTCTATCGGACAGATCCTCTTTAAAAGAGGAAATATCAGTGATATATTCAATCAACCTACGCTCTGTGTTAATGCTCCGGAGGCAGAGCACGTTGATCAACTTTCATTATGGTAAAATTTCTCCGGACAGTTATGAATCGGCAATGTAAATTTAGAAAAAATTGACTAATCCATCCTTTATTGCTGAAAAAATTATTACTCCTGTTCCCGATCAACCTGTTTGATCTTTTTTCACCTCCTGCTTGCTGCATTGGCTGATTCTTGAAGGGTGTATTGTCCTTATTTTGATGATATTTAGTGTGAAGTTCTTTCAGGACGAGTAAATCCTTTTTGACGGTTTTTTACGGGTTCTCGGTGTCTCTAGCCTTATTGCACCCTTATTGCACCCTTATATCCACCCCCATAATTATGGAAGTGGATATAAAGTTAGAATATGGAAATGATAAAGCTTCAGGTACCCAGCAGCTGCGGATACAGAGGCACTCTAAGTCTTTAAGTGTGCTAGGGAGGGAGTAATGATGAGAATAATATTATTTACTTTCCTGTATTTTGTCTTTTGAACACAATTCTGATGAGTCTTGATAGCATGATGAAACCGATACCAACAATTATGCGGTATTCTACAAAAGGATTGTCCGTATGCTGATTTGTAAATGCGATAATCAGTACAACCAAAGCGGCGATCCAAACCAGTGCCAGGAGAATTAGAATGCTCTTTTTCATGTCTTTTATATACTCGAAATGCAAATGTAGTTTTTTGAAATGTCAAATAGAAATTATCTCATTCAATATATTCAATATTGGAACCTTCCAACTACACATTGATAAATCAACAGAATTGAAAGTAAATTAATACAATAAATGTAGCCTATGCTGAATTATTACTTTGCAGTTACAATTCACTCGTTTTCAACAAAGGGGATTGATCAGGTTATAAGGGAGATCACCCTATCAAACCAGTTTGACTCAAATTTGAATCAAAACCATTCGTGGGAGGCTGAGATACACTTCCTTCAAGAGGCACTCATGATGCCTGTGCTGGTTGCAACTACTGAGATCTCATTTGCTAATTAAATCATTGCTGTTATAGATGCAGTGAAACAGGTGGTGCAAATAGATGTCGTCGAGCCCGTAAAAGTATCGGCCGGCGATGTGCAGGCCGGGTGTGATCAGCTCTTCTCCGAAGGCGTTGTTGATCGATTTTGCTACCATCTCGGAGCAGTAGAGCTTGTCGTCGCTTGCCAGGTCGAAATCGAGGTCGAAAGGGATCTTGCTATCGAAAAAGATTGAGGCTTGTTGCACGATCTCCATCTTGATCGAATCGGATGTGTTGATCGCATAAAGCGCCCACTCCTTGGAGTGGCTGATGAACAATTCCAGGGGCTCATCCCTTACGATGCCTTTGCCCGTAAGCTCGTTCGCTTCGATGTGATAAACCTTGTAGCGCTGACCGACACGATGGATGATGCCAGAATGGGAAAAGCGCTTTTCTTCTGAGGATACCCTGCGGAAGATGTTGGAAAAATAGCCATCACCCAGCCGGACAATTAGATAGGCGTTGTCATTCAGTTCAACTGGCAACACCTGCTGCTCGGGCATACGACCCCTTCCTGTGCAGCTTATGGCTGCCAGTAAGATCAGAATTAGGCAACAGGCTAAGGGTTCTCTATTTCTCACTCTCCATATGAACCAGCCACTTTCCATCGACCTTAACCAGTTCAATCTCCTCTTCCTTGCCATCCTGGTCTGTGAAATAGACCCAAGCACTGTTATCCACCACCGAATCTCGAAGGAAAGTGAATTCAAAATCGGGTTTCACCTCAATCCCGCCGAAAGCGCTTGCCATGTCAAGCATCTGGCCGGTAGCCTCGGTGGCATACTTCTTCGCTTCGTCCACTTTTCCCTTTGAGAGATTGTCAAGGAATGAATTGGCGGCATCCTTCGGGCCGGATGAGGAACATGAGAATAATAAACCCAGTGCCAGGATCAACATAAAATACTTTTTCATGACTCTTTGAAATTAGTTGGTTGTTAAAATTTGAATAGTGAAATAGTGTTTATGGTAAATCGATATTTAATCCGAATGAATCTGAGTGCCTGGTTATTACCAACGCGTTGTCAATGCCCCTGGTTGCAAATGTAACAAATATTTAGAAAAAAATGCTGTTTTTCATTTTTTTTTTTCGTATGCCCGTAGCCGGAAGGATGTTCAAGGGCTACTTATATCCCGATTATTTTCCTCAGAAATTGATCTCTACATCCAGCTGCCTTCCCTCATCCGCTGCTTTTTTATCCAGGCCCGTACCTATTGCCAGGCCAATGGGGATCCCAATGGGCAGTCCTATGCCAATGAATGCCATGTTGCCGAGGCTGGCTCCGAAGGCAACGCCAAGGGGGACTCCAAAGGCCGCTATCCCGAGTGCCAGCCAGACGTTGCGATAGTGATTCTTAGGCACCAGCTTCAGCTCCTTCTCAATCAGACTCAGAATGTCTGTCTGCGTCTTTCGGAGCTGTTTGATGTATTCTTTTTCAGGTTCCATCACCGGGTCTATCAGGTCGATGTTGGTGTTGATGGACTGAACTACCTTATCGGGGAGGTCTCTTTTTCTCAATTCCGACAACAGTTTTTCGAATTGGGCATGCAAATCGGTCAGCTTTTTGTTGCTTTCGATGCCCTTTCTCACTTTCAATGCATTGATTTCCATTTTCTTCGATGTGATGTGTTGTTGTGTTAAGGTAATCTCTTGTTTGATTTCCACTTTAATCAGGAAATTCTATTCGTTTTCTTCTTTGCCGATTCTCCCGAGATGGGTGTTGCCGAAGCTGTCATCATATTTTAATCCGTATCCCAGCGCCCGGTCGAGGGAGCTGTGTGCGAACAGGATGATGGCTGCCAGCTGCCAGTAGGTTCCGCCCAGGGTGAGCCCGTAAAGGGCAACGAGTGTCGCCACAAAACGGTGGTGAACCAGGTTGTAGGTGATCGCACCCACCTTGGGACTGACGGCGTAGCCACTCATCCCGATATCGGGAAGGAAAAGCAACAGGGGAAACCACCACCAGGCTAGCTCCAGCCGGGTGAAGAAAAAGAGGCTCAGCAAGAAGATTCCCAGCTCTTCTATTTTCAATGATGTTTTCATTGTTACGCGGATTGATTGATTGCTAGATTCTCCAATGAGATAAGATTTTATTCTTACGGGTCGTTCATGTAAATCGCTTCCGACACCCCATGGTCGCTTGCCCCGGTGAGGTGGGATTGCATACTGATTCATACACTAAAAACAGTTATTTCGTGCAGAATGTTTTCCATCTTATCCTGTTTAAATCAGATTCAATTTTAATGGGAGACCAATGATTTTATGTATTTTTGTAGTTACGAACTAACATGAATCTGTAAGATACTTTCTAAATGGAGGGAAAACTATATCATAAAAGTTTTGAAGAGACCTATATCTCTTATTACTCCAGGATGAGCAGATTTGCTCAATCTTACTCTATCAGTGAAGAAGATGCAGAAAATATTGTACAGGATGTTTTTATTGACATTTGGGCGAAAAAGATTGATTTCACAACACTTTCAAATGTTGGTGGTTATTTATTCTTGTCGCTAAAGAATAAATGTATTGATCATGTTAGACGTAAAAAGATTGAAAATCGCACAATCTCTGAACTTAAAAAAGAGAATGAAATCATACTAAAACTTAGTTTAGATTCACTCGAAGCGCTTGATGATAAGATTTTAACCGAACCGGATATTGATGCACTCATTCAAAAAGCGATTGATAAACTCCCTGGAAAATGCAAACAGATATTTGTCATGAATAAATTTCATGGTAAAAAGCAAAAGGCTATTGCAAACGAACTTAATATTTCTATCAACACTGTTGAATGCCAAATGTCGATTGCATATAAAAAACTTAAAGAAGAATTGAAGGATTTTTTTCCCATTTTTATCTTCTTTATTTAACTGAATCTGAAACAATATTCAACGCTGCGTTATCAATATAAGTTAATAAACTATTTTTTATTTAGTGGATTTTGGCAATTCACTCGTCATAGTATCATAGAAGGTGAAATATGGATGAAAAAACATTAAAATTTTTTTCCGGAGAACTCTCAACAAGTGAGAGATCTGAATTCTTACAGGAAGTTGATAAAGATGAATTCAAAAGAAAGGATTTTATCGGCTATCAAAATATCTATTCTGTTTCTCAACTAGCATCTCGAAATCAAGATAAAACTGAAGGGAAAAAAAGTCTCGAAAAGTTTATTTTGCCATGGAGCAGGAGTTATCACAGAGATAAATGGAGAACCTTTATTCAGTATGCCGCTGTTATTGTTGCTGTTATTTCGTTTACTGTTCCGGCAACTCTCTACCTTAGTGATAGATTGTCAGGAGAATCGTTGAATACTTTGTATGTTCCTCCTGGTCAAAGAGCACATTTGACCTTGCAAGATGGAACAGAAGTGTGGCTAAATGCCCAATCAACTTTGAAATATCCGTCAAAATTCTCAAAGAAACAGAGGAGAGTGGAGGTTGCAGGTGAAGCTTTTTTTGATGTAGCTGAAAATAGCAAACGCCCCTTTGTTGTCAGTGCGAATCATGTGAATCTTGAGGTCCTGGGGACTCAGTTTAACATCTATAGTTATGGTGAACTAAACTTTGCTGAAGCGACGCTGGTGGAAGGTTCGCTGAAAGTGACAGATAATCGTAACGAGAATAATTCAGTTATCCTAAGACCGAATGAACAACTATCTTTTGAGAATGGTGAATTTTCTGTTTCTCCAATATCGAATGCCGAACACCTTTTATGGAGAGAAGGTATTTACTGTTTTGATGATGAAAAACTAATTGATATCATAGATAAGTTAGAACTATATTACGATGTTGAAATTATCGTAGAAGATCCTGAAATCTTTAATTTTAATTATACGGGTAAATTCAGACAAAGAGATGGCATTGACGAAATATTGCGATTACTGCAGATAATACAACCTTTCAAAATAAAAAAAGACAGAGATAATAACCAAATAACTTTATATGCCTATGAGAATTGAGACGTTATAAAAAAGGCGATAAGTGTTGGCCCACTTATCGCCGTAAATAAAGCAAACACAAGACACAAATTTATGTATTCACTTTAAAAACACAAATGTATGAAAATTAAAATTTCATCTGATCACTTTTTGATTAAAAAAGATGATTTAAAAGCATTACTTAAAATCATGAAAATCTGTATCATTTTCCTATTCGTCCTTTCATTTCAAACGATGGCGATTAACTCTAATGCCCAGGATGCAGTTATTAATCTTAAAACAAATAGCCTAACCGTTGGACAGCTAATCAACGAGATAGAAAAACAGACTGAGTATTTGGTGGTTTACAGCAGTAGAGAGGTAAACACGAATCAAAACGTTAAGCTTCAGAATTCATCGAATAAGGTTTCTGACTATCTCGATGAAGCATTTGCCGGTACTGAAATAAGGTATGAGTTTGGGAACAACTACATCGTTCTCGCCAAAAGAGTAAAAGACAATGCCGGATCAATTGCACAAATGATACAATCATCACAGCAACAAGGTGTAACAGTTACGGGAAAAATTACGGATACGGATGGTATTCCTGTAATTGGGGCAACTATTGTTGATTTGTCAAATCCGTCGCACGGAACCGTGACTGATTATGATGGAAATTATTCGATTGCTGGGTTATCAGAGAATTCAGTCTTGCAGATTAGTTATGTAGGAATGGTGAGTCAGGAGATTCCCCTAAATGGTCGCACCACAATCAACATTGTAATGGAATCTGATACAGAGATGTTGGATGAAGTGGTTGTAGTGGGGTTTGGAACTCAGAGAAAAGAGAATCTTACCGGTGCAGTTACCGCTGTCAATATGGAACAAGTACTAGGAGATCGTCCCATTAGCAGTGCTCAACTTGCTCTTCAGGGTGCAGTACCTGGATTATCAATTACGGGAGGTTCAACTCCCGGTCAGAATAACAAAACGATCAATATTCGTGGACAGCTTTCTATAAATGGTGGAGAACCGCTAATTTTAATAGATAACGTCCCGGGGAACCTAAACATGTTAAACCCTGAAGATATTGAATCAGTGAGCGTACTTAAGGATGCAGCTTCATCTGCAATTTATGGAGCAAGAGCTGCAAATGGTGTTGTATTGGTTACAACAAAACGACCTAAAAGCGGAACAGATTTTAAACTTAACTACAATAACAATTTTGGTTTTTCTACATCTATAAACAGACCTGAGCAGGCTCCCCTCAGCGATTATTTTCAAGCGTATCTTGACGCAGGTTTCAGCAATACATTCTGGGCAAACAGCCAGGATGTGCAGAAATGGGCACAATATGTAGATGAATACAAAACAAATCCATCAAAATTCAACACAATTGGTGACGGAATCTTCATTGACACAGATGGCATTCCTTACTATCTACATGAGAAAGATATTTTCAGCAATGTACTCACAACAGGCTTTTACAATACTCACAATCTTTCAGCTTCGGGTGGTACTGAAAAAGTCAGGTACAGAATGTCGGGCGGCTACAGCTCAGAAGATGGTCCACTAATTACTGATAAAGATTATTATCGTCGACTCAATGTGAGCTCATACATATCTGCAGACATGACAGATTGGTTTACCCAGGAACTGGATATCAGATATGCTCAATCGAAGCAATCAATGCCGCAAGGCAGAGGCAATGACATATACACATTACGTCTTGGTAATTATTATCCTGAAGGATTGATGCCGGGATCTCTTACTTTGTCGGGAGAGGAAGTTCCACTTTTTACTCCTAAAAATTTGGTTTTGTATGGCAATACTACAAATACGATAAGGCACAATCCTCGTATTTTTTCTAAATCAATCATTAAACCAATAAAAGATTTAGAGTTGGTACTTGAATATACATTTGACAGAGACGACTTTAATTATTCTTATTACAGCGATAAATGGAAACATACAACTATTCAGCTGGCTGTTTCTGAATCCCCTGCAAATGATGTATATACCAGACAGAGATACTATACAGATTATAACGCAATTAATAGCTATGCAACCTACAACAAGTCTTTTGGTAATCACAACTTGAAGGCTATGGGAGGTTTCAGTCAGGAGTCCAGTTTCTACGAAATGATCAACAATCAGGTGAAAGATCAGGTTTCATCTACAATCCCCTCGCTGGGCAACGCTACCGGTGAGAAAATACTGAATGAGAACTATAGTGAATATACAATCAGAGGAGGCTTTTTTAGATTAAACTATAACTATCTGAATAAATATTTACTTGAAGTGAATGGCAGATACGACGGTTCTTCTAAGTTTCCAAAAAGCAATCGATTTGGGTTTTTCCCATCTCTCTCTGCTGGTTGGCAAATAGCTGAAGAGGGCTTTATGGAACCAACAAGAAACTGGTTGGAACAGCTAAAACTTAGGTTTTCATGGGGTTCTATCGGGAATCAGGCTATCAGTCCATACCAATATACACCTTCAATGGGAATCAACAGCTCCAACGGAGTATGGCTGATAAATGGAAATAAAGTTGTAACAATTCAAAGTCCGGGACTGGTTAGCAGTGCTTTTACCTGGGAGAATGTTGAGACGGCTGATATTGGCCTAGACTTTTCGGTATTGAACAACAGATTGACAGGTACTTTCGATTGGTATCAGCGCGATACGAAAGGAATGATCACAAAAGCAGGTGCGATTGAATTGCCGTCAGTTGTTGGAACAGAAGCCCCCGCACAAAATGGAGCAGACATGCGTACAAACGGTTGGGAGCTTGCCCTGAACTGGAGAGACAGAGTAGGAGATCTGGGCTACAATATTGGTTTTAATTTATATGATCACCAATCTAAAATTACAAAATACTCTAATGAAACTGGTTTATTAAGTGACTACTATGAAGGTGCTTATTTGAACAATATCTGGGGTTATGTATCAGATGGCTACTACTCAATAGATGATTTTGAAGATACTAATAGCTGGAGGTTAAAAGAGGGTATAACCTCAATTCAAGGTTATAATGTACGACCCGGTGACATGAAATTCAAAAACCTGAATGATGATGACAACAGTACAAACCAAATTGATGCCGGAAACAATACGTTAGATAATCCCGGTGATCGTAAAATCATCGGCAACAGTACCCCGAGATTCCAGTTCGGTTCTAATCTGGGTCTTGACTACAAGGGATTTGGATTATCAGTTTTATTGCAGGGAGTAGCAAAACGTGAAGTTTGGATCAGTGGACAATCGTTGTTCCCATTTGCCGGTTCTGGTTCCTCCGATGCAGTCTTTCAGCCAATTTATTACAACCATACGAACTACTGGAAACCCATCAGTGAAGATCCCAATGATCCTAACTACATGGTGCCTGAAAATCCAAATGCTGATTATTACAGGCTTTACGGCCAAGTTCAGAATGTAGCATCCAACACACGTACGTCGGATAAGTTTTTGCAAGATGCTTCTTATTTGAGAGTGAAAAATATTACACTTTCATATCTTTTCCCAAAAGCACTCACACATGGTATTGGAGTAAGTGATTTAAAGCTGTTTTTAGGAGTGGAGAATTTAGCAACTTATACCAAACTTCCTAAAGGGATTGACCCAGAACGTTTGAATTGGAATTATCCTTTTTACAGAACAGTTTCTTTTGGAGCTAACATCACATTTTAATTTAACAAAATGTCTCGTTCAAACTAAAAAAAAAGAATCATGAAAAAAAAGAATCATATAACAATACTCATCGTAAGTATATTGTTTGTATTTACGGCCTGCAATGATAGTTTTTTAGAAAAGTATCCTAAAACGTCATTGACTGAAGAGACTGCTTTCGAAACTTATGATAACTTCAAATCATTTGTTTTCCCACTCTACGAAATGTTCATCAATAATACTATCGCTACATCTTTGAATAACGGATTTGCTCAGAACGGTCCTTATTTGGGTGATGTTTGGGCAGGTCATCTTGCGAGAAGAAATAACTTTAATCCTTATGCATTTCAAACCATCACAAACTCCTCCTCCGGGAATGGCTGGAATTTTGGTTACATTCGACACATTAACATGATGTTGGAAAATATTGACGGAGCTGATAATTTAACGCAAGAAGAAAAAGATCACTGGAAGTCCGTTGGTTATTTTTTCCATTCATATTGGTATATGGAGTTGGTGAACAGATTTGGAGATGTGCCATGGATCACAGAAGTGCTGGATGAAACATCACCCAAAGCTTATGGCCCACGAGATGATAGAAAAATGGTAACCGACTCAATGCTCATAAGATTAAAATGGGCAGAAGATCATATTGGAAATTTTGAAAACAGAGATGGGAATAATACTATTAACCAGGATGTTATTCAAGCAGCAATCTCTCGATTTACATTGCGTGAGGGCACATGGAGAAAATATCATAATTTGGGTGATCATGACAAATATTTTCAAGAGTGCGTCAGGGTCTCCGAGATCTTAATGGGTAAATACCCACAATTGTATACGGGAACCGATGGACAACCTGCTGCCGGTTATGGAGAGATGTGGATTTCAAAAGATTTAAGTGATGTTCCTGGTGTGATATTATACAAGGAATACAAAGATGCTATTCTCACTCATAACAATGGATATGTAGAACACACCTCTTCTCATATCATCGAAATGCCTCAGCATACAGTAGACTTGTATTTGTGTAAAGATGGGTTGACAATTGACAATTCATCGTTATACGAAGGTGACAAAGATATGTACTCCACATTCAGGAATAGAGATCCACGGATGTATCATACAATAATGCCACCTTTCAGGGTTAAACCTGGTTCCGGTGATTATCCTACATGGTCATTTACTGATAATGCCACAGATCGTGAGTATATTGATATTATGGGACTCAACGAGTCATGTTCTAATCCCGGTGTTGGAATGAAAAGACTGCCTGCTCAAAACTGGGGTGCAGATCTTCTACCCTATATTCCAAATCTCCAGAATGGGATTGGCAATCAGGGTACTAAAGCCAAGGCATTTGTTGCTTGCAGGTCAGGATACTATGTCTGGAAGCATTGGAGTAATTGGGAAACGAGTTTTAACAACGGCGCTTTAAATACAAGTCATAAGCCCATCTTTAAAATAGAAGAGGTACTTTTAAATTATGCAGAAAGCAAATGGGAACTAGGTCAGTTTACACAAGATGCAGCAAATAAAAGTATAAATAAATTAAGAGAGAGAGCAGAGGTAGCCCCTATGACAATTGCAAATATCGACAATACGTTTGATCCAAAAAGAGATCCAAGAGTGGATCCTGTTCTTTGGGAGATCAGAAGAGAAAGAACAATAGAATTAATGGCAGAAGGGTTTGGATTTGATGATATAAGGAGATGGAAGACCGCAGATTGGTTTGTCAACAAACAACAATTGGGTATGTGGATAGAACAATCCAAGGTAAACGAATCGCTCTGGGACGAGGGTACTCATCTTCCGACACGCAATCTGACGGAAGGTTATATTTATCTTTGGGGCGACCCACTAGTAGAAGGAAAAGGCTGGTTAGATAAATACTATCTATACCAAGTGCCAACAGACGAAATAGTTTTAAACCCAGAAATTGAACAAAATCCGGGTTGGTAAATATTTGATTTAATGCACAGCCTTCTTTTACTATAGCAATATAGAAGGAGAAGGTTGTGCTATTTACAACGACATTAACAAAAAGTATCTAAACAAAACAATTATGACCAGGAAAATATTCAGTGCAATGCTGGGAATAGGTGCGATCACCTCTTTGCATGCACAGCAGAAACCAAATGTTGTTTTCATCCTTGCAGATGATTTGGGTTACGGGGATATAAGCAGCTATGGGCAGGATAAATTTTCCACACCAAACATAGACAAGCTTGCTTTAAATGGAACACGATACACAAGAAGCTATTCAGGTGCAACTGTTAGCGCCCCTTCACGGGCAAGTCTGTTGACCGGCCTGCATACCGGACACGCACCCATAAGGGGAAACAGGGAGGTTCAGCCTGAAGGACAAGCACCCCTTCCTGCAGAGAGCTATACGGTATTCAGTTTGTTTAAAGAGGCCGGATATCACACCGGTGTGTTTGGAAAATGGGGCCTCGGATATCCCGGTTCGGATGGAGACCCGATGAATCAGGGGGTGGATCAGTTTTTTGGATTTATCTGCCAGCGGATGGCACATAACTATTATCCAACCCATCTGTGGAGTAACGACAATAAGGTGGAGTTCCCTGAAAACCTGAACGGTGGTTTGGGCACCTATTCACAAGATCTTATCCAGGAAAAGACGTTGGAGTTCATAGAAAGTCATAAAGATGATCCGTTCTTTTTGTATGTTCCATTCATGCTCCCTCACGCCGAGTTGATTGTTCCTGAAGATAGTGTTTTTCTGAACTTTAAAGGGCTGTTCCCCGAAACTCCCTACAAGGGAAAAGAACCGGGAGATACCTCTGTCGGTGGGTACAGGTCACAAGCATTTCCCAGGGCTACGCATGCTGCCATGGTAAAAAGAATTGATTTGTATGTGGCAGAAATAGTGCAGAAATTAAAAGATGAAGGTCTCTATGACAACACCCTCATCATTTTCACCAGTGACAACGGACCGCATAAAGAGGGCGGAGGTGATCCTGACTTTTTCAACAGCAATGGAATTTACAGAGGTTATAAAAGAGATTTGTATGAAGGAGGAATTCGTGTTCCCACAATCATTTCATGGGAAGGTAAAATAGCATCAGGAACAGAGAACAACTTCGCATTTGCATTTTGGGATTATCTTCCGACGTTTGCTGAAATATTAAATGTGGATCTCCCGGACGAAACCGATGGAGTCAGCATTTTGCCTACACTGCTGGGTGATGAAGGTCAGAAAGAGAGGGATTACTTTTATTTTGAGTTCGAGGAGCTGGGTGGCAGGCAAGCTGTGATTAAAGGCGACTGGAAATTAGTTCACCTGGACATCAGGAGGGGTGGTGTGTATGAGCTTTACAACATTGCTTCAGACCCATCTGAGAATCATAACATCATAGACAGGTTCCCGGAAAAGAGCAAAGAGCTGAAAATGATAATGAAGAATGCAAGAACAGACCACCCGGACTGGCCTTTGCGTTAAAACATGAACATGATATGAAGAAGTTAATTACGATCCTGTCGGCACCGGTAATCATTGCAAGTGCTGCTGCACAAACTGTTTCTAAGCCGAATATTGTGCTGATCTATGCCGATGATATCGGTTATGGCGATTTGTCTTCTTATGGTGCACATCGGGTTGAGACACCCAATACAGACTCCCTTGCTGCAAATGGGGTGAGGTTTACAAATGCTCACTCTGCGGCGGCAACAAGCACACCTTCACGCTATGGCCTTTTCACAGGTGAATATCCATGGCGTCGAAAAGGTACCGGTGTGGCAGCAGGAGATGCGGCATTGATCATAAACCCTGAACGTGAAACCCTACCAAAAGTATTTCAAGAAGCGGGTTACACAACCGGTGCAGTTGGTAAGTGGCACATTGGCCTGGGAAGAGAACAAGGTGGACAGGATTGGAATGGACATGTGTCACCCGGTCCGTCGGAGATTGGGTTCGACTACTCCTATATCATGGCAGCAACAGCCGACAGGGTTCCATGCGTGTTTATGGAAAATCAAAGAGTGGTAAATCTGGATCCGAGTGATCCGATTCAGGTAAGCTACAAACAAAATTTTGAAGGTGAACCTACAGGGAAAGCAAATCCTGAGCTACTCACAAAGCTTCACCCCAGTCATGGACATGATCAAAGTATTGTTCATGGCATTTCTCGCATCGGCTACATGAAAGGAGGGAAGTCAGCACTCTGGGAAGATGAAAATATTGCAGACAGTATAACCGTTCATGCGGTTCGTTTCATCGAAAGAAACAAAGAGAAACCGTTTTTCCTCTATTTCGGTACCAATGATGTGCATGTGCCAAGATATCCTCACGAACGATTTCGTGGTGTAACGGGTATGGGGCATCGGGGAGATGCAATTGTACAATTCGACTGGTCGGTGGGGGAAATATTAAAAGCACTCAAAGATGCAGGCGTTTTTGAGAATACAATGATCATTATCACCAGCGACAATGGACCTGTAGTAGATGATGGTTACAAGGATGGCGCAGTTGAAGGCCTCATGAACCATAAGCCCTGGGGACCGTTCAGAGGTGGGAAATACAGTACTTTTGAAGCTGGCACAAGAGTCCCGTTTATCGTTCACTGGCCGGAGAGAGTGGATGCAAAAGTATCCCCTGCATTGGTCTCGCAAATAGATATGACCGCTACAATGGCTGCACTGGTAGGGCTTGATCGTTCTCCTGAGATTCCTGAAGACAGCCAAAACCAGCTCAACGCATGGCTTGGGTTAGAGTTAAACGGGAGAGATTATGTGATTGGCTCGGCAAGCTCGTTGACTGTGCTGACCCACGAATGGAAGTATATTGAACCAAGTAACGGAAGACCATATAGCGCTCTTACGAACACTGAATATGGGAATAACAGGGATGAACAGCTTTACAACATGGTGATTGATCGTGGTGAGTATGATAATGTTGCAAAAGAAAATCCCCAAAGATTGGAAAGAATGAAGCTTATTCTTGAAAAAGAAAAGGAGAAAGGATTTAACCTGGATTTGTAAGCTGCCTCCACCAACCACTCATCATTCAGCTTGTCCCGGTAGCGCTCCGGCTACCTTCAGGGACGCTCTCTCCATGTGGATTCGTTCTTGTAGGTGAACGAGTCGGCCCTGTACCCTGGCGCACCGTTGAGCGGAGCGATGAGGGAAATAGGGTCTGCTGAATAATAGATATCTATGCTGAAAATCAGCAAATTAAACGATATAAAATTTGCATAACTGCAAGATATTGAGTATTTTTACTTCATAAACCTTGCATTTTATGATACGATACAAGAGCTCCAGACAGCTTTCAATATCCGAGTTCAAGATGCCTTTTGAGGCAAAACTGGATGAGAATAACCGGTGGGTTGTT
>Ga0209203_1000203_pt1 | contig 51864 bp, 44 predicted proteins | sample AD_UKC109_MetaG_FD_184423 | JGI IMG/M metagenome (GOLD analysis project Ga0209203, IMG submission 184423) | Active sludge microbial communities of municipal wastewater-treating anaerobic digesters from Hong Kong - AD_UKC109_MetaG (SPAdes)... | ecosystem: Engineered > Bioreactor > Anaerobic >... | reverse complement strand
ATTTTGAGTATTACACTTTTTGAAAAAATGCCCATAGAACAACTGTTTTCTCCTCAAGAAATCCAAAAACAGGTGGATACGCATACTAAACAACTGAGTTTATTCGACTAATATTTGGACACTACTGGGACTGTCCCTATTTTTTAGAAGCTTTGAAAGTGACTGTGGATTGGGACCAGCCCTGAGTTGATAGGATCACTGAATTCAATGTATAATGGTCAGATTTGAAAACGCTTACACATATCGCTGAACTGTCGTGATTGGGCATCGACATCCCAACAGTTCCACAATCCTTGAAACCGCACAGGATCATGGCCAGTCATTTTCCCCGGGCAACCTGTCTTTCTTTCCGGCAGGCATGACTCCTCGAAGGGTCTGCGGTTTCGTTTCAATGCGTCTATTGAATTTCTGATATCCAAACCTGGAGGGCACCATGCATCCCAGACGTTCCTTGATTTACTTTTTTATGATCTGCCTTTTCGCGGCTTCAATGCTGTCCGCCTCGGGCCCGACCTACGTCAGCGATCCCGTAGTACCCACGCTGAGTCCACCTGTTAAGGATTTACCGCCATACCAGGAGGATCCGGACATGCTGGGACTCGAGATGCAGAGACGCCAGGATTATGGCTTAACACTCCCGGATCAGCAGGGAAAACCATGGCACAACCCTCTCGTGGACCTTCAGCAGAGCTCGCAGACCCCCTCATTGAACAGCTCCCGGGTCTTTTCCACACCGATTGTGAACGTTTCAGGCTGGCAGTCCTCCTCCTCCCCCCCGGACACCACCGGAGATGTGGGCCCGAACCACTTTCTCCAGGGAATCAATGCCAGTGGGGGATCGGGCGTTCGAGTCTTTACCAAATCAGGAAGCCAGATGACCGATTTTCTTCTGGAAAGCCTCGCAAGCGGCGGAAACTGTGCCAGCGGATACTGTGATCCTATCGTCCTGTACGATCAGTTAGCCGACCGCTGGCTGATCAGTGAATTCGCCTCCAGCGGAAGTTACTTTTGCGTTTACGTTTCACAAACTTCAGATCCGACGGGATCCTGGTACGCCTATCAGTTTACCGCTGGATACAGCAGCGTCCCCGATTACCCCAAATATGGCGTCTGGCCCCAGGATGATGATAACGATGGCGTCTACGACGAAGGATCCTATCTAATCGGCGTCAATGCGGGTTCCGGAGGTCGCGATGTATGGGCGCTGGATCGGGGCAAAATGCTCCAGGGCCTTGCGGCAACAACGCAGAAGTTTACTGCTCCCTCTCTTTCAGCATTTTCATTCCAGCTATTTCTGCCCGCTGGTCAGGAGGGAAACGATCCGCCCCCCAACCACACTCCCGCCCTTTTTCTTCGGCCGGTGGACACTGAGATCAACTCCGGGTACTCCTGCTCCCCGGAGCCCTGTGATGTCATGGAAATCTGGTCTCTGGATGTCGACTGGGCGAATTCGTCCAATTCGGACTTTGCCCGCCTTCCCGATGCCAAAATCGCCGAATATGACCATACACTCTGCGGAACGGGAAGTACATGGAACTGCATGCCCCAGCCGGGAACGACACAGAAAATCGACCCGATCCGGGAACCCATTCACTTTCCTCTTCAGTACCGTAACTTTGGATCTTATGAAACCCTGGTGGGTTGTTTTGCGGAAGATGTGGACGGGACTGACCATGCCGCCGTGCACTGGTTTGAGCTTCGTAAAACAACGGGAAACTGGACCACCTACCAGGAAGGCGTCCTCGGTGGAGAATCCGGTGTTCACCGAAGTGTCTGCAGTGCCGCCATGGACGGATGGGGCAACATCGCCGTCGGCTACACGCGCACGGGATCGAGCACACCCTATTATCCATCCATCTACTATTCAGGCCGTCTCGAAAGCGATACCGCCGGTACGATGCCCTACTTTGACAACCGGATCCAGGATGCAACGAATTCGAAAACCAACAATGAACGATGGGGAGATTACGCCGGAATGGGTGTAGATCCCGTCGATGACTGCACCTTCTGGTTTGTTACCGAATATGGCGGAAGCGGTCTGACGAAAATCGCGTCCTTTAAATTCGATGAATGCGGCTGTGTGACCCCGCAGGCGCCAACAGGGCTGAACGCCCAGCCCAACGGGGACAACAGTATCTATCTCACCTGGTCTCACCCGCAGGCCGATAGTGAGACCTTTAACGTCTACAGGGCGATCGGTACATGCCCCCAGGCTTCTTATGAACTGCTCCAGAGCGGAATCGGCGGTCAGACCTATACCGACAACACGGCCTCCGGCGGCGTGACCTATGCCTACGTCGTCACCGCCGTCGATATCACGGGGAATTGCGAGTCGGATCCTTCCGCCTGTGATGCAGCCTCTACGACCGGCGCCTGCACCCTACCACCGACCTTTGCCGGCCTTCAGTCCGTAACCAACCCCCAGAACGCCACCTGCACCCTCGACCTGGCCTGGAATCCTGGAACAGCAAATTGCGGATCTTTGCAGTACAAGATCTATCGTTCCACAACATCCGGCTTTACGCCCGGCCCTTCCAACCTGATCGCCACCGTGACGAACGGAAGCGCCACATCCTATAGCGATTCCGGTCTTCCCTTCGGCAGCACCTACTACTACATCGTCCGGGCTGTGGATACGACCGTCTCCGGCGATGACGGCAACATGGTCGAAAAATCGGGTTACCCCACGGGACCCGGTGGAGGCACCCAGACCCTCTTCTACGACGGGTTTGAAACAAACACCGGCTGGACCTTCGGCGGAGGCAACGGGGAATGGCAGATCGGAACCCCGAACAACTGCGGCGGAGACTACGGAAATCCCGATCCCAACGGTGCCTATGCAGGAACAAAAGTCCTGGGCAATGACCTGACAGGAACGGGATCCTACCCCTGCGATTACGAAGCCTACCTCTCCGCGACCTACGCCACATCCCCGGTCATCAATTGCTCGGGAGCCGGAAACGTTCAGCTTTCCTTCCGCCGGTACCTGAATGTGGAACAACCCTTATACGACGGCGCAAGTATCCTCGCATCCGCCAACGGTACCAGCTTCACCCAGATCTGGGCTTCCACCGCTACGATAACGGACAGTGCATGGTCCCTCCAGACCTACGACATTTCCGGCGTGGCTGATGGACAGTCCACCGTCTACATTCGTTTCCAGATCGACAAGTCCGACAGTTCCTGGCAATACTCCGGCTGGAACATCGACGAGGTTACGGTGACCGGTTATGTGGATTCTCCCTGCACGAGCGGGTGTCCAACGGCCAACGCCTCAATCGATTCGGTTGATCCCTCCGGGGATGTGTGCATCGGCGAAGCCGTAACCTTCTCCGGTTCCGGTACCGGCCAGGGCACCCTTGTCTATGAATGGGACTTTGATTACGATGGGAACTTTGTCGTAATGGCAACAGGAGCCTCTCCCATCTACACCTTCCCCACGACGGGCAACTACACCGTAGCCCTCCGAGTCACGGACGACTGTACCGATCCGGGCCCGCAGGAAGCCATCGACACGACAACCGTCCTGGTCTTAGACTGCCCGCCCGTTGTCTCCTATGCAGGCCATGGAATATTCACGAAAGACTGTACAGACGGTGACGACGTGATTGAACCCGGCGAAATCTGGTCCGTCGCCGTCTCTCTCACAAACACGGGAGGGAATCCAGCAACGAATACGACGGCTACCCTTTCCATATCGGGCACTTCGGCGGTTCAGGCTTCAATCCTGAACAACCCGGGAACCTATACCACGATCAATCCCCTGGCCACCGTCGATTACATCTTTCAATTCTCCGTTGATTCGGGAGCGGTGTGCGTTAATGACATCACCTTTGACGTCACGGGAATTACCTCCACGGAAGGTTCCTATCCGAGCCAGACACCTGCCTTCACGGTGACCGTGGGCTACGCCGCGGCAGGAGGCGATGAAACCGCGTCCCAGGTTACCGATCCCCTGACGGTCCAATCGGATAATGTAACATCCAACCTGGAAGTGACGGCAGGAAATGGATTCACCCTGACCTCTGCGGACACCGCCACCCTGACCTACGATTACCAGCATTCCGCATCGGTAACGGAAACCGCAACGCAGGACACAGATCCGCTAAACGCAACCAACGGAGCAAGTCTGTCAACCCTGAGTGATCCCTTTACGATCACGATCGCTTCCGCCAGCCAGGCCAGCGTAACCTGGGCATCACTGACACATGGATCGAGTGCTCGCCGCTGTGCCCAGGTGGAGCTTGAAGAACCTGGAGGAACAAGAACTACTTTGAAATCGTTTGGCTCAGGTGAAGCTACACCTTATAATGTACTTACCTTTTACCAGACCCACGGTCCAGGCCAATATTCCATTCGGCTCAGTGAAAGCACGGCTGGAAACTGCAGTAACGGTACCGCAACCCTGACCGGAACTTTGATGACAGTCCAGGGTGCCGGGACCGGGGATTGGGATTCCAATGTTAAAGTAGAGCTGTTGAATCCTTCGGCAGTGGCTACTACACTGAAGGATTTCAGTGATCCAGAAACCGGTTCCTACAACGTTCAGCCCTATTACACCGGAGCCGGCATCTATCAGATCCGCCTCACAGAGCAGGGCGGAGGTACCGCGGAACTCACGAACGGTACCATGAATGTCGTTCAGGCGGGTGCAACGGAATGCGACCTTTCCACCTGCGGTCTGAGCCCTGAAGTCTCCGACGATGCGGCTCACCACATGAGCGCGGAAAAGAGTGGAAATGATGTCACCCTGTCCTTCGAGGACGTCGGGATGGCCAATTACAACCTCTACATATCCATCCATGCCGAGACAGGCCCCTTTCTGGTTTCTTCCAACGCCAATGGCTCTCTCACCTGCGACCTGCCCCATTCCGCCGGTGACCCTGAAATGATGACGGCAACCATAACCAACCTGGGGAGTGACATATCTACTCCGTCCAATATTTACTACTTCCTGGTCACCGCCGATGACGGCGGCACCTCGGAAGGACCCCTGGGATGGCGGACCGGAAGCATCGCACGCACCGCCGACGCCTCCTGCGCAAAGTAATCAATGAGGCTGCAAGTTACGTCCCGTAACTTGCGTGCCGAATTGATGCCCTCTCGATCCCTAAAAGGGATCGAGAAGGGTATCTCATGCACACGAGATTGCATCGGCCTGACGGCCTCGCAATGACACTATTACTGTCACTGCGAGGAGTGTAACGACGAAGCAGTCTCATCAAGAGATTGCGTAGGCCTGACGGCCTCGCAATGACGACACCATTACTGTCACTATGAGGAGTGAAACGACGAAGCAGTCTCATCAAGAGATTGCGTCGGCCTGACGGCCTCGCAATGACACTATTACTGTCACTGCGAGGAGTGTAACGACGAAGCAGTCTCATCAAGAGATTGCATCGGCCTGACGGCCTCGCAATGACACTATTACTGTCACTGTGAGCACAGCGAAGCAGTCTCATCACGAGATTGCATCGGCCTGTCGGCCTCGCAATGACACTATTACTGTCACTGCGAGGAGTACAACGACGAAGCAGTCTCATCACGAGATTGCGTCGGCCTGACGGCCTCGCAATGACGGAACTAATCAAATCTCCCCGTATAAGTCCATCCACTTCGGGTTTATGGATTCAATAAGATCAATCTTCTTTCGTCTTGATCCTGCCTTTATTTTCTTCTCTCTTATAATTGCGGATCGCATTTCTTTTGTCACTTCGAAGTACACTAATTTCTCAAGATTATATCGAGCAGTGAAGGATTTTTCATCAACGTGATTTTTATGCTCCCAGACACGTTTTTTCAGATTACTGGTCACCCCTGTGTAAAGGACGGTATTCCCTTTATTCGTCATGATATAAACAGCACAAAGATTATCTGCCATCATTACGAATGATAAGGGATTATCTGAAAGTATGCAAAAGATACCTGTCACTGCGAGGAGTGTAACGACGAAGCAGTCTCAATGAGGCTGCAAGTTACCGGACAAAATTTGCGTGCCGAATTGATGTCTATGAGGCCTGAAATGCCCATGAGACCCAAGAAGTATACGAAGTTTCTTGGTTTGTCGAATGGGTACTCGAAAGATCCACAGATTTTGAGGGTATCAATTCCGAATGGATACTCGAAAGATCGTCAGATCTTGAGGGTTCCCACGGCTTTATTTTGACGGTAGGGTATCCCGTACATCTCGCTTTTATCGTGCACACTACCATCCTGAAGAGTACAAAATACTTCATTTTAATGCATGGTAAAATAAAATTATGGTAATTTTCTGGACGTATTGGAGGAATCATGAAACTCCATGATCGAATTGTAGCCGACCCTGATGTTCTTGTGGGAAAACCCGTGATAAAAGGAAGCCGATTGGCTGTAGAGTTCATTCTTTCGTTACTGGCTCAGGGCTGGACCGAGGAAGAGATTATCAGCAATTACCCCGGCATCAACAAGGAAGACATCCATGCCTGTCTGCAATATGCTGGTGAAATCCTCCAACTCGAACAGGTCCTCCCCATCCATCTTGACTGAGCGAATTCTAGCAAACGAAAATCTTCCACTGACCGTCATTCATGCTATGCGAGATGCAGGGCATGACGTAATGTGGATCAGAGAAACGAATCCTGGTGCAACGGACCTGGAAGTACTTGAAATTGCGGAAAAGGATAACCGCATTCTGGCAACATTTGATAAAGATTTTGGAGAGTTTATTTACAAACAGCACCGCAACCGCGTCTGCGGAATTATCCTCTTTCGTCTCCGAATTAATTCACCCTTAAACCTTGCAAAATGGTGTGTTGAGGCTCTTGAATCACCTGTCACATGGAGAAATTCATTTTCCGTCGTGGAGCAGGACCGAATTCGAATACGCCCCCTTCGAAAGACCTGATTTTCAATATTTCAAGCTGAAAAAGAATCGCACTATTGAAATAGAACTTAAGAAAAGTCTCCATGAGGCTGCAAGTTACCGGACAAAATTTGCTTGCCGAATTGATGTCTATGAGGCCTGAGATGTCCACATAGTATCTCAGTCAGCCGAATGGACACTCGAAAGATTCATGAGGCTCTGACTTACAGAAGGTAAGTCAGGTGCCGAATGAATACCCTCCGACACAGCTTTATCGTGTCGGAAGGGTATTACACGAATGTTTTTCCGTGTCCGAATAGTACCCTCCGATACAGCTTTGTTGTGTCGGAAAGGTATCTCATGCAAATAAGATTACTTCGCTACACTTTCAGTGTGCTCGTAATGACAGCCACGAATGTCATCGCGAGGAGCCGTCAGGCGACGCGGCGATCTAGTCCTGATATCCAACAAAGATATTTCGTTCTCTCTTGCTCAGTCACTGCGAGCACAGCGAAGCAGTCTCAATGAGGGTATCAGTTCCGAATGGATACTCACAGAAAGATTCTGTGAGTGCAATGACACCATTCGGTCACTGCGAGCGGCTATCTTCACACCAGCACAAAAAGGGGACAGTCCCCGACCCACCCTTCCACACCGGGACAGTCCCGCTTTTTTACAACTCAAACGGCGGCGCGTCAGGAAATACTCTTCGCAGAATCTTGGGATCGACATGATCAAAGGGAATACTCAGCCGATCCATCTGTGTCAGGTCACCAACAGGCCAGCCAGGCACGTGTTTCCGTAATGCCTCCATATCCTCTGGCGTTGTCACGATGTCTCGATCAAAATCCAGATCCTTACAGGGTCTTTTGGACTTCTTCATACAACTCCTCTAATCCATACTTGATAAAAAATTGTTTAATTTCTTCCCGATCCACCTCCGGGAGAGTCAACAAGAACCGGATATCATCCAGGTCCTGAAAGGTGCGTGAGGGATTGTTCTTGATGGCAAATATCTTCATGGCGGCAAGATGCTCAGGGCGCAGCACTAATATGGTCAATCCTTCAGGTCCCACAACGGATCGGGAGTCGGCAAAAAGATCCCTGCAGGTTTTCCCCCGTACATAAATCACATCGACACGCCCCTTCTCCGGATTACGATGAAGGTGGTTGGAGTAACCCTCAGAAACGTGCAACGCTTCGTACCCCTGGGATCCCAAAAAACTCAATAGCTGTTTTTGCGCTTCTCCCGGGACAACGATGTCCACATCCAGGGTAGTGCGAGGCATCCCATAGGCAACCATTCCCAGACCGCCAATCACAGCACAGGGATGGTGAATGCTCTCAAGAAAACGCTGAATGGACTGGAGCACGATCGAAAACTGCATACAAAATAGTCTACCACTAAATCATCCGCCTGCTTAAACTAATCCTCAATCACCCTTCTGTCACTGCGAGGAGTGAACCGACGAAGCAGTCTCCATTACGAGATTACTTCGCTACACTTTCAGTGTGCTCGTAATGACAGCCACAAATGTCATCGCGAGGCGCCGTAAGTCGACGCCTGCCCCCCGACACGATATTTTCGTGACGGAAGAGTGTTATCGTTTTTTTTCTTTTCCCTGTCTACTGACTACAATATTTTGATTTTTCTACCATCTACGGTTTTATAAATTCTCTAAAAGCTCCCTCGCCTCATCCACCTGAAGGGCCCGGGGATATTCTTCTATGATCGCTTCCAGATCGTGCTTCGCCGTTCGATTCATGCTCTTCCGGATGTAATACTTTGCCCGATCCAGCAAGGCAACAGGCGCAAAGCTCTCGCCCCCGTTACGGATCACCTGATCCCAGATTTCTTCCGCCCTTGCTTCCCTGCCTGCACCGTCAAGAGCCCGGGCAAAATAGACCCCGGCCTTCCATCGAGCCGGAGGAGGAAGGTTGGCATAGGCAAAGTTCAGGTAGCCCGCCGCATCGTCGTACCGACGGAGATCCACCGCCACCTTCCCGGCCTGGAGGTGAAGCTGGATAAACTGGGCATGGCCCTTCTTCCGGGAGATGACCTCTTCGTAGCACTTCAGTGCCCGCTCATAATCCCCGCTTCTCTCCAGAGACTCACAATCGGAAGCGATCCCTTTGCCTTCCTGGATCGCCCCGCCCCCTTCTTCAGGTCCCAGGAGGTCGAAGAGCGTATCCTGCTGTTTCATCCCCTCAGTATTGGCTGTTCGATCCTGCTCACTTTCGATAAAACCTCCAACAAACAAAACCAGGATGGCTGCCAGAACAACCAGATATGCCCACCAGGGAATAGAATGAAGGAAGGATTTTGATTTCTCCTGCAGAATCGCCTCCATGGGCTTTTTATCTTTTTCCGGCCTCTGCAGAAGCGTATTCATCTGGTTGACCGTGTAGGGATCCTGAGGATTCAGCTGTTCCAGGCGCTGGTAGACCTTCATCAGGTTAATGTAATCCTTGCGCATCCGGTAAAGCTTTCCAAGCTGGAGAAGGACCTGGACATTTTCCGGCTCCTGGCGCCACTTCTCCTCCAGCTTCTTCGTCCGGGGATCATCATCCTCGGTTGTTCCCGCACCCAGAAGGCGCCGCCACCGGTCCACGGCCACCTTGGCCTCTTCATAGGTCGGATCGAGACGAATGGCCTGGTAGGCTTCCCATAGTGCCCGGGGACGCATATCGGGGTTCAGCCACATCTCGCCGGCCCGCTGGAACCTCTGCTTGGCTTCCCTGGCCATCAGGTCACTGTGTGTTCCCTTGGGATCGATGATGAAGGCATGAAATTTTGTCTTGATTTCCGAAATATCCCGGTCACTCCAGTAATTCATCAAATCTTCCATGACCTCAATGGCGCTTTTGTAGCGGTCGTCCGCCTTCTTTTTCATGAGGTTCAGGATGATGGGCTCCAGCATCGGAGGGATGCTGGGATCGATGTCCAGAAGGGCCGGAGGATGGCTCTCCACCACCTGTTTCATCGTCACAACAGGATTATCTGTCTGGAATGGGTTATACCCGGTTAAAAGCTCGTAGAAGATAATACCGATGGAGAAGAGGTCCGATCCGGGGGTCAAATCGATTCCCAGGGCCTGCTCTGGAGACATGTAGCCGGGCGTCCCCAGGACCTCCCCCGTCTGGGTAAGCTGGGTCATATCGGATACCCGGGCCACCCCGAAATCGGCCAGATAGACCCGCCCCTCGGAATCAAACATGATATTGGAGGGCTTCAGGTCCCGGTGAATGATGTTCTTCGTGTGAGCATAGTCAAGAGCCTTCAGGACCTCGTTGATGATAAAAACTGAAAAATCGGCCGGGATCTTCTTGGACCGGACCAGCATGTCCTTCAGCGTTCCCTTGTCGATCAGGGGCATTACGATGTAATACTGCTCCGGCCCGAGCTCCGCGTCCAGAATCGGCAGGACGTTGGGGTGGTTCAGCCGCATCATCACCTTGGTTTCGTGAATGAAACGCTTGGTAAACTCCTCGTCTTTCGCGATGTGGGGCAGAATCTGCTTTACGGCGACCTGCTGACCTGATTCGGTGTCTTCGCCAAGAAAGATTGTAGCCATGCCGCCATGGGCCAGCTGACGGATAATCTTATATTTTCCGAGCCGGAACTCACTCATGCGAAAAGTGTACCATGATTTCTCTCTTGCGAACAAAAAGCGGGACTGTACCGGGGTGGAAGGGCGGGCCGCGGACTGTCCCCTTTTTGGGTTTGCAAGAGAAACCCGACGGGACATTCACTTACTGCGCGTCCCCCGAGGGTTGTCCTTCTATCGGGATCGTGTCTCCGGATCTAACATGTTTTTGAATCCAACAATATAAAAGCCGCCCTCCCGGACGGCTTTCTTATGTTTTAGCTTCTCTTATGAATTCTTTCTGTTATTCTCTAATCAATTAAATCCCTTAATCCATCCCGTCTCGCCATAGCCCACAGGGCGACGGCGGATAAACTCATTAAACCCATAAAACTGTTGTTAGTTGTAAAACGGCACATGCCCCTTCAAATATCCCCGGATATCCGCATCTCCCTTTTTCACCAGCGCCTTAATCTCTCCCATTGTCGCATCCAGCTGCTCAGGGGTAAATTTCGAGATATTCTTGGCAATGAAAACCTTTTCATGACCGGTCTGGTTCGTCCCCTCTTCAGCCGTCAACAGCTCTTCGAACATTTTCTCCCCTGGGCGAAGACCGACAAAGTCGATCCGGATGTCCGTGTGGGGCTCCATACCGCTCAACCGAATGAGATCCTCGGCAATCTTCAGCACTCGAACGGGTTTCCCCATATCCAGGACAAAGACCTCCCCCCCCTCTCCCATCGTGGCGGCCTGAAATACGAGGGAGACCGCTTCGGGAATCGTCATAAAATAGCGTTCCACATCAGGATGGGTCACCGTCACGGGGCCCCCATTCTTGATCTGCTCCAGGAAGATGGGGATCACGCTTCCCCGGCTTCCCAGAACATTTCCGAAACGGACGGAGACAAACCGGGTACCGTTCATTTTATTCAGAGTCGTGCAGATCATTTCCGCCATGCGCTTCGTGGCTCCCATGATCGAGGTCGGATTCACCGCCTTGTCGGTGGAGATATTGACGAAATGGCGAACCTTGAACTCAAGGGCCTTCTTCGCCAGGGTGTAGGTGCCCAGGATATTATTCGACAGGGCCTCCTCGGGGAAGAGTTCCATCATGGGAACGTGCTTGTAGGCCGCTGCATGAAAGACAACATCGGGCCTATATTTGTGGAAACAACGGTAAAGCGTTCGATCGTGGTGAATGTCCCCAATGAAGGGGATAATCTCGGTACCGAGATCGGTGTGTTGCTTCAGGGCAATCATCAGATTGAAAATCTCCGTCTCATCAATATCGAAAGCGATCACCCGCAGAGGATGAAACCTCAGAGCCTGTCGGACGATTTCCGAACCGATCGATCCCGCCCCACCCGTCACAAGCACGGTTTTGGATTGTAGGAATCTCCGCACTGCCGACTCATCCACCTTTACCGGTTCCCGGTAGAGCAGGTCTTCAATCTTGATATCCTGAATATCGCGAACCGTAAGAGAACGTGAGGGAAGATGTGAGATATGCGGAACCACCTTGATCTCCTTCACCCCGGCGGCGGTCAGACTCTCAAAAATTTCCTTCACCTTGACATGCTTCGCTGTTGTGATTGCGATAATCGCGGCTTGAATACGGTACTGTGCGACAGTATCCAGTATGTCTGATAGTGTCCCTGCTATCAAGACACCATGAATCCGGGTCTTCAGCTTGGTTGGATCATCATCTACCAGGGCGACCGGGTAGTAATCCCCCTCGTTTGATCTCATAAATTCTCTTACGAGTCGTTCTCCTGTAGGTCCCGCCCCAACAATGAGCGTTCGTTTCCCGAGCCGCTGCTCCTTAATGACTTCCAGGTAAAGGCGTTTGGAGATCCGAAAACTGGAAATAAGGATAAAGGTAAGAATAAAATCGAGAAGAATAATACTTCGAGGCAGTGAAAAGTCTGAGATCTGAACACGGACAATGGTATTTAATAGAAACAGGACCACCGAAGCCAGAAAAGTGGCCTGGAAGGTTCGGATCATCTCCTTGATTCCCACAAAAGTCCACGTAATAGAGTACAATTGAAGGATAAACAGAAACGAAAGCTTGATGAAAATAATAAAGGGAAGCCAGAATAAAAAGAGGGCTTCAAAGCGGTTCGGAAAAGAGAGTTCAAACCGGATAAAGAAACTGGATACAAGCGCAAGGAGAATAATGAGAGTATCCGCGGTTAAAAAGAAAATGAACCGTTTATGTTTTGTTGGAACGAAAAGTGATTTCATGATGGATGGCCCGGGGTAGTCAGAAAAGCGTCAAGAACACGATCTAAATCTGTACTTGTCATATTGGAGCCACTGGGCAAACAAAGTCCATTTTCAAAAATGCTGTCAGAAACATTTCCCCCGACAATATCGCAGCCTTGAAACACTGGTTGAAGATGCATGGGTTTCCAGACAGGTCTGGATTCGATATTGTCACTTTCAAGATGTTGGCGAATATCCTCCCGCGTTGCACCAAATTTTTCAGGATCCACAAGAATGCAAGTCAACCAGAAATTACTTCTGCAATAGAGGGCTTCCGGCATAAAGGATATTCCGGGAATATCAGATAGCTTTTCCCGGTAGAATTGATTAATCCACCGGCGTTTTTCCACTCGCTCCTCTAAAACCATTAACTGCCCACGACCTACCGCTGCCAGCAAGTTACTCATTCGATAATTATACCCGATGGTCGAATGCTGATAATGCGGGGCTGAATCACGGGCTTGCGTCGCCAGAAAACGAGCCCGCTCTGCCTTTTCCCGGGATCCAGTCAGGAGCATTCCTCCTCCCGATGTAGTAATAATCTTATTTCCATTAAAAGAAAGAACTCCCATCGATCCAAGCGTGCCCGCATGTATTCCCGAGCAGGTGCTGCCCAGAGCCTCCGCCGCATCCTCGATAATCGGTATGCCATATCTCCCGCATATTTCCTGAATCGCTGGATAGTCACAGCATTGGCCATATAAATCGACGGTGATGACAGCTGCAGGAAGCTTGGATTGGCCGGCTCTTTTCCTGAGCTCATCTGAAAGTAGATTCGGATCGAGAACCCAGTTACTGTCGCAATCGACAAAAACAGGCTTTGCACCCACATAGGTAATAGAATTCGCTGACGCCGCAAAGGTAAAGGTGGAACAGAATACTTCATCTCCCGGTTGTACACCAAGTAATATTAATGACAGATGAAGTGCCGCCGTTCCACTGGAAAGGGCAACCGCATGACTGATTCCCAACTTCTTTGCCATTTCATTCTCAAATGCATCCACGTGGGGACCCAGTGGTGCGATCCAGTTGGAATCAAAAGCTTCCAGAAGAAGGAATCGCTCGGTATTTTCCACATGAGGCGGTGACAGGTAGATACGCTCTTTATATTGCCTGCTCATATCCTCAATACCTGATAATGATTCGCATATTATTCAGTATAGCCGACCTGAGAAAAGAGAGGCTCGGTCAATCGCACGATCTCCCGCTTTTCTTCAGGATTCATAGAGTCCACCCACCTCGTATCCAGTGTGACCATACCATCAAAATTCGCTATCATTTTGTTTCCAATTACATGCTTTCGATCATCATAATTATTGGAGGTCAATAATTCGTTTTCGGGCATCTCATAAAATTCTTGGATCATTTTTGTATATCTTTCTGGTTCTTCGCAAAGCTTCTCATATTGCAACATCATAACCTTTTCTGGGCCAAAGCGTTCTTTTAGTTTCATCATTCTCTTATGATAATTTGTCCATGTTTTTGTGAACCTATAGGTCGTGATATTTCTTCCTCTCCGCATATACGAAAAATACACTGCCCTCGGATCCCTTAAAATATGCAATATTTTAATTTTCTTTTTCTCTTCCGCTCGATTTTTCAGTACCATCATCTTTATGATATTTTTTTGTCCATCGATAAAGTATTTTGTATTTTGATATTCAGTTATTATATTGTAATATTTGTTATATATATTGAAAAATACATTTAATTGTTTTTTAAAAATACTCCAAAGATTTATTCCGTAATAAATATCTAAATACCCTAATATTCTGAACATTTGCCTATTTGCATTTTCATTTGCGAAAACTACCGGATATACAGGAAGAATATGACCATCCCTGTATATTCTATTGGGATTCATTTCGTTAAACACATATTGCCAGAATTCACATTTGCTGATACTTTCCCCACAACCACAAAGCGTATCCCCTTCAACAAACTTTTTTGCTGGGATTGTATCACCTAATGCTGTCACTAAAGGGTGATTGTTAAGCAAACAGGATATTAGTGTCGCTCCATGATAACTTGGACAGGCAACAAAGTTATAATTGATAAATAACATATCTTCTATTCTCGTACTCATTTCCACACCCTTAATTTATTTTACGATGATTACATATATAAATGATTATTATTTATGAAACAATTTAGGAAATAATGTCCACAATATATACATTACGTCTTTAGAAAACTTATAATTATATATATAGTGTTTATTTATATTCACTTTATCCGGATATATTACTTCGTCATTGTATTTTATCGGATCCATTTCTTTTGATAAAATATACTCTTCATTCGCGTATTTTAGAGTCGCCGGTCCCGTTATACCAGGTCTGATACTTAGTATTATTTTATCGTCCTCTTTCAGAGTATCTGCATATCCTACAACATCAGGCCTGGGGCCGACAAATGACATATCACCGATTAATACATTAAATAATTGTGGTAACTCGTCTAATTTATACCGACGCATAATCTTTCCGATAGGTGTAATTCTCGAATCTCTCTTGGTTGTTATAGTTCCATATTTCTCAGAATCAATGTACATCGTTCTGAATTTTATACATTTAAATATTTTCCCATTAAGTCCAACTCGTGATTGTGTAAAGAAAATGGGTCCCTTAGAAAATATCATGATAGCTATAGATAAGATTAGCATAGGTATTGCGACTAACACTAATCCAACAGATGATAAAACTATATCGAATATACGCTTGATGATTTTTTGTCGATAGTTGATCATATATTTGGGGATATCATTGAAGAGTTCAGTAGTAACTACGCTATCGTACCATTGACTATTCGAATTTACCGACCATCCTTCGATACGCAGAGGGATACAATATTCCCAATGCAGCCTTTGCAATTGGATTTAATGCTGTTCGTGCAGGGAATCCATCCGCAACAAAACCCATGCTTCGTTTGAAACTTTCTAAATTTGTCACATACGATTTTATGCCATAATGTGCTTTCTCAACATGAAGTAACTCCCCAGCTGATTTCAGAAATGTATATATCATCGCATCATTGACCCTACATTTCAGATAAGTTGAATGAGAGGCCACAGCATCTCCATACGCAGTATCACCAAGGATTTTTAGCATATGAAAACCAGCGACTTGACCGGATTCTTTCTCCCTGGCAATAATAATTGAATTCCCAGGAATTCCTATATAGCTTCTCCATGTTTCTTCAAACCATTTCTTTGTTATCGCCCCTTTCCATCCTGTTCTGCTGTTCAAATCATTCCAGACCTCATAACAACCATGAATGGTCTCTTGGTCATATTCATTCATTATTCCTAATTCACATTGCCTTAAACCAGCACGTATTTTGGTTCTTCGCTTAGAATCAACACTCTGTGGGCCATACTTTTTCAACGACAAGATACTGTTGATGTGCAACCTGCTGTTAGAACTCTTCCCATTATCAACTAAATATTGCAGTCCAAGATAACTTTTTCTCAATGGCAACTTAAATGAACCAGGTTTCATTCTGGAAAAAAAATTGACAGGCCATGCAAGACCAGGTTTGACCTGATACCACCAATTTCCGACATTATCACGAAAGGGCAAAGAATAATTCCCCATTAACTTATGTGCACCTTGATACCACCAGAAAGGTAAGGTTTTTTCCTTGAGCAAAGCGGTACAATGTTCCTCTATCGTGGTATGTGATAGAGATAATTTAGGGTAATCCATGTTACTGCTATTATTCATTCCTTCCTCTCCATTAGATTTATAAAATAGTTTTCATAAATAATTAATTTAAAGTTCTTACTATTCATTTACGACCATTTTAAAAATACTCTTTCAATGCTTGATAAAATACCTTCTCCATATCATCTGCTAACAGCAATCTGTTAAATACTTCGTCGCCCAGTTTTTTTGAAGCTACTTCGGATTTTTTCATTTTTTCCGAACTATTAATAAATTCATTAATACTTATTGCTGCTTTCTTTGGATCGTTACTATGGATTTGCAGTCCCGCATCTGTCTTTCGCAACAATTCGGCTTGCCAGCCACCATAATTTATTACAACTGGCTTTCCCGCCGCAAAGGCATCAAAAAATTTATTTGCGGAATTATTTTCCATTACTTTATTAGGAATCACAAAAGAAGATAATAATGACGCAGAGGACAGTAGAGGAGCTAATTTGTCTCTAGGGACAGGATCGTAAATAAAAACATTTTCATTCAACAAATATTTTTCTTTTGCCAATCTGATTACTTTTTCCTTTTCAATACCATCACCAACAATAGCAAAGGCAAAGTTTTTATTAATATTTAGCATCTCCTCAGCGATACGCACAAGATAATCAATACCATTAACGCGCCCAACTGCACCTGCATAAACCAACAATGGTCTCTCACTTTTTATACCTAGTGTCGTACGATAAAGTTTTCCTACATTACGGTCGACTCTGAATAATTCCACATCGCTGGAATTCATCACAATTGAAACATCACGGCTATCTATGATGGTATGGGACAATATCCCATCTTTGATTCCCGGTGATAAAGCAATAATTTTAGTGGATTTAGAATAAGAAATCAGTTCCAACAATTTAGCTGCAAGTATCACTATGGGATTTTTTAATATTTGCAATTTAATTGGGATTTCCGGCCACAAATCTCTAACTTCAAATATAAATGGGCAGCGATATAGACAGGATGCCAACATACCAGGAATCGTAATTGTAAGAGGGGTCGATGTAGCAAAAACTACATCAACATTTTTAATCTTGATAATGACAAACAAAGAAACAACAATGTATTTTAAAAAGGATATGATCCTATGATAATTTGTCATTACATGGTTGTATTTTATATTGATTATATTCACGTCAATACCATCTATGATATGCCTGGAAATTAATTTATCGCTGTAATCAGATAATCCCCCCCTATCATATATACCTGTCACCATTGTGATTTTATGTCCCTTTTCCAGTAATATCTTTGAAAATTCATATGATCGACCGCCCGAAGATCCAGAAGGGTGAGCAAAATGCTGATGTAAATATAAAATGTGCAGTTTATTCTTATTTTTCATCTGGTTTATCGTTTTCTGTTAAGTACATCTATATATAAGGCTCGAATCTGATCGGCTATGTTATTTATATCCAAAGTGCGGACAATCGAATCCGAATCAATTTCCTTGTCGTATAAAGCGACCTTTTGTAAAGCTGCAGCTAAATCATGTACAGTGTCCTTTGATATGTAGCAACCCTCAATACCATCAATTAGTTCCTTAACGTCACCGACATCGACCGAAACAATCGGGACCTTGCACGCTAGTGCTTCCTTGACGATATTAGGTGATCCTTCTTTCAATGAAGTCATAAGTACAACATTAGCAGCATTAAGCCAGATGGGAACTTGTTGGTGCTCGATATTAGAAATTAGATGAAATTGTGCTTTCAATTCCTGCGGGAGATGTTCGGTCGCTCTTCTTGCCAGTTCAACTCTTTTATTAAGGTCATTTTCCGTCGGTGAAGCCAATACTACATGGAACTTATCTTGCTCCCAGCCCAGTATATCCCTGCATTGATTACTATCTCTTCGGAAAAACAATTTTGAATTGATACCATTTGGAATAATCGACACCCGGTTTCTGGGGTACCATTCTGGTAGATAAGTTAACATTCTTTTTGCTTTTAGGATTAAATGCTCGACTTTTGGTAAGGTCCGTCTCGAATAATAAATTCCTATGCGAGATCTGAGTCGTAACAAAATGTTTCCGGCATCCACACCCTGTATATCTGTCCCACAAAATGACTGAATAATCGGACACTCAATGGATATTTTAGATACTTGCCAGCCCAGAACACCACCATACATTGTGTGTACAAGATCAGGCTTGAAATTTTTAATCGAATTGGATACCAGCTGCACAGTTTTTGCATATATACTCATTCCATATTGCTTTCTATCCAAGTGGATCACATCTAGGGCAAATTCCTTATTTCGCAGACTTTCGATTTGCTGTCCGACAAAGGTTCCTGATGACGGATTATTGACAGTCGGCAACATATTGGTGACAATCAATACCTTTATTACTTGTGATTCTGTCATTGCACTTTTTAATTCTTAATCATCTCTTCCAGTTTTGTGATAAATGCGATCCGGAACAATATTCTATGTTCTGCACCCAGGGACATCTTGTATCTTCTGCTATTAATATATCTCCCTGCACTTTTTACTACTAGATTGGCAAATTGTGCCATATACTTATTTTGCGCTAACATTCTGCGTATATTTGACAGCACGCTGTTATATGCTATTTCTCTACTAACGGGTTTCACTTCCTTATTGAAATAAGCATCAATAAAACATTTCAAATTTCTTTTATCAAAATAATCCCTCAGACATGAATCCGCCAATTTATCATTTGCTGTGTACCGTTTAAGAATAGATCGTAGTTCATGATTCATTCTTGTATGGTATTGCCAATCAATGGACGTGTCAGCAGTTCCTATAGGTATTCCTCTATATTTTTTAAGCTTTTCTTTTACTACAGACACTAGAACTCTTTTATCGCCACGAAACCGTGCAGGCATTTTATAAAGGATATTTCGTACAGGCGAAAACATCAGAGGCCTGAATACCGTGAATTTCGGTTCTTTATAATAACCCTTAGACCAAAGCCAACCAGGCGCATGAAAATAGTGAAATAAATAATCCTGAATATCCCTTGGTTCCGTACTATTACAGCTTGATAACAACTCATGAATTGTACTAATATATTTTTCTCTTAATTCATCCTTTTTGTTTATGTCTATTATCTTTTCCAGCTGTGGATGGAGACCAGTAAATGGTTCAAAAGTAACAGATTCAATAGCAGTTTGTATTGATGACGGAAAACCCGCGAGACCGATCAAGTGATCACCCGTCATAATCAATTCGCAGTTATGAAGGTTATTGTTGATTAAATTTTCCCCACCTGCGTACAATCCCAAGTTATCCGTTTCCAGTTCGGAATAATATAACCAAGTTTCCCAATTATCAACAAAATCGTTCTCCTTGTAACTAATAAATTGAAATGGAATATTTTCTTTCTGAGAAAGTCTTTTTGCAATGAAAGGGTCTGAATTCTTTATATCTTCACAGACTCCCCAGGAAAAAGCGCTGCAACTTTCCTTCATTTCTTCCGGGATAGTTCCCAATACGAGTCTTGAATCATAACCGCCTGTAAGAGCAATGGATACTGCATTTGGCTTGAGAGCATTTAATGATTCCTGTGAAATATTTACAGCATCATAAAGCGCCTTTACAGTATCTTCATAATTTAGTTTCTCATCTGGACTGAACTGGATTTTCCAATATTTCCGACTTTGCATTTTCCCTTCGCTGATTGCCACCTCTAAATGCTGCGCTGGTACCATTTTATATATATCTTTATAAATTGTTGTATCGCCCACAAGATGGCCATTATTAAGAATTTGTATTACAGCATCCATTGATAAATCACAATTGCACTCTAGGAAGTTGCTCAGGATCCTGCCTTCTTGCGCAAAAGCGAAACCCCTTTTACTTTTGCCATAATACACAGGAATTGAGCCATATTGATCATTGATTATATGCAATCTGTTCAAATGCTGATCTAAAATGCAAATCACATATGAACCATCATATTGGTAGAGATAATTCATATTTTCATTAAGATATGCATCATATACATCACGTGCGTTATGGACATTCCAATTGTTTGTATGCTTTAATAAATATCCACAAACAATAATAACTCTCTTTCCGTCGGAATCTACATAACTGTCAACAAACCTATTGTTTCTTTGCTTGCATAATAATACATTCTGTTCTTTGCATACTGCATCCATAGATGGATCAATATGCTGAATAATATTACCCTCACTCATGAATTGAATATATCCAATTATTTTATTCATGAATATATGAATTAATATATAATATCATTTTCTCTTTAAACAAATATTCCGTATAATATTTAAAGGACCATCTAATTCTGCCTGCATTATATCAGATGAACCATTGATGATTCCTATTCTTGCCAAGGAATATCGGGTTGTATTCTGTAGTGTATTGACTCGATAACTTCTACCAGGCATAAACAGACAGTCAAAATTTCTTTCCCTAACATAATCTACTAATTCTTGACTTATACTACCACCAGGGAATGCAAAAGGAAGGCTATTTATTTCAAGGACTTCTTTTACTCTCTTTGCCGACTGATCGATTTCTTCCTTTGCTTCATTAAATTCGATTTGCCCCAGGAGAGAATGAGAAACAGAATGCGCCCCAAATGTGACACCCTTTACCTTCATTTCTTTTACCTGTTCCCAAGTAAGCATTCTATCACTTGGTTCCGTTACTTCTAGAATCGCCGATAATTCATCTATGTATTTTTCTCGACTTACCGCAGATAGAGTACTCAATTTCTTTCTAAAGTGTTTTGTGACCTTTCTTCGGTCTTCGTTGTTCCCAAGAAATATTTCATTTTCATTATAATTATCCTTTGGAAAGAACTTTTTTCCCGTTCTTTGTATGATATAACCTAACCGTTGCGGCCAAGGTAAACGCCCTGAGTCTATACATCCTGTAGCCAAGAATATCGTGGATGGTACGTTATATTTTTCCATAATGGGAAGTGCATTTATGTAATTATCTTTAAAACCATCATCAAATGTAAGAACTACAGACATTTTAGGCACTTTTTTCTTATATCGATAACATTCGACTAATTCGGATAGAGAGATAAAGTGGTAATACTTAGATAAATATTTAATTATTGATTCAAAATCATCGACATGCAGGCCGGATAAAAATCCCTCATCATTCCCTTCCACTCTATGACCATATAAAATAATGCAACCATCTTTTGGATAGAGGAATCTTGATAGTTTACACATCCCTGTATTTACTATTATCTTGCTGATAATGTATCTAATATAATCTTTATTTGTCACTATTTTATTAAATGATTACTTATTATATATTTAATACGCTCATTTGCACAGGCATTCTGATAATAATATCCTGCTTCAAAACACCATTTATTTTCACTATTTAAATACCACTTACCCATATGCTCGTTGCCTCTTTGGATATTCTGATCTTGAATAGCACCAAATACGGTTTGCAACTCGTTAACAAATAAATCCCCATTCTCAGTCTCGAATATATCAATGGCCATTCCACGGAATCCACCGATATTTGTGATATGCACTGCATAGTCCAAAACACGAAAGTCCGGTTTGGCCCAGGTAACTAACCCCGAGCCACTATGATATTCACCAACTTTTTCTTTTTGGCGGCAAAAATATATATCTCCGATTCTTACAATCCTCCACTCCTTGACGTCGGCCAAATATTCCTGAAAATAAACATAACCCCACTGCCTGTCTCTTAAATCTCCACCGGAGGCAACATAGCCTTTCTTGAACGATTGTTTTACTATTTTAATAAGCTGACTTCTCTTTCTAATAATTTTGACTCCTGTCGCACTGGCACCAAACGGTAATTTACAAACGATTGGCAACTCACATTCGCGGGAAAATTCTAATGCCTCTTTTAAGTCATAAAATATCCGTGTCCTGGGATAGTCCACATTATTCGCCTCACACCAATACGCCATTCTTCTTTTATCCTCGTACATCCATACTTCACTTTCAGTCGGAAATACCGGAATCTTTAAATATTTATTAACAATATACATCCTATCTTTCATCATTTTCAAGTGTTCCGAAATAAATGCATCAGGCCAAAATAGTATGATGTCCACCTTCGAATCATTAATATTTTTAAGCCAATCCGATCTGTACAAATCTATTACGGTAAATGGAACTCCCAATTCCATACATGCGGATACATAATATGTGTGATACTGCATTTGATTTTTTATAATCCCCAATTTAATACTATAGTTTCCCTTGTTATTCTCACTTCCTGTAAAGTACGACAATGGATTATTCAGTTCACGATACTTGATCTTAATTTTAGTCATTGGAATAATTTTTTGAATTATATACCTTAATTTTTGCGGTATGAATTTACGAGCTAAGTCTATCATGTAATTCATTTTTCAATATCCATAATGCATCTGTACATTCTGTCATGTTCATCAACAAATCTGTCAACCCCAAAATATTTCTCGGCAATGTTTCTTGAATTTCTGCTCATTGATTCATATGACGTATCATCGAGCAATATCAATTTTTCCATACCAGCAGCGATACTTTCCGGCCGTTTTGGATCACATACAAATCCGTTTTTCCCAAGTTCGACTAATTCAGGAAGATCGGATACATTGCTTACTAAAATTGGCAATCCACAGGCCATTCCTTCCACAATTGCATTGGGGATCCCATCTTGAATCGATACATGAACCAGATAATCAGCTTTTTTATAAATTTTATCGATCTCCTCCACTGGATCGTGAAACATAAAACGATCATCAATATTATATTCAGCAATTAAATATTTTGAAATGAGATAGTCATTCGTATTAAGTGAATTTTGTCCTTTTGCTCCAAACCAATCCAACTCAAAATTATCGTATGATTTGTTTCTTAATATGTTTACCGCTTTAACGAGATTTACTGGATTTTTTACTTTATAGACTGTTCCTACGGTCAAGAATTTAATCTTCTTGTTCCTATTTGTATGATTCCTTTTGTGGAATCTATCTAGATTCACACCATTTCTTATCACGAATATCTTTTTTTTCATAAAAGGACTATACGTAATCAGGTTTTTTGCATTTACATTTGTTTCCGTCACAACACAATCGGAAAAATGAAACAAAATATATGATAACCAGAATATTGGTTTATGCTTTGAGTAGGTAGCAGTCGAATAATCGCTGGCCACTACGACCAAATTTTTATTAAATAACTTTTGTAATATAGCTATTGAAGAAGCTCGTTTCATTATGCCGTGCACAATATCCGGTTTAAACTTCTTAATCCACATATTAATGTTCCTGATTTTTTCAATCTTATTCTTCGAATTCATCACTTTTACTACAACACCATTTTCTTCCAAAATACTATCGTAATACCCAGGACCGTCATAGCTTGCGATTTCCACTTCATGACCCTTTCGGACCATACCAATGGACAATTCAACAAGCTGTTTTTCTGCTCCCCCTCTCTGAATAGATCCAATTAAATATCCTATCTTCATTTTATGAATTATTCTTTCAAGTAATTCAGGTTGGACGATAAACGTGATTCATAAGCAATCATTACATCTATGTCCACTGTGAGTGCCAGCAAAACCCAAAATAATTTGTTGTAACCAATATGAAGTCCCATACCCAGCACCATTGCCATTAACAATACGGTAAAGAACATACTGCCCCATATTGTACCTCTCCGCTTCCATGCATCAAGTAAGATCACACCAATCATGGCCATGAAAAATATCATCCCAATGATCCCAAATGACAGTAATATCTGTAAATAAGTATTATGAGCAGCAATGGGGTTACTTCGATTGAGCATTAAGCCAAGTTTGTGGGCATAGCCGCCCCCATAGCCAATCACTGGGTTCATTTTGTACATCACTAAACCAGCTTCCCATATTTGCTGACGTGAACTCGTGTCACCCTTCTCAATCGTTGCCTGAATTCTTGTAATCAAAATGTTAGAGGAAGTAACAATATACACTAAAATTACGATGAGAATAGGAATCATCTTCATATATTTTGTCATTTTAACTTTATTGTAGTTAATTAATATTGAGGCCATTATTCCAACCATTAATGCAATTGCACCACTCCTACTGCCAGTTCTTATTAATGCATATAGCATACTAATAGTTCCTACTATAATAAACTTATTATATTTTTTTATGAGTGAAGATTTCCTTAAAAACAGAGTGAAGGTGCAAATCACTATTGCCGCATAGTGAAAGGCGAGCTGATTTAAATTCATTGTTGATATTCCGACACGATCACTTTTCACCTGAGTAATCATGGAAAAATTAATATTATTAAAGATTGAGATTACAAAGAAGGATATAAAGATCCACTTAATCATGCCTATATATGACCGTGGATCTTTTAATATATCAACTAACACCAAGTACAATATATAAACTTGGATATACGGCATCGTATATCTAAATAGTGAATAAAATGACACATTGACAGTAGTGTATCTATATATTTCTTCTAAAACAATTACTACTAGAAACAAAATCATCCATGGCCTTTCTCGACCCTGATGCATTACTTTCTTTGGGTAGAACACTACGTATGCAACCAGTATTATCACACCCAACAACCATGAAATATTTGTATTTTCTTTAATGAATGGGAAATATACTGAATCAAATATCGTCGATACTACAAATATTGAAGCTAGTAATCTTAGGAATCTATTTCTTGATCCAATAAACATACTCGCTTTCTGTTTTGCCATATCTGAACTATTCACTATTAATCACCCTGCACTCGAAACTTGTTTAAAAGAACGCATTAAATGATATACATAATTTACAGCATACGTATCACGGTGATATTTGATATTATGAAATACATCTCTGTACAAATCCATTCCTTTATCTATGGAATATTCGTTCTTGAATAAATGAAATGATAACTCCTGATATTTTTCCATAATATTTCCATTGACCAATAAGCTTTTAATATCTTGGTAATTTTGCTCCTCGTCATAATTATTTAGATCTAATCTTCCTGAAAAATTAATCCTTGCGAAATTTTCACAATTATCCTCTGTGATTAGGACAGGATAACGGCAGCCACGCATAGGCGATAATAGCGGCTTTGATAAGGACGCACCCTCCATCAGACTTCTTCCTGTACCCAGAACAAGATCAGCAATATCAATGATTTCACTGGCTGAATCTGTAAATTTGGGTTCGGTGATAATCACTCCAGTCTTTTCTATGTCCTTTTGGATTTCCTCTCTGATATTTTCGTTTTGGACACTTCCAACAACGATTAACCGGACATTTACTCCATCATCATTTAAACGCTTGACTAACTCTATTCCCTGTTTTATCGATTCGTAATATGTTATACCGATTCGTGTAATTCTTAAAATAACTTTGGCTTTTTCATTAATTAGATTTCTTATTTCATTGATTTTCGAATAGTCCTGTCTGACTTGAGACACACGGTTAGGGATCAGGTATATATTACGGCTTCCAAAATTAGTTTCATCGCTAAAATGCTTTCTATTTTCCTCGCTAAATACTACAACATCTTTGACATATGGATATTCTATAGCAATTGGATTCGGCCCTCCACATATTGTATGAATAATTGGTACTTTCTTTAGAAAAGAAATTGTTCGTCCAACAAACAAAGCTAATAGATCATACGCGTTGATAATATCAGGTTTTTCCTTTCCGCATATTTTAAATACTCTTACTAATATTGTAACGAATGAAAATACTTTTTTTAATTTAACATGATAAAATTTTGCTTTCATATTTAATAATGGTGGACATATTTCGTTTCCTATGCATACAACGCAACAGTCATATTCGTTGGTCAAGGCTTCCACTATGGTTTTAAAGCTAAAATAGTGGCCTCCAATCTTATTGGTTTTACTTGTAATAATGAACATCAGCTTCATTCAAATGCCCTCGCAAATTATCATAGTGCTCACTTCTTTTCTTATGATTAATATTTTATCCAATCAGACAAATCCTTTTGAATCAAATCCTGTAGCTTCAAGATATCAGGCTTAAATACATCAATCAACTTGGCCCTCAATTCCGTACTAATAACCGCATTTCTTAGAATATTATCTTCCTTCATTTTCTTCTTTATTTTTCGTAACAATTTGTCTGGAAGGATAAACTTTACAATCGGTTTTGCAAATTGATGCAACCTCCCTCTCCCGAGAACAATATCGTGGATTTTTTCACTTTTTGGTTTTCCAGAAATGTTGTGTCTTGTGGATAAATTCGGAATAAATGTTTCATCTACATCTAGAAAATTGAAAATCCTTTTCATTGATTCTTCAGGTTTATTTTCCAAATCACGGTTAAGGGTTATGTTCACATTACTAAAATATTTCATAAATGCTTTGACCTGGTTGTAATACATACCCAAATCCACATAATATCGCATAGGAATCCAGTTATTTTCCATACGCTTGGATTCCAACATTAAACATTCCTCAAACGATAAATGTTCTAAATTTCTCATAACAAGATAATTATGTGCTGACAAAGCTCTATCTACCGGATTTCGGATAAGTATTAAAATGTTAATATCACCCAAATACTCTTTTATTTTAGGAATTGAAGTCTCGTAGTAATATAAGTAGGTGACACTTGCTTCACCAATTGCTTTATAATCGGCTGCGTCTTTAAAAAAGTCTAAATAATCCTGCCACTCATAGATGGTTTTTTCTGTAATACTATCGTGATGTGGATCTTCAGGCGAAATATTAAGGTAGTTTTCTGAAACAAAGTATCGTAACTCTTTGTTACCGGGCATGAAAACTTCCGGATGCTGACGGAGGTAGTTGTACAAGGAACTGGTTCCACATCGCGCTGCACCAACAAGTAGAAAATTAGGTTTTATATTCCCTTGCATTATCTATTTCTCCCTGTTTAACTCACAATAGATTTAAGTTTTAATTTAAGTTGTCTCAAAAAAAGAAAATCACTCCGCTTGAATTTAAATATATCGCGTAATTTAATCTTGCAATGGTATGAATATAAATATAGAAAACCTACTCCTACCAATGAATAGCTGATTGAAGATGATATTGCAGCACCGACTGCACCATATCTTGGCAATAAAAATAAATTTAATATTATGTTTATCACTAACCCGGGAATAGTCACAATTAACGCGAGATCAGGTCTTCCTCTTCCCGCCAAATCCTGATTAATAATTTTGAAATTAAACATTGCAAATACTCCAGGTGCTAATAATTGCATGACTCTTACACTTCCCGAGTATTCATTTCCATAGACAAAAGGAATGGCAAAGGGTACAACTAATACGATCGTCATCATTAGCAGGAAGGAGAATAAACCTACCACCCTTAGCAACCTGGTAACTTTGTATGAAAACTCATCAATATTTTCAGCGTTTGCACTATGGGAAAACAAAACAGCAGTGACTCCCTGAGGTACGATCCACATAAGTTGTGCAATGTTAACTCCTACAGCATATAAACCGATTTGTTTTAAGGGGCACAATCGCTCCATCAGAAGAATATCGACCTTATAGTTGAGCTGCATCACAAAAAGTGCGAGCGCAAAAATTATGCCCTTACTAAATAGGGATTTGACTATGGTCGAGTCCCATCGTAATGAAATTTTCCCCACAAGTCGTGTTTGGGATATGGCATAAGTCGTCGTAAGAAACTGGCAGGCCAATAATGCCATAAGTGCCCCGCGCACCCCCAACTCAAGCACGTACACTAGTATTATGACAAATACCAACCGCAAGGCCTCGACCATCCAGGAGATCTTTGCCGTAACACCGACCAATCGATTTCCAAGAAATATGCCTTCACTGTAAGATGTGGTCACAAGGAGGGGCACCTGTGTCACAGCCAAAATAATCAACAACATTGAGAAATTAGGATTTCCCAATTGAGTCATGATTAATGTACATACTGTGATTCCTACGACACTTACCAGGATGGCTAATAAATATACCGCTCCCATCACTTTTTCGATAGGAAAAACTTTTTTCCCTATAAAATGAATCGCGGATTGACGGACCCCCATGTTTGTGAGGCTTATAAACATAGTCGGGATCACGATAATGGCTGCATATAAACCACGATCTTCTGGACCAAGTACCCTCGCCAGAATAATGCCAGTTATCGCACTAAGTACGATGACGGCAGCCTTAGAAGTCATCATAGCGATCGCGTCGTCAACAAAGGATCTTTGTTTATGACTTAACATGGCTCCGTGCTTTTATCGTCGCTGGAGATCCTACAGCAATTGTCTCCATTGGAACATCAATTGTGACAACAGAATTGGCCCCGATGACGGCTCTTTCTCCTACAATTATTCCACCAATAATAAGCGATCCGGCGTAAACAACTACTCCGTTTCCAATAGTCGGGTAATTTTTTTCTCCTTCACCTTTCCCGTGGCTTCCGATCGTTACCTGCTGAAAGATAGTGACGTCATCATTAATGATCACACCTGCCCCGATAACGATACCTGTCGGGTGTGGGAAACGAATCTTCCGTCCAATTATTGCCTGGGGATGGATGTGACAGCTTGAGATAAGGGCTTGAAAATAGGTTAATGGAGCCACAAATATTCTTATTATTTTTTTGTTACTTAGATATCTATTAATACGATATATCAATGTTATCTGGAGAGAAAGATTGAAAAACATGTACCATAACCAACTAAATACATTGCGCTTTTTATAGGAATATATATCAGACATTATATCTTTCATACAATCAATAAAACTATATTTAGATACAGTTTCGGTAATCATCTTTTCGGCTCTCTCTATTCCCGATAACTTGCTTCTTGCACATGAGCTGCTGACATACTCCTGCCTTCACAGTCCACAAATAAAACCTCAGTTTCAAGATCGATACCGTACTTATCAAAAAGTACATGTTGGACATACTTAATCAATTGCAGGGCATCCGATGCTGTCGCCCCCCCCTTGTTCACAAAAAAATTCGCATGCTGAGTGCTGACCTGCAAACCTCCGATCGAGTACCCTTTTAATCCCGCATCCTCAATTAATCTTCCTGGCGGCCCGTACGATTGGTACAGACTCTGATCCGACCTAAAAACCGATCCACAGGAAGGTAGCTTTCCCGGGAATTTTCTCTTGCGTTCCGAAATAATCATCAGCATTTCTCTTCGCACCTCAGATGGGGAGGACTGATCAAGCGTAAGTCTTGCTTCTAAAATAATTTCCCTCGAATTCAGAAACCGACTATTCCTGTAAGAAAATACACACTCTTCCGGTTTGACCTTGTAGATTTTTCCATCCAGAGTCATGAAAGTGATTTCGATTAATGAATCGCTGATCGATTTTCTCTGCGATCCTCCGTTCATTGTGATCAGGCCGCCAAGCGTACCCGGAATCCATATGGCATGCTCCAGGCCCGAGAGTCCACGGGTTTGTGCGCAACGTCCCAGGCGCAACATGCTCACACCTGCCTGGGCCAGAATTTCTTTCCCTTTAACCTGAAGTGCGCTGAAACGATCACCAATTCTACAGATGACACACGCCAGATCACCATCCGCGAAGAAAAGATTCGTACCTCTCCCGATGACAACAACGGGTACTGCACCTTGAACAGCCTTCGATAAAATTTCCGTCAGCTGGTCGATCGAGTGCGGTTCAACAAGAATCGGTGCTCTGCCCCCGATCTTCCACCAGGTTAATCGAGACAGATCTACATTTTCCTCGAATGCAAGGTCTCTAATTTCTTTCAGATTTCTGACAGTTCCATTAAGATCCATAAGATATGGACTACACCTCCTCCCCTTCCCCAGTCTGCACGGCTTCGACTTCAACTCCTAAGACTTTCATTCTATTTGGAACATTTTCATACCCACGTTGGATGTTTCGGGCTTTATGGATCTTTGTTATTCCAGTCGCGGCACATGCCGCAAGAACAAGAGCGGCACCACAACGAATATCGAGTGCGACCACATCCGTTCCTTTTAACTCAGATGGACCATGGATCACAGCACAATTCCCGTAGGCTTCCGCAGACATTCCCATCTTTTTCAGTTCCCCGACGTATTGAAGCCGTTCCGTAAACCGCTGATCCGTGATCGTACTCTCCCCCCGGCATCGGGAGGCTAAAACGGCAAATACTGGCTGCATGTCACTGTTCACGCCGGGGTAAGGACCGGTAAACAGGTCAAAGGATTTAAAGGGCCGGTTCTTCCCAGACGCGTACACATTCCCGCCCCACTCGAAGACATCCACCCCAATCTGTCGAAGGTAGGTGACATCAGATCGAATGTATTCAAGATTGAAGTCTCGAATACAGATCTCTCCACCAGTTAAGGCAGCGGCAATAATATATGTGAGTGCTTCATCCCATCCCGGCATGATCGCGTGGTCACATCCATGAAGTTCCCGTCCACCTTCCACTTCCACCACACGGTTACGGACCGTGATATTGGCTCCCATTTTATTCAGGCATACAGCCATGTCGGCAATTTCAGGCCGCGTGTGAGCATTGAAGATTCTCGTCTTGCCCTTTGCAAAAAGAGCGGCAAGCATGATGGTTTCCGTGCCGGTTGTCGTAGGCGTGTAAAGATGAATGTCACAGCCCACAAGCTTATCCGCCTTCACCTCAATGGCCTCATTACCCTCATTAACCTCAGCTCCAAGACGTTTCAATCCTTCAAGATGCAGATCATATCTACGGTCACCCAAGCTGCATCCACCTGGAACGCCCACTCTGGCGTACCCACATTTTCCAGCTAGAAGACCCAGATAAAGAAGTGAGTATCGGAACCGACTCGCAAGGGAAAAAGGAATATCCCGTCCATCCATTTTTTCAGGATCCAGTGTAATCCTTCCATCCTGATAATCCAAACTACAGCCTAAATGGGTAAGTACATCAAGCTGTGCGCGGAAATCCTGAAGCATAGTGGGGACATTGGACAGGACTACAGGTTCCGTTCCAGCAACCGCAGCAACCATGATGGGCAGCATGGCATTCTTCGCACCCCGCACCGCCATTTCCCCGGAGATGACGGCAGGACCATGAATCAGGAAAGTATCCAAGCTCTTATTTTCGTTCTCATTTTTCGCTAATGGTTTAGTTTCTTTCATAGGCTAATTCCAAGATATAGAATTTTTAAGACCCAACTTGTAGACAGCGCCTCGGAGAATCAGAGAAAAAAGGCCGTTATAAAGTAAAAAATAATCCGCGACCTTTCGCTTGCGTAAATTCGCATCCAAAAAAGACTGCATAATGGATTGGCGGAAATACCTGGCAATTCGATTCGGAGGAACATGGACCCGTTCCATATAACGTTCTGGTACCTTCAGGCCGATGTAATCAAGAAAGTCAACTGCGACACCCAGCATTTTCATGATTTTTCTCTTTGAAACCTGGGCAAAGAAGGAATCAATTTCTTTACAATCCAGCGTGCTAAGAGCCTGAGCAAGGTCGATATAATGCAAAAGCGTGACACGCATGGCACTCTTTCCCGCATGCTCCAGAAGGTAGATCGAACTGAGTAACTGGTTCAGAGCAGGAACCCCCTCTACTATTTCCGCGGAAGCAAGGCTTTCCTTGACGAACTTATGGGACAGACCAAAATTATCGTAACACCAATGCAGTTCCACAACGATGCCTGTTTTGCCCTGAACAGCCAAGTTATAAAATCCCCTGGGAAATTCATCCTTGTTGAATGAATATCCATGCTTTGTTGTCAGGAGAGCCAGGACATGATTCAAACTATCTCTTTGGACAAGGATATCAATGTCTCCTACTCCCCTCATAAGATCATCGTGATAAAGTCTCGTACTCAACGGAAATCCCTTTAGTACGACATGATCGATTTGTTGCTCTGTAAGGATTTCGCTAAGTTCAATCACGGTGTCCTTCACTTTCCGAGCCCCGGCAATCGTTTTTGCCACTTGGTTCCCGATTTGTCCGGAATACGAGGAAACGTAGGAAGATCTGGGACTTTTGGCCCACATGATCAGGAGCTTATTCTGATTGACCAGATTCAGACAGATTTCACACTCATCAACACGGTGCACATCATTATTTTCATCCATGTAACAAGGAAGATCCAGTTCATGAAGAATGGAATAGACATGGGAACAATCGATTATCGGTTCGACCATTGTATGCAACGACTCAAGTGATAAAGAATCACCCGTTCAACTATGAAAAAGATTGGATCGTAATCTCAAGTCCATCATCGATGGCAGTTTCAGGTTTATATTGCAGTTTGATGAGAGAATGGGTCAGATCGGCCAGGGAATGCTCGACATCCCCGGGCCTGCTCGGCTGGTAATCGGGCGTCTGATCACTCCCCGTAAGGATAAGAATTTTCTGTGCCAGTTCGTTGATGGTGGTTTGATTCCCACCAGCCACATTGAAAAACTGGCCATTGGCGGACTCGTCGGCGGTGGCTGCCAGAAGGTTGGCACGCACGGCATCGAGGACAAAGGTGAAATCTCTCGATTGCTCGCCATCCCCAAAAATGATCGGCCGATTCCCTGTCAAAGCGGCCTGCATAAATAGCGGAATCACGGCCGCATAGGGTCCGCTAGGACTCTGCCTGGGTCCAAATACATTAAAATACCGGAGCCCGATGGATTGAAGCCCGTAACAGAGCCTGAAAATGTCAGCGATATCTTCGTTCATGCTCTTTGTCATCGCGTAGGGCGACAGGGGAGTTCCTTCTTCACCTTCAATTTTGGGAAGCTTCCGGGAGTCACCGTACACGGAGGACGAGGAAGCAAAAACCAGCCGTTCAACTTTATGTCGGACTGAACTCGTAAAGATATTGACCGTACCCTGAACGTTGACTTCCATTGAGGTCTGGGGATTCTCCATGGAACGGGGAACACTTCCCAGGGCCGCCTGGTGAAAAATAATGGAATTTCCATGGACGGCATTCATGCAGGTCTCAAAAGAGCGTATATCGCCCTTGATAAATCGGATCTTTCCTTCAAGGTGCTGAATGTTTTCAAAATATCCTGTGGATAGATCATCCAGAATCGTAACTTCAGCTCCCAGGTCCACGAGAGCATCGACAAGGTGTGAACCGATGAACCCGGCTCCACCTGTGACAAGAACGGGCTTGTTTTCCAGAGCTTGAAACCGTTCTTCCGAAAGGTAGTTCTGAGTCATGCCTTCACCACGTTAGGCCGTGATTCCCTAAAGACACCCCTCGTATCAACAATCAGGGATGCGGCGCGCAGGAGCAGGTCATAATCCACGGAAGAATGGTCCGTCACGATAATGACAGCATCGGTGCCCTTGAGAACATCCTCCGTCCAGGGCACGGACCGCATCTGCGGAAGATCGGGCCAGGTCCGCATGCTTGGGGCAAAGGGGACATGCGGATCGTGATAGGACACTTCCGCTCCCAGGTGAAGAAGATGTTCAATAATTTCGAAGGCTGGACTCTCTCTGGGATCATCGATGTCTTTCTTGTATGCCAGTCCCAGGACAAGAATTTTCGAACCCTTTACCGGTTTTTTCCGATCATTCAACGCAAGCTGGAGTTTTTGAATCACGTACTCCGGCATGGCCACATTCACATCACCGGCCAGTTCGATGAACTTGGGTTGAATCCCGTATTCTCTTGCTTTCCAGGAAAGATAAAAGGGATCAAGGGGAATACAGTGTCCGCCCCAGCCCGGGCCTGGATTAAACCGCATGAATCCGAAGGGCTTGGTCGACGCCGCATCGAGAACATCCCAGATATCGATCCCCATTCGGTCGTATACAACCTTCAGCTCGTTTACGAGGGCGATGTTCACGGCACGGAAGATGTTTTCCGTGAGCTTCGATGCCTCAGCGGCCCGGGCGGAAGCCACCCGCACGGTTTTTTGAATAGCCTTTGCATAAAGGGATTCCGCAAGATCGCCGGACACCTGATCGACACCACCGACGACTTTGGGGATGGTCCGGGTCTCAAATTTCGGGTTTCCGGGATCTTCCCGCTCTGGAGAAAAGGCCAGAAAGTAATCGCTTCCAAGGGTTAATCCCGTTTGATCCAGGATACCCTTTACCAGTTCATCGGTCGTGCCCGGGTACGTCGTCGATTCAAGGATTACAAGCTGTCCTGCCCGAAGATGTTTTTTGATTTCCTCCGTCGTGCTGACAACATAGGACATGTCCGGCTCCCTCTGGGGGGTCAGGGGGGTTGGAACGCAAATGATCAGGACATCGGGCTCTCCCAACCTGGAGAAATCGGATGTTGCCTTGAATCTATCCTGTTCCACGACCGACTTCAGGCGGGCTCCCTCCAGGTGCTTGATGTAGCATTCCCCGGCAGCGATTTTTCTACCCTTTTCCGGATCCACGTCAAATCCCAGAACAGAAAATCCCTTTTCCGCGAAGGCGAGCGCAAGGGGTAGGCCCACGTATCCCAACCCGATCACCCCAATCACAGCGGATGCGTTGTTTATGTTCTGTTTCAATGATTCTGCATGTGACATAGAGTTTTCCTTACCTGTGTATTATTTCTTCCGAGAAGGAGCAGGTTTTGGGGTTATAGACAATAAACCCCTCCTGCCGGAGGTCCGGTGTGAGGCCATACAGGAGGTCATTTCCTGACCGGTTGACGACTCTGGCGCCGGATTCCCGCACGATGATCGCGCCGGCCGCGGTATCCCACAGCATGGTTGGATTCATTCGGATATATAGATCCGCGCTTCCCTCGGCCACCGCGCACATCTTGGCGGAACTGCCCCGTTCGATTCGATGACGAACTGGAAAATACTTCATTACGGCATCGGTTTCCGGGGAAGGATGGGAGCGGCTCACAACAGCGGTGACGGGTTCTTCCGTTCCTGCAGCGGAGATCGATTCGGCAGGCTCTTTTCCCTTCTGCCGCCGCACGCCGTTACCTTTCGAGGCCCAGTAAAGAAGATCCAGGGCGGGAATCCCGATCACACCAAGCACCGGGTTTCCCTTATCGACAAGGGCCACATTGACCGTATATTCCCCGTTTCCCTTGAGGAACTCCTTGGTGCCATCCAGGGGATCCACCAGCCAGTACCTGGACAGGGTCGATTGCGAAAATCTCTCCGGGTCCCCTTCCTCGGAAATCACGGGGATTTCCGGTACCACGGCAGTCAACCCATGAACCAGGATGTCATGGGAAGCCCGGTCCGCTCTCGTCACCGGCGATCCGTCTCCCTTTTTCTGAGCATCGGCTTCCGTGACCGGGATCGCGAGAATTGCTTCTCCGGCCTTGCGAACCAGTTCAATTACGCTAGGGAGTAAAGAATGATAATTTATGGTCATATTCTTGTCATCTTATGAAGTCCCTGGTTGTGAGGGTGAAGAAAACTGGGACTGCCGCGCTTCGCTCGCAGTGACGTGAGGTTTGAGATTGCTTCGCTTCGCTCGCAATGACTACTGAGGTAGCTGGGTGCGTTGTTTGAAATGACATGAGTTTGAGATTGCTTCGCTTCGCTCGCAATGACGGCTGAGGATTTATGATCATTTTGTCGTGTCAAAAAATGCCATCCATTTCTTAATGTAGGTTCTATCCAGATCCTCTATACAATACTGATCCATTTTCTCTGTGTCCGCGCGGTCTTGAAGCCTCCCGGAAATGCTTTTCAGGATGTAGAGATCTTCGCGTGTAACGATTGGGATATCCTGGTCTTCAAAATGAAGAAAGTTCTTTCGTTTCAGGACTTCTTCTAAAAAGACAGTATCCGCGATCATAAAATCCACAATGAATTCTTTTCCGTCCCGTTCCCCAACGATCCTCCAGATCCTGGCGTGCTCAAATCGCATAGCGCTCTCTTGCGGAATGACTCTATCCATCTTCTTTTCCAGTGCCTCTACAATTCTTTTTTCTGGCACATCCTCGGTCGTGATGAGAAAATCGACGTCTACCGTGGCCCTGGGTTCCACAAGTACGCTGAAGGCCAACCCGCCGATCAGGGCGAAATTAACCTCAAGCTCATCCAATGTCTGGACAAGATCCAATAATATCCGGGTCAGGAATTTCTGGAATTCCATGCTCGGCTCTTGGATGCGACGATTTCACGGAAGAGAAGTTTTTCCGCTTCTCTCTCGTCGCAATGGCTTTTCAGATTGGCAAGTCGTAAATTCAGGCACAATTCCGTCAATTCCGCCCAGGTGTACAGATTTTGAATTGCCTGTTTTTGATCCAGGGATTTCAGGGTGGGGTTTTCGTTTACCATAATAGGAAAGGGAACACTTGATTGGTGAGATTGCTTCGCTTCGCTCGCAATGACGGCTTTTGTGCGTCCACATCGTAGTGACAAATCTGCGTTGTCATTACGAGGCCGAAGGCCGAAGTAATCTCGTTGTTGTTATCTCGGCAGTGCACGTACGTCCCGTAACATGCAGCCTCAAACTTATTGTCACCCTTCCGCCACAGATAAAACCAGTGTCGGGGGCGTCAATTCGGCACGCAAGTTACGTCCCGTAACTTGCAGCCTCATTGAGATTGCTTCGCTGCGCTCGCAATGACTGCTGAGGAGGGTAGGTGCATCGTTTGTAGTGACAAATCTGCGTTGTCATTACGAGGCCGAACGCCGAAGTAATCTCGTTGTTGTTATCTCGGCAGTGGCTCGCGGTGACATAGTGTTTAGAGATTGCTTCGCTTTGCTCGCAATGACGTCTGAGGAGGCTAGTGCGTCCATTGCCTTACCATAATGATGTAATCAGGATTCATTGGAGAGCCTTTGGCGCAAATATTTTAGGTCCTCGTGGTCCTTGTCCCTTCCAATATGTTCCTTATTCTGAATCAAGGCTTTTACACCAATATATGGAACCATGATGAGACCCTTAGGATGGTCTACGCTTTCCAGTACTCTTTCCTTCCAGGCCTCTTCAAAAGAGACCCCGGTGATGGTGTTCATCAAATCAATTCGATTCGGTGGTCTGCCGTATTGGATGATTTGACATGGAACAAGAAGATCGTCGACGGATTGAATGCCGAGTGGGTCTCCTCCCCAGAAAGAAAGAAGGGATTGAAACAATGCATCAGCATTCTCCGTGGTCGGTTCGTAGAAAATACCGATATCACCGGTCAGCCTTACATATCCATAATAAATCACAGCTTCGCCGCCAACAATGACATAATGGACACGATTCAGATCCAACAAATATAAGAATTCTAAAACATCGGTTGAGAATGAATTCGGTGACATCGAACCGTGCGATCCTCCCTTACATCTTTACAGGTCTCACCGTAATAACGGATTCGGAGCTCTCTGGCGACTGCCTGTCGTTCTTCCGGTGTCATCGCCAACTGCTGGGCGATGTCCCAGTCCTCGGCTTCTGAATAATTCTTTGCAATATTAACGATTCTTTCCATCATTGATAGCTCAGGATAATGTAACTTGTTAGTGAGATTGCTTCGCTGCGCTCGCAATGACTGCTGAGGAGGGTAGGTGCATCGTTTGTAGTGACAAATCTGCGTTGTCATTACGAGGCCGAAGGCCGAAGTAATCTCGTTGTTGTTATCTCGGCAGTGGCTCGTGGTGACATAGTGTTCAGAGATTGCTTCGCTTCGCTCGCAATGACAGCTTTTGTGCGTTCACTTCGCAGAGACGATTTTTTGTTGTCATTACGAGGCAGAAGGCCGAAGTAATCTCGTTGTTGTTATCTCGGCAGTGGCTCGCGGTGACATAGTGTTTAGAGATTGCTTCGCTTCGCTCGCAATGACAGTTGAAGAGGGTAAACGCGTCGCTCGCGGTGACAGCTTTTGTGCGTCCACCTCGCTGTGACAGATGCTACGCATTCTCGTGGTTGACGCCGATGTAGCCCTCTTTTTCGAGGTAGAGAAGGACCTGCTGGGCCGCTTCCTCGGGAGAAACCTGTGTCGTATCAAGGACGATCTCGGCATCTTCAGGAATTTCGTACGGATCGGAGATTCCCGTGAATTCCTTGATGATCCCGGCCCTGGCCTTTGCATAAAGGCCCTTGCGGTCCCGCTGTTCGCAGACTTCCAGCGGGGTGTCCACATAGACCAGGACGAACCCGCCCTTGGGTTCGATCATCTTTCGGACTTCCTTCCGCACACTGTCGTAGGGGGCAATCGGGGCGCAGATGGCGATGGCGCCGTTCTTCGTATTCTCTGAGGCGACAAACCCGATCCTGCGGATATTGATATCCCGATGCTCCTTGGAGAAACCAAGCTCCGAAGAGAGGTTTTTCCGAACAATGTCGCCGTCCCACATGCTGACGGACCGTCCCCCCATTTCCAGGAGCTTCACGAGAAGAACGTTGGCAATCGTCGATTTGCCCGATCCGGAAAGACCCGTAAAGAAAACCGTAAAGCCCTGTTTGTACCTGGGCGGATAGGTCTTCTTCAATTCCTTCATGACTTCCGGGTAAGAAAACCACGAGGGTACATCTCGACCATCGGCCAACCGGTCCCGGAGTTCGGTCCCGGAGAGGTTCCGCACGACGGCTCCTTCCGGAACCTCGTCTTCGGGAACGTAAATATCCTGGTTTTCAAGGTAAACCATCATTTTGAAGGGAACCATGGAAACGCCCAGCTCCTCTTCATGCTTCTGCATCAGTTCCTGCGCGTCATAGGGACCATAGAAGGGCTTACCGGTCGAATCGGATCCCGGACCCGCGTGATCACGTCCGACTATCAGGTGGGTACACCCGTGGTTTCTTCGGATGATCGCGTGGAGCAGGGCCTCGCGAGGCCCTCCCATGCGCATTGCCAGGGGAAGGAGGCTCAGCATAACGGTGTTGGCGGGATAATGTCCCAGGACGGCCTGGTAGCACCGGACCCGTGTGTAGTGATCGACATCCCCGGGCTTGGTCATTCCGACCACGGGATGAATCAGGAGGCTGGCCTGGTGCTCCTTGGCGGCCCGGAAGGTGAGTTCCTGGTGGGCACGGTGCATGGGATTCCGGGTCTGAAAAGCCACAACCTTCCGCCATCCATACTTGGCAAAGGTTTCCCGGACTTCCTTCGGAGTGAGGCGAAGGGGCCGGTAATCGTAATGAGTCGGAAGCTGGAGGCCTTCTATCTTCCCTCCCAGGTAGACCGGGTGGGTCTGCGTGAGAACGTAATTCACTCCAGGGTGTTCCTTATTTGTCGTTCCAAAGGTTTTCTGCGCCTCGTCTTCACGGTCGGGCCGATAGACCGATTCAATGTGAAGCACGGCCAGCATAACGCCTTCAAAATCTCTCAGGGCCAGGTGATCGCCCTCTTTGACCTTGCCTGCCAGATCTTCCGTCACGTCCAGTACAACCGGCAAGGGCCACAGTGTACCGTTCGCCAGGCGCATGGAATTCACGACCCCGTCGTAGTCAGCCTGGGTCATGAATCCCTGGAGCGGCGAATAACTTCCGTTCAGAAGCATTTCCAAGTCACAGAGCTGACGAGGCGTCAGGTCCCATGAGGGCCAATCTTTCGACTGTTCCTTCAGCTGGGCCGCACGGGATGGCTCGACGACCAGATCGACAAGGTCTCCGCCGTAGGGTGGAATCAGATGAGATACCATAGGTAAACCTCCCAATTTCTTTGAAATATTTTTCTTATTTTTGCTCTGGAGGAATCTCCAGTATGCGTCATAACCTTTTATCTTCCAGCAAGTTCAGCAGGTAGGCACCATATTCCGTTTTGGTGAGGGGTTCCGCGAGATTTCGGAGCTGCTCATTGTCAATGAAACCTTTTTTCCATGCAATCTCTTCCACGCACGCGATCTTAAGACCCTGGCGCTCCTCGACGATCTGAACAAAGTTCGCGGCATCCAGAAGGGAATGGTGCGTCCCGGTGTCCAGCCAGGCAAATCCGCGACCCATGACCTCGACGTTCAGTTCGCCCCATTCAAGGTAGCGTCGGTTGACATCGGTGATTTCCAGTTCACCCCGGGGGGAACGCGTCAGTGATTTTGCCACTTCGACCACGCGGTTGTCATAGAAATAGAGACCGGTCACGGCATAATGGCTTTTTGGTTTCGCCGGTTTTTCTTCGATCGAAACCGCCCGCCCGTTCTTGTCGAAGTCCACTACGCCGTAGCGTTCCGGGTCTTTCACGTAATATCCAAAGACGGTTGCCCCGGATTCCCGGGCTTCCGCGGCCTGCAACATTTCGGGTAATCCCTGGCCGTAAAAGATATTGTCTCCAAGGATCAGGCAGGCAGGGGAATCCCCGAGAAATTCTTCCCCGATCAAAAAAGCCTCGGCCAGCCCGCCGGGAAACGGCTGTTCGGCGTAGGAAATTTTCAGTCCCCACTGGCTTCCGTCCTCCAGGAGGTTTTTGAACAGTACCTGTTCGTGGGGGGTCGTGATGACCAGGATATCTCGGATGTTGGCCTGCATTAACGTCGAGAGCGGATAGTAAATCATCGGCTTGTCATATACGGGGACAAGCTGTTTGGAAACGGCTCGTGTGACGGGGTGCAGACGCGTTCCCGCTCCGCCCGCCAGGATGATGCCTTTTCTCTTCATAATTTCCATGTATTCGTTCTCACTAGAAATGTAATAATTATGCTTAAATACGCTCCCGCCCTCTCGATTACATACAAATCGAGAAACATAGGCTCAAATAAGACAAAAGGTGGCGCTGATGACCACCTCCTCATCTGAACCCTGTATCATCAATTATTGGCGACATGGTATCATAATTTCCCTATGAATCACAAGTGGTATGCCGTCTGGACCCGCTCCCGACATGAGTTCGTTGCCGCCGGCGAACTCGAGCGGAAGGGCTTTACGATCTTCCTTCCTACCGTTGATAAACTCTCCTCTCGGAAAGATCGGAGAAAGGTCTATACCGCTCCCCTCTTTCCCGGATATCTCTTTGTGCAGACGGAGATGGATACGGAGCATTATGTCCGCATTGTGCGCTCCGTCGGCGTTGCCCAGGTCCTCGGGTACCACATGGGGAAAGCGGACCCGGTCCGGGAGGAAGAGATCGAATCGATCAAGATCATTCTGGATGGAAAGATCCCCGTGGAGGACCATCCTTTTCTTCCCGAAGGATCACATGTTCGGGTATTAACGGGACCGTTAAAGGGTGTTGTTGGTATTCTTAAAGAATACAGGGGCAAGCGAAGGATCGTCGTCCAGGTGGAACTCCTCCGCCAGGCCATCGCCTGCGAACTCACTCTCGCCGACGTGGTACCGATCGAGACGATTTCATTACTTAAATAGAACAGATGGTTTATTTGGTTTATTTGGTTTATTTGGTTTGTCTGGTCTGTCTGGTTGACGGTTCGCCCACACAACCACCCCCCGTCGACCTCCTGGGATTACCTATCTAGGGTGGAGTGGTAGACGGTTCGCCCACACAACCACCCCCCGTCGACCTCCTGGGATTACCTATCTAGGGTGGAGTGGTAGACGGTTCGCCCACACAACTACCCCCCGTCGACCTCCTGGGATTACCTATCTAGGGTGGAGTGGTAGACGGTTCGCCCATACAACCACCCCCCGTCGACCTCCTGGGATTACCTATCTAGGGTGGAGTCGGTTTATCTAGTTTTTCTAGTTTATCTAGCTTTTCTAGTTTATCTAGCTTTTCTAGTTTATCTAGTTTTTTTGGTAGATTATCCCTAGGTCCTGATACTTTCTCTTTTGTAGATGTTGAACATAATATTCTCTTATATTACTTACATTTCCCCTTGCCTAACTTGCAATCTTCCGAAAAGAACTAACAAGACTGCTTCGGAAAAACCTTCCTTTGAGTGTCCACCTCGCAGTGACAGGACAAGGTAGAACTATACAATCTGTTAGGTACCAGAACTCGATCGCCGCGTTGCCTGACGGCTCCTCGCGATGACATCCGTGGCTGTCATTACGAGCACACCGAAGGTGGAGCGAAGTAATCTCATAAGTGAGAGACTGCTTCGGCGTTGCACTCCTCGCAGTGACGGGATAAGGTAGAGCAATGCAATCTCTTTGCTGTCTGCATTATTAGGTACAATTCACTAAATCCATCTTGTTTCGTCGCTTTCCTGGCCTTAGCTTTACAAGCAAAGACTGGAAGCTCGAAGAGCGAAAGCGGACATGTCATGCCGTAGCCATTTTGGGTGGAGAAGGCGGAAAAATTCATGAAATCCCAAATTCTTAACCGTCCCGACTCATGTAGAATCTGCACTTTCTAACCCGCTCTTCCGGATTTATCAATCACGGGAAGGGTTTTCATTGATTTAAATTAATCCCCTGCTCATGGTGATATTTTTGTACGGGGTTCAAAAACCCCTACTTTTGGAGGATAGACATCCCGTTTTGAATATGTTCAGGTAAAAACTTCAATGCTCTGATTGGAGGCTAGAATGAGACACTTAGGAATCTTTTCTCTCCTTCTGGGCCTGTGCGCCGCCCTTACTGCCGGTACTCAGCTCTTTGGCCCGGAATCTTTCACTCGAGAATCGGGAGGCCCCACGGAATTTGTGGCCACCTTTCCCGCCTGCACCACGGACGGTCCGCTGACTTTATCCGTGATCAACGGGGACATCTCCGGAAAGAATCGCGTCTCCTCAGCTCATATCTGGCTGAACGATGTGGAAGTCCTCTCCCCTTCCGATCTGAATCAGCAGACCGACTCGGTCGTCAAACCCCTGGAGACCATCGCACCTATGAACACCCTTCGAGTACAGCTCACGGCGGGTCCAGGCGGGACGCTCACGGTGGAGATCACGACGGAGGCCTCCTGCGGGCTTCAGATTGAGATTACCCAGCCGGGGGATCTGGCCTATCTGACCAGCAAGATCGTGAACCTGGAAGGGACGGTCGTTTCGGAGGATCCCCATTTTGTGATCTTTCTCAACCAGGCCCTGGGAGTGATCGTTGATTCCAACCACGCCGGGACGTCTGAAGATCCCTACCTCTGGTACGCTAAGAGGATGGTGTACTCTGATCATAATACCTTCGAGGCAAAGATCGTTACAGCTTCAGGGGAAGAAGATACGGATACCGTCACCGTCATTCCCTACCCTTCCGGCTCACTGTTCTACTTCGGCGTTCAGGAACCCGACTTCATTACCGGGATGCGCGTCGACTACATCTTCGAAGCCGAGGTCGCGAATATCAACCAGGTGACGATCGATTATGACGGGGACGGCACTCCGGAGGAGACGCTAACGGAGATACCGGATGAAATCAATCACGTTTTTGATACACCGGGGATCTATTTTTCTACATTGACCGCTCGGACGCAATACGGACAGACCTATTCCGACACAGCCACGGTTGTTGTGCAATCCCGGGACGAATTCGAAGCACTCCTTCAACAGAGGTGGAGCGACTTTCGTGCGGCGCTTCAATCAGAGGATTTCGAGCTCATCGAATCCTTTTACGGGGAATCGACCTGGATGCGGCACGAGCCCGCGCTTCGAGCTCTGCAGGCAAGTGGACGGTTCCAGGAGGCGGTGAGTCAGATGACCGATATTGAACTTGTTTCACGATGGGTGGACGGAATTGCCGAGTGCCTCATGATCCGGGAAGACGAGACCGGCGTAAACCGGGGCCATTATGTTTCCTTTGCCCGCTCCCCCTATGGGGAATGGTACGTGGTGGATTTCTGATGGAATTCCATCCGATTCAGAAGATCAGGAGCCTCCCGAAAGCCGTGAAATGGATGATCGCTGTCCTTGCTTTCCTCTTCATCCTCTCGAACCTCTACCATTGGAGTAAGGTAATTGGACTCCCCCTCTTTTATTACATCCCAGAACATAGCTTCACGGTCGTCGATGCGGATACTGGGGAGTCGATTGAAGGTGTGGCAGCGGTTGAGATCTACGAGATGAGTCCGATCTATGACAGTAGTGAGGCTTTCAAGTTTATACTCCCTTTTCTTGATCCGTGGGCTGGAATGGTGAATCCCGCCAAACTGGGCTCCCAGCTACGAATCGGCCTTCGTGAAGGCGTAAGTGATTCCGAAGGAAATATCAAAATTCCCTCCTTTGGGCCAGTGCGAAGAAGGCGAAACTTTTCCTGCACAGATTTAGATATTGATCTCATTTTGGTCCACAAAGCATACGAAATAGAATTTATTAACAACAACGCTTTTCCTCCCTTCCATGAGCAAAATACAAAATTTTTACCGAATTGGAATTCAAAATCACTTGAGGTAAGAAAGCTTCCAGACTTATCAGAAGAGGAAATATGTAAGAAATTATTACCTACTATTTATAAAGTTATAAGAATAATCATCGGTTCGTATTCAATACACTCCGACACAATAGAATATGCATTATCAAATGCAAAAACAGCATCAAAAACGTTAGATTCTTATCGAATAGAGATTGAAAAGAGGTGCTCTAGATATGAAAATTAAATTATTTACTATATATTTTTTACTCATGGCATTATCTCTTGTTTCATATGATGAAAAGGTTCACTCAAAAATATCAGGTCAAAGTCTCGATACATCATCTCAAATTAAAAACTTTAACAACGCACTACTTATTAGTCCATATTTTAAAATCATTGACAATTCTTACATGGATTGGGTTGACAAAGGAACCATTGAAGAAGACGGATGGCGTGGCAAACACACTTTTGGATATGATCCGTTTGGACAACCCAATGAAGACATCCGAAGAAGCTTTAACCATTTCTACGACCCGGTCCATTTCATCCCACTCCGAGACCCATGTGTTACCTTTGATTGGTTTAATCTTCCCGACCCTGTACAAGCACATTTCTGGGCAATGAATGGAAGTTCTCAGCTCGAGAATATCTATGACTGGGAGCATACAAAAGAATACCTTTATTTGGCTTTAACTTCATCATACTCTTATTTGAGAAAGGTTAACTTAAAGAAGTTTTATCTTTCACTCGGACACATGATTCACATGGTTCAGGATATGGCCGTACCTGCCCATGTACGAAATGACAACCATGGGATTAATTTTTATCCCTGGTCTACTTCACGAGCACAAGCTTTTGAGAAAGAGAGATACGAAGCCTATTGTTCAACGAATTTCAAAAATCTTGATTATGAACCAAATGGAACCTACCAGTTTGATGATTTCTATGACTATTGGAGTAATAGTAATCAAACCGGACTGGCAGAATTTACTAACCATAATTTTATTTCCCAGGACACCAACTTTGATCACTTTCATTTTGATTGCAGGCAGGATAATTTATTTCTTGCGCCCCTCTGGGAAAACATATATGACGATTTAAACGATGAAGAAGTAGCACATGTCGTAAGATATTACCTCCACACAATTCATGATTTATACACCGACCAGATATACCCGGATGTTCCAATTTCAGCACTTTCCTATTGGGACTTTTTTCTGGAGGAATATGGGCCTCAGGTTCTTTCAATGAATAGCACAATCTATCTTTCAAATGCACTAATTCTGCTTCCGCATGCTACGGCGTACAGCGCCGGCTTGCTGGACCATATTTTCCAGCCACAAATTGATGCAAAGGTAAAGCTGGAACCAGCGGATGGACTGATAACAGCTCAAATTACAAATATTTCCGATATCGATTTTGGACCCGGAGACATACATATCACCACCTTTCCCCATGATTCAAATTCAAATTGGGAACCCCAGTGGCTGGAAAATCCCGGCTCTTCCGTGCTGTTTAATGGTGCCGAATCACTGCATATCTCCGGACTTCAAGCCGGCCAGACATTGGATATCCCACACATTTTCTTAAACCTTACAGAGAATTACTCTTCTACCATACAAATTCTGTTTTTCTTCAACGGTGAAATTCAGGGAGATGACAATCGCACTGTCGCCAAAGTTATCACTGTGGACGTTGAGATGCCGGAAGTTCATTTTAATGAGATCAAGATGGCGGACTGGGATTATGAACTGGATAGCGCTCCCAGCTATTCTGGATATTGTTTTTGTGATCTAAATAATTATGGGTATTGCACTGGCCACTGGCATGCATTAGGGTGCTGGACCTCCAGTCATCGTAGACTTTTTTCTCAAACCATGGAAGCCGACATAGTGACTATGAGACCCGATAAGATTTCTGAGATACGTCTTCTTCCCAACCTCCCTTCCACAGATCAATACGAACTTTTCGTGAATGGTAGTTCAGTTGGAAAGCGGTGGTCTAAATTTGAACACCCCAATGAAATTCCAGAGACACTGTCCATTCGAATGAATTACTATCCGTTGAGTTCCTCCACGGGGCACCCGCAACTATTAATCAATGGAAATCAAATGATTACGGTTCCCTATGTTCTTGTGGATCACGAATGGACCATTTATGATCGTGTCACGGGTCATGAGCAGGATCCTCCCAAATGTCCATTTGAGATAAATGCCATACCCTTTGTCATGGGAGATTTTTCCGTTATGGGTTCAGGTCTTGTAATGGCGAATGGTCAAGAGGCTGAAAACGGAAGCGTGACGATCGAACACGAAGAACTTTATAACCAGGGATTTCCTTTTTGTCTTGAAGACGTGGATTGCGAGTTCATGCGTAACCTTGTCTATGCGCTCTACTCTCCCATGTCTGCCTCCTATATAAGTTATGGGGAAACGTATGGAGATATGCGGCCCCATGGATTGATCGAGGATCTCTACAGTGAGGAGGAGCTGAATTTTGCGGAATCCAGAGGCCGGCTTCTTGAGCCCTACGGTGTTCCGTTTCATTATGTAGAAGAACAATAGTTGATCAGGAAGATTTGCCATTGAATGTAATACTCCAGCCCATTCGGTTGTTCAAAGCGCTTTTTTATGGCGTGAGGATTATTGTTCTTGTAGGTGCCTTCCTCTTCATCCTTACAAACCTCTACCACTGGTTTAAGGTGTGGGGATTACCGCTGACCTATGAAATTCCAGAGCACAGTTTCCGTGTAGTAGATGCAAATACGGGTGAGCCGATTGAAGACGTGGCGGCGGTTGAAATCTATGACATGATGCCAATCTATGATACAAGTGAAGGATTCCAGTTTATTCTTCCTTTTCTTGATCCGTGGACAATATCAATGAATCCTGCAAATTTAAAGTCTCCTTTAAGGGTTGGAATATCTGAAGGCATGAGTGACAATTCTGGGAATGTTTTGATTCCATCTCTAGGCCCGATCAAGCGTCCCAGAAATTTCGCTTTTGATTATCGGAGTCTCGTCCTTGTTTTATATCACAGAGATTATGAACTCACATATATTACATATACTTCTTATCCCAATAAGAATATTAGATCAGAGAATTATATTCCTAATTGGAATATGGAAGATATTTCCATTAATCATAATAATTTCCATTCCAAATCTGACATTTGTAATAAGTTTTTACCTAAAATTAAGATTGCAAAGAGCAAGCTTATTAATGCTGATAGTATATACAAAGATTATTTTGGATACCTTGATAACCGCGCGTCAACGTTTTTAAATCTGCTAGACCATAGAATCAATGAACTTCAAGAAAGGTGTTTCAAGAATGAATAAGAGATTAATATTGATATTGACCTGTTCCCCAAAAACTGATCCACTTGCCGTGTTAGTGTTTTAGAGCCCATTAGGCTCACCGCAGCACAGAAGAGGAGAAAAGGGGAGCAGAAATGAGTCGAAAGCGTTACACCCCAGAGCAGATCGTCTTTATAACTCTGAGGTACGAGGAAGATTTCTGATGGGATTCCATCCGATTCAGAAGATCAGGAGCCTCCCGAAGGCAGTGAAATGGATGATCGCTGTCCTAGCCTTTCTCTTCATTCTCTCCAATCTTTATCATTGGTACAAAGTGTGGGGACTCCCCCTCTTCTACTACATCCCCGAACACAGTTTCAAGGTCGTGGATGCAGATACGGGGGAGCCAATTGAGGGGGTGGCAGCGGTTGAAATCTATGACATGATGCCGATCTATGATACAAGTGAGGGATTTCAGTTTGTCCTTCCTTTTCTTGATCCATGGACAATATCAAAGAATCCTGCAAATTTAAAGTCTCCTTTAAGGGTTGGGATATCTGAAAGCATGAGTGATAATTCTGGGAATGTTTTGATCCCACCTCTAGGCCCGATCAAGCGTCCCAGAAATTTCGCTTTTGATTATCAGAGTCTCGTCCTTGTTTTATATCACAGAGATTATGAACTCACATATATTACATATACTTCTTATCCCAATAAGAATATTAGATCAGAGAATTATATTCCTAATTGGAATATGGAAGATATTTCCATTAATCATAATAATTTCCATTCCAAATCTGACATTTGTAATAAGTTTTTACCTAAAATTAAGATTGCAAAGAGCAAGCTTATTAATGCTGATAGTATATACAAAGATTATAGTGGATACTTTGATGACCGCGCGTCAACGTTTTTAAATCTGCTAGACCATAGAATCAATGAGCTCCAAGAAAGGTGTTTTAAGGATGAATAAGAGAACAATATTAATATACATTTTCCTTCTTACACAAGGAATAATCCATTAATCCATAAAATCCACTAAACCCTTAAATCGATTTAAAACGGCCAGATCCAGGGGACGAGAGCGACAGTGATGGCCAGGAAGATCAGGTTCAGGGGGATGCCGATCTTGAGGAAGTCCCCGAACCGGTAGCCTCCGGGGCCGTAAACCATCAGGTTGGTCTGGTAGCCGATCGGGGTGGCGAAGCTGGCCGATGCGGCGATCATGATCGTAATGACGAAGGGCATCGGGCTTACGTGGAGCTCCGAGGCCATGGCCATCCCGATAGGGAACATCAGGACCGCGGCTCCGTTGTGGGTGATCGTCTCGGTAAAGACAGACGTGATGGCATAGATGGCAAGGAGGACGAGCCAGGGCGAATGGCCCGCCATGGTGATGATCGAATCGGCAATGGTTCCCGCCGCCTGAGTGCTTTCGAGGGCCCTGCCGAGTCCAAACGCAGCAACAATGACGAGAAGGACCTGCATGTCCACGCTCTTCCTCGCAACATCCCAGGATGCGCACCGGGTAAGAACCATCAGAACCGCCGCCACCAGGGCCGCATTCAACATGCTCATGAGGCCGGTGGCGGCCAGGATCACCATGCCGGCCAGGATGACAATCGCCAGTCCCGCCCGCTCGAATCGTGGCAGTGTGGAGTCTTCCACCTGGTTGATGAGATAGAAGTCCCTGGAGTTTTTCTGCTGTTCCAGGAAGCTGGGAACCGTTTCCACCATCAGTGCGTCACCGGGCTGAAGGACGATGTCGCCGATTTTCTTTTTAATCCGTTCCCCGTTCCGCGATACCGCAATCACGACCGCGTTGTACAGCGTCCGGAAGCGGCTTTCCCGGATGGTTTTTCCCAGGCCGGGAAAGGAATTGGAAACAACGACCTCGACGAGGCATCGCTCCGACCGCGGAGAGTCAAGCTTGAAGATCTGCCGGGTGGCCGGGTTGAGTCCGGGCATTTTCTGCAGGTCCACAAGAGATTCCACCACTCCCACAAAGACCAGGCGATCTTCGGCGTGGAGGCGCTCATGGGGAGACACGGCCACAATCAGTTCCCCGGCCCGTTCGATTTCCATAAGGAACATTCCTTTGAGGTGGCGAAGGCCGGCGTCCTCGATCGATTGTCCGACGAGGGAGCTTTTAGGATCCACGACCATTTCCACGGTGTACTCTTTGGGATCTTCAACCTGTTCCAGAGCCGAGGTCCGGTCGGGAAGGATTTTTCGTCCGGCGAGGAGCAGGTAGAGCATTCCGGCAACGGCCAGGGGCAGTCCGATCTTAGCGATTTCGAACATGGCCAGGCCGTTCTTATAGGGGACAAGGTCATGCTGGTTACTGTAAGAAATCAAAAGGCCATTCACGACGAGGTTGGTGCTGGTTCCGATGAGGGTGCAGATGCCTCCGAAGATGGCGGCGTAGGAAAGGGGAATTAAGAGCTTGGATGCCGGGAGTCGAAATTTCCGGGACCAGTCCATGATCGTCGGAATGAACATCGCTACGACCGGGGTGTTATTGAGGAAGGCACTCATGGCTGTCACGGGGGCCATAACCTTCAGCTGGGCGGAAAAGAGGGACCGGGGTTTCCCAAGGAAGAGCGGGGACATGATACCCACGGCTCCTGTTTCCTTCAGTCCGGCAACCACGATGTAGAGAACGGCGACGGTGATAACGCCCTGGTTGGCCAGCCCGGAAAGAGCTTCTTTCGCATCGATCACTCCGACGGAAAAAAGGCCGACCAGGGCCGTGAGCAGGATGAGCTCCGGCCGGAACCGCGTAAAGACAAGAAAGCCCAGGACAACCAGGATCGTGGAGACGGCCAGCCAGGCTTCCCAGGTCATGGAGTAACCTTCATTCGATCATCAACTAGAAAAGAAACCACGCCGGGATTGTCCCATCCCGGATGGTATCTGTCAACGGGAGAAGACGGTAGACAGTAGTCAGTAGACCGTAGATAGTAGACACGGAACAGCAAAAACAAAAACGATAATACCCTTACAACAAACGCAAGACTTTGGGTACCTTTCAGATTTTCGATATTTTGGTTATCAATTACGAGAGATACCCTACCGTCACAATCAAAGCGTGGGCACCCTCAAGATCTAAGGATCTTTCGAGTATCCATTCGGCTAGCCGAGAGTCTACGATGACCTCTCAGGCCTCATAGACATCAATTCGGCACCCGACATACCTTACTGTAAGTCAGAGCCTCATTGCTATTTCTTGAGTTCTTTGACGGCTTTCAGGACGTCTTCCGCGTGGCTGGAAACGTTCACACCGTACCAGGCCTGGCGAACGATGCCTTCCCCATCGATGATGAAAGTGGATCGTTTCACTCCGAAAGCCGTGGATCCGATGATGCCTTTGCCTTTCCATACACCGTAGGCCATGAGGATTTCGCCTTCCGGATCGGAGAGAAGGGGGAAATTCAGGTTGTATTTTTCACGAAAGGATTCGTGGCTTTTTATGGAGTCGAGGCTGACCCCCAGAACGACAACCCCCAGGTCCTGAAGCTCCTGATTGATATCCCGAAGACCGCAGGCCTGTTTCGTACATCCTGGAGTGTCGTCCTTGGGATAGAAATAGAGAACGATGATCTTCCCTTTCAGATCTTTCAGGGCAATTTCTTTTCCCTCGGTGGAGGGCGCTTTGAAATCCGGGGCCTTCATTCCAGCTGTCAGTGGGGTTTCACGCATCTCGAGCTCCTCTCCCCTGCCCATGGCAAGGAGGGTGATTGCGGTAATAGAGATAAAAATGAATGTTACAAGGTAATATCGTTTCATGGTTTGTTCTCCAATCGGTGTAACTCTCTAAAACAGATCAAGAGCGGAAGAGATTCCAGAAAAGAAAAATTCCGTATGAGACTGCTTCATCGTTACACTCCTCGCAGTGACAGACTTGTCGTCATTGCGAGGCCGCCGTTTGAGTTTAATAAAATAGCTTGACTATCCCACAGGGAACATGTACTTGCTACGTGGTACCGGAGAAGCGTGATGTTTCCTTTTCATCTCGCATTAAACAACTTACAGATCAAAAAATAGGGACTGTCCCAGTAGTGTCCAAATATTAGTCGAATAAACTCAGTTGTTTAGTATGCGTATCCACCTGTTTTTGGATTTCTTGAGGAGAAAACAGTTGTTCTATGGGCATTTTTTCAAAAAGTGTAATACTCAAAAT
>Ga0209203_1000201_pt1 | contig 51926 bp, 42 predicted proteins | sample AD_UKC109_MetaG_FD_184423 | JGI IMG/M metagenome (GOLD analysis project Ga0209203, IMG submission 184423) | Active sludge microbial communities of municipal wastewater-treating anaerobic digesters from Hong Kong - AD_UKC109_MetaG (SPAdes)... | ecosystem: Engineered > Bioreactor > Anaerobic >... | reverse complement strand
ATGCAAATCAAAGATTGGACGATATCCAATCCATTATATAACAAGCTGAATAAGCTCAAAAAAACAAACCCGGAAGCTTTCTTTTACTGGTACAAGACACTTTCCCTTTAGGGAAGGGCTTTGCAGCAGACAGCTGCTGTTAAATCAACCCTGCAGTTTTTACTGCAGGGTTTTTATTTAAAAAGCCGTTTGCACGATTGGTAAGGGAAACCTCGTCCCGCGGAGGGAGGTGTTTCAAAAACTAAACTTCAATCCCACAAAGAAATTCCGCGGCATCATGGGTCCGTAGATATAGCCCGAGTCCCTGTCGGGGCCGGTATCAAAATCATCCTGGTACGAATCAAATAGATTCTTCACCCCTGCTTTTATCTGGGCACCGGTTCTCCCGTTGATCCTGATGTCATAGGCCAGCTTCAGATCCATATCAAAAAAGGAAGGAGTGGTTACCGCATGATCCACGGCCGTACCGGACCCGGCAAAATGCTGTACTATCATGGGACCTGTAAAAGTTCCCGACACAGAAATATTGAAATTATCTAACAATGTAAAGGTGGAAGTCAGGTATCCGTACAGATCCGGACTGCGGAACATACGCGTTACGGCAGGAACCGAAGGATCTTCACTCCATTGTTCGGGTTCCATGTAAGTGCTTTTCTGGTAAGTGATTCCTGCCTGCAGCTGAAGACTACCGGTAAGAATGGCTTTCCCTTCCACATTCATCCCCTTCACAACGGCTCCGGACCCGTTGTAACGTTCCAGCACGCTGTTTCCGTCTTTGTCCTTTTGGTCAAGCATCCTAAGAGCAAACACATCCCGCAGACGGGTGTGGAATAATTCCACGATCAGATTTGTCTGAACCTTGCCGAAAGAATGGTACAGGTCAGCGGAAAAGCTGAAACTATCCGATTTTTCTTCTTTCAAGTCATCCGCCAGGATGGTAACAACCCTTTCTCCACCTACCACTGCTATATGGAAATCCTCGTCAAAAGCCTGGGGAGCCCGGAACCCCGTGGAATAGGAGGCCCTGAAATTCACATTACGTGTGGGGTTGAAACGAACATTTACCCGGGGGGAAAAGATTACGTGATCTATCAGGTTGTGCTTATCCGCCCTGACCCCAGCCAGAAATCCCCACCTGTCATTGCGCCATTCGTTCTGAAGGTATACACTGACATCATGAATGATCTGACGGGTGTCCGTATCATATCCCAACGACCTGTCGTGCAACCCGTTGTAGTTGTATTCCATGCCGGCAACAAACTCGGCAGGCATAAACCACAAACGCTCCCATTTGCGGGTATACTGCAATCCGGAAACCACAGTCATATCCTGAGTGGTCCCGTAAGCACGGGGATCCTGTCCGGCCCCGTAATAACTCTTTCGGTCTATGTATTGCATGGAAGCAAACATATTCAGCCGGTTGCTGTAGTCGGACGAGAAGAGATCGTACGAAACACCTCCGCCATGAATCTGGTGTTCGGTTTGTTCTGCAATGTCAGCTTCATGCGGGGGACGATCCAGCGCATTGCCTCCCCTTCTGTATTCTCCTATCCCGTGATATTGCAATGTAATTTTTGAATTCAGACCGGTTTTGAAGTTGGTGCGTAAGCCAATGGTATGGCTTTGTATCTCGGGCAATTCGGTAAAACCGTCCCCGTTGTGATCGTACCCCTGACGGGAATGTTTTTGCCCGTAGGCCAAAAATCCGGCCTTCCCGTTCCCCGTAACCAGGGATGCATTGAAAGTCGTGTTGTTGTCCCAGGCCTTTCCCGCTCCAATAGAAGTGATCGTATGTGCCACCCCGGCATCGTTGGTTACAGGATCACGTGTAATGATATTGATGGTTCCGCCTATGGCAGAAGACCCGTACAAAGCCGATCCCCCACCCCTGACCACTTCTACGCGATCTATCATGTTGGCAGGGATCTGTTCCAGTCCGTATACGCCGGCCAGCGCGGAAAATACAGGCCGCGAGTCTATCAGGATCTGGGAATAATGGCCGTCAAGCCCGTTTATCCTCACCTGATTAAAGCCGCAATTCTGGCAATCGTTCTCTACCCGTACCCCGGGCTGAAAAGGCAAGGCATCTGCCAGGCATACTGCATTGGTTTGTTCAATGATTCCGGCAGTCATCACACTCACAAGGGCCGGGCTGTTTCTCCGGACCACTTCTGTCCGGCTGGCGGAAATGACTATCTGGTCCAACGCAACCACATCGGGAACCAGCTTAATATCCTGCATGGTCATTTCACCCTGTTTTAATTGTACGGAGAAAGAAGCAGGACTGTACCCTACCAGTGAAACCCGTATGGTATGTGAACCTTCCGGCAGATGGTGAAGTCTGTAATAGCCGGAATCATCGGCTACTGCCATTAATGTAGTGCCGTGGAGCACTACGGAAGCGTATCCCAGACTGTCACCGGTTGAAGCATCTGTTATATATCCTGTAAGAGTGGCTCCTCTGTTTGATTTTTCTCTTTCTCTGTGTTGTCTTTGCTGCGCATGGGTCACAGAAAACACGGTAATAAGCAGCAATAAAGTCAGTACTATTTTTTTCATGGATCTTAATAAGGTAAATCTAATTATTTCAAAAAAACGGGAAATAATTACATTACCGGAGGAGCCCTCAGATTGCGAACCGGACGATCCGCAACGGGAACCGTAAAGATCACGGGATTAAGAAAGATCGATGACAGATAATTGTAGCGTGACTGACATCCTGCTGTTACCGGGATTAACATCACGACCACAGATAAAAAGGCAATTACCTGTAACTGGTTGTTTGTGTGGGTATGGGACCGGGATGAAAAAGGGTGCGAATGTGAGATTTCCCGTCCATTATCACTATGTTGGTGATAACACATGGAAGTCCCGGCATAATACCCTAAAAAGAATAGTGCCAGGATGAACGTGATTATCTTATTTCTGCAGTCTCTGTATTTCATCTTGGAAGCTGCAAAGATAACGGAAACCTGCAATTACATTATACCTGAATATGGGTATTTCCAAAAAAAACTTATGTAACTACCTTTGCACTTGATCTAGAAAAATTATGGCATCAAATATTTTAGTTCCGTTCTTACTGGCTTTATTCGCCGGACTGGCCACACTCATAGGGTTTGCAATTACCTTCATTGCTAAAAGCACCAACCGCAAACTGCTCTCCTTTGCCCTGGGATTGTCAGCCGGTGTGATGGTATACGTGGCTTTTGTAGAGATTTTCAACGAGGCCCGGATCATTCTTGCAGAAAATATGGGACATCAAAAGGGATTACTGATCACAGTTGTTTTCTTTTTTGCCGGAATGGCTTTGATAGCGATTATTGATCGTTTTGTTCCAAAATTCGGAAATCCCCACGAAGCCCATATGGTAGAAGAAGTGGAACAGGGAGTGCACGACTCCGCGTGTATAAAAAAGCCCAAATTAATGAAAATGGGTGTGATGACTGCCATTGCCATAGCCGTTCACAATTTCCCTGAAGGTATAGCCACTTTTATGGCAGCATTGGAAAACCCCACCCTGGGTATTGCCATTGCCACCGCCATAGCCATACACAATATTCCTGAAGGAATCGCCGTATCCATTCCCATTTTTTATGCATCCGGAAGCCGGAAAAAAGCTTTTTGGATAACCCTGTTTTCGGGACTGGCCGAACCCCTGGGAGCTTTGGTAACGTATCTCATCCTGATGCCTTTCCTTTCCCCGGTTGTAATGGGATGCGTATTTGCCGTAGTGGCCGGGATCATGGTGTTTATTTCATTTGACGAGTTGTTGCCCGGGGCCCATGAATACGGAGAACACCACATTGCCATCTACGGTCTGATATCGGGAATGGCCGTTATGGCCCTGAGCCTTATTTTATTTGCCTGATCTTTTTTCTTATCTTTAGCCTTCTAAAGGACACGCTTTTTCTGAAATGACAGATAAGATCTATAAACTGGGAAAATATACACATGCAGACAGCATGAGTGATTTGATCTGTAACAATTACACCATGCTTTTGGTTCTCAGCCGTTTTGGAATATCACTGGGTTTCGGGGAAAAAACCATACAGGAGGTCTGCAATCAAAACGGTGTTGACGAAAAAACATTTTTAGCCGTAGTTAACCTGTTAATCAGCAACGAAAGGGACGAAACAAGTGTTTTTGGCCATGATTCCATACAGTGTCTTCTGGATTACCTGCACAATTCACACAGTTATTTTCTGGATTTCCGGCTTCCATCCATCCGGCATAAACTCATCTCTGCCATAGATACCAAACACGACAATGCAGCCAAAGCCATTATCCGTTTTTACGACCAATACGTGGACCAGGTGCACACACACATGGAATACGAAGAAACTACCGTCTTTCCTTATGTCAGATCGCTCCTTTCCGGGATCAAACGGGGTGACTACAACATCCGTGTGTTTTGCAGGCAACACGACAACATTGAATCGAAGCTTTCCGAATTAAAAAACATCCTGATTAAATACTATCCCCCGGGAAATGTGGATGAACTGAACAGCGTCCTGTTCGATATTTTTGCCTGTGCCTCGGACCTGGCTTCTCATAATTTCATTGAAGACAACTTGTTTGTTCCCATGATTTCTCAACTGGAACTCAATGTAAAGAAACAATGAGCAAAAAAATACGTGTTGCCATAGCCGAACCTTCCGAGATTCTTCGTGCAGGCATCATTGATGTGCTCAGACGTATTAACGCCCTGGATATATACATTATAGAGATATCAGATACGGATCAGCTTGAGTGTGTACTATGCAAGTATACCCCGGATTTGTTTATTATAAATCCCACCGCAACAGATCCTCACATTACCGGGAAAGTCAGGACACTTTGCGGAAACAACAAAATAAAATCTGTTGCTTTGCTCCATTCACTGGCAGACAGCCATACCCTGGAACATTACGACGACTCGGTCTCCATTTACGACTCGGCAGAACAAATTCGCAACAAGATCATCAAGCTGTTCAACGTAGATCAGCAAAAGGACATTCCCAAAGAATTGAGCAAACGGGAAAAAGACATCATTGTTGAAGTGGTCAAAGGATTAACGAATAAACAGATTGCAGACAAATTGTTTATCTCTGTCCATACGGTTATGACCCACCGCAAAAACATAGCCGCCAAACTGCAGATCCATTCCCCATCCGGATTGACCATATATGCCATCCTAAACAACTTGGTAGATCTGGACCAGGTAAAATACTAAAATAAAATATCATGAAAGCAAGAATCGTAAAGATAACCGGGCTACTGGTCATTCTGGTATTCGCCATACTGTCAAACCGGTGCCAGTCAGCCAATCCCCCATTCAGCCTGGGGGCCGATATATCCTTCATTCCCCAGTTTGAATCCCGTGGCTTGACCTTTACAGATACGGCAGGCATTCAGAAAGACATATGTACCATTATGGCCGAAAACGGTTTTGACAACATCCGCCTGCGGATCTTCGTTGACCCGGCCGCTGAAGACGGGTATTCCCGGGAAGGTTTTTGCGGACTGGAACAAACCATAGCCATGGCCCGGCGTATCAAAGCCGCCGGCATGACGTTTTCCCTGGATTTTCATTACCGGGACACATGGGCAGATCCGGACAAGCAATACAAACCTTCTGCCTGGCAAGACCTTACAGGCGAAGAATTGGAAAATGCGCTCTACCGGTATACCCGGGATGTTCTTGCTGCAATGAAAGAAGCGAACGTTGCCCCCGATATCATTCAAATAGGCAATGAAATCAATCACGGCATGGTCTGGCCGGAGGGATATATTGATGACAATGCAGAAGAAAGCAACTGGGCGGCTCTTATGGGACTCTATAAGGCCGGAGAAAAAGCCATCCGGGAAGTATTGCCCCGGGCCCGCCTGATGGTTCATCTGGCTTTGGGAGGACAAAACACACTGTGCCGCCAATTCCTGGACTACATGGACAAGTACAATGCCGGATACGACATCATAGGACTTTCCTATTACGAACAATGGCATGGTACTTACGAAGACCTGCAGGCCAATCTCTTTGATCTGGCAACAAGGTATCAAAAACCCATCTGCGTTTGTGAATACGGGGCCAACCCCAAAAACATCAAACGCATCAACGACATCGTACGCTCCATCCCCGGCGGACTCGGATACGGGACCATGGCCTGGGAGCCCGCCTGGACTCTTTTCCCCCAAGGAAAAGCCTCGGCAGAAATCCTGGGCATTTACAGGGACCTTGCCGAGTCTTACGCGCACAACCTCCCGCAACCTCTTCCCCCGGTTACCCGGGAGATGGCCTTTGACCTACCGGTCGTGGGAGCCGACATTTCATGGGTACAGCAACAGGAAGACCGGGGCACGGTATTCTCGGACAATGGAATCCAAAAAGACGTTCTTGAGATTCTCAAAGACAACGGATTTAACTGGATACGTCTGCGTTTGTTCACAGACCCCACCGCCAAAGACGGGTACTCACCGGAAGGTTACTGTGGACTGGAAAAAACATTGGAAATGGCCAAACGCATTAAAAATGCAGGTCTTAAACTGTTGTTGAATTTTCATTACAGCGACAACTGGGCCGACCCCGGAAAACAATACACCCCGGCTGCCTGGAAAGAATATTACGGATCCGGACTGGAAGGTCAGGTCTATCGTTATTCAAACGAAGTGATCAAACGTTTTATGGAAGAAGGCGTCTGCCCGGATATGGTACAGGTGGGGAACGAAATCAACCACGGGATGTTATGGCCCCAGGGTAAAATTGAAGATTCCTATATGTCCTTTGGCGTATTGCTGCGTTGCGCCTCGGCCGGTGTCCGTGCTGCAAACCCGGACATACCGGTAATGATTCACATAGCCTGTGGCGGACAAAATGAAGAATCGGTATATTTCTTTGACAAGATCCTCAGCCGTGATGTTGTATTTGATGTCATAGGACAATCCTATTACCCGCAATGGCACGGAACGCCGGATGACCTGCAGCACAACCTGAATGATCTGGCAGCCCGTTACAACAAACCGGTCATTGTGGTTGAGTACCAGGAACACCGTCTGGAAGTCAACAATATAGTGCGTGATATTCCCCAAAAGATGGGATTAGGAACTTTCATCTGGGAAGCCACCTCACCGCGTTGGGGCGGGTTGTTTGACCAAAGCGGAGCTGCAAATGAGAATATGAAAATCTATCCGGAATTCCTGGAAGATTACGGGACCAATTGATCTTCCAGACCAAATAATTCTTCCCAGTTCTGTTCCTGTTTGCGGAGTATTTCGCCCAGTCTGACAGAGGCTGTTGTTATCTCTTCCAGAGGCTTTCCCGGGTCGGACAAGGTTTTTTCAAGGGCTGTCTTTTCGCGGTCCAATTCCTGGATACTTTCCTCCAGTGCTTCCATGCGCTTTTTCTGCCGGTAAGTCAGTTTCTTTGGAGCAGGAACCTCATCGCTTGCAGGTTCTTTGTTACCCGGTTTTGCTTTCCGGATAACTTCTTTCCCGGGAGTAGCGGCGGCTTCCTTTTTCACCAACTTGTAATACTCACTGCTTTTGCCCGGATAATCCCGAATAACGCCGTCTCCTTCAAAAACAAACAGATGATCTGCCAGTTTGTCCAAAAAATACCTGTCGTGGGACACAATCAGCAAACACCCCTTGAAATGCTCCAGGTATTCTTCCAGCACGTTCAACGTGAGAATGTCCAGGTCATTGGTAGGTTCGTCCAGGATCAGGAAGTTCGGGTTTTTCATAAGAATGGTAAGCAGGTACAAACGCCTTTTTTCGCCCCCGCTTAATTTTTCGATCTTGATCTGGTGTGAGGAAGGCGGAAAAAGAAAACGATTCAAAAAGGTATTCAGGGGTACGCGGGTCCCGTCGGCCATAAGCACCGTCTCGGCAATATTATGCACCACGTCAAAAATTGTTTCCTGCGGATCAAAGGCAATTCCCTCCTGGCGGTAAAAGCCGAATCGGACGGTTTCACCGGTTTGAAGCGTGCCGGACACAGGAGTCAGCTGGCCCGTTATCAGTTTCAGAAAAGTACTCTTGCCAGCACCGTTCTCTCCAATAATCCCGATCTTCTCGTACCGTGCAAAATTGTACGTAAAATCCTTCACGATCCATTTTTCGCCGTAACGGAAAGAGAGCGCCTTGCTGTGTATGATCTTTCCACCCAAACGGGCAACACCCGGATCAATGGTCATTTTCCGGGTATCCGGCCGTACTTCCGCTTTGTTTTTCAGTTGCTTGAAGCTGTCAATCCGGGACTTTGACTTGCCTGTCCTGGCACAGGGAGTGCTCCGTATCCATTCCAGTTCCCTTCTGTACAGATTCCGGGCCTTGTCAGTTTCAGCCGCCGTATTGGCCAGGCGCTCCTCCCTTTTTTCCAGAAAATAGCTGTAATTGCCCTTGTATGTATACAAACAGCCGTTGTCCAATTCAAAAATGTTATCACATACCCGGTCCAGGAAATACCTGTCGTGCGTGACCATCAGGATGGTTTTTGAAGACGTGGCCAGGTATTCTTCCAGGTATTCAATAATCTCTACATCCAGGTGGTTGGTAGGCTCATCCAGGATCAAAAAATCAGCTTCCTGTACCAGCAATCCTGCCAGTGCGGTTTTCTTTCGCTCACCGCCGGATAATGAATCTATCTTTTTGTCCGGAAACGTCAGGCCCATGCGGGTCAAAACCCGGGAGACCTTATTGTCGTAATTCCATCCGTCCAGACGATCCATATCGTTAATGGCTTTTTCCAACTTCTTCTTATCGTTGCCGGCAGCTGCATTGTTGTAAGCTTTAACAGCATGCCAGATCCTTTGGTTGGCCATCTGTACCTGCTCCATAACAGTCAAAAGGGGATCCAATACCGGATCCTGTTGCAGGTAGCCCACACGAACATCTTTTAGAAATTTTATACTTCCCAGCCCTTCCGGGGATTCCCCGCCCGACAGTACGTGTAACAAAGAAGATTTCCCGCTTCCGTTGGAAGCCACCAGAGCCACTTTATCTCCCTGGTTGATGTGGAATGAGATATCCCGGAAAAGTACTTTGTCTCCGTATGTTTTTGTAAGATTATCTGCCTGTAGAAATGCCGCCATAAAAATTGGATAAGCAGCAAATGTAAAAATTATTATCTTTATACGATTATCATTCCATAAGTCATGAAAAGTATTGCCAATCTTCGCTACGGTATCATAAGAAGCCTGCTGGGCATCATTCTGGGATTGTTCCTGCTTATCAATCCGGAAGGCAGCATGGTAACCCTGGTCAGGATAATGGCTGCCATTATGCTCACAGGAGGGCTCTTTTCACTGTATTTTGCCTGGAAAAACGAGTCAAAAGACAAAGGATTGCAACGCATGCTTTTTTTGTCATCTGCCGTTTTTTTGATCTTTGCCATATTGTTGCTGATCTTTCCCCGCTTTTTTACAGGACTGACCATGTTCATTGCCGGTTTGATTCTGTTGCTCTCGGGCATTTTACAACTGGCTCATATTTTTCATTTCAGAAAAAGCAATGAGGCCCGCCTGCCCTGGTTCATTTACCTGAACCCTGTATTGGTGATCATTCTGGCTGTTGTGATCCTGTTGAATCCCTTCAACACCGCTGTTACACTTACCATTTTTGCAGGTGTATTTTTCCTGATTTATGCAGTGACCGAGGTAATACAATGTATAGTTGAATACCGTTTGACGTGAAGGTCGTTATTGCCATGGATTCCTTTAAAGGGAGCCTGACCTCCTGGGAGGCGGGACATGCCGTACAAAGAGGCATTGAAAAAGCCTACAGGTATCAGTCTCGTGACCTCCCCCAAATAAGAGTACTTCCCCTGGCCGACGGGGGCGAAGGAACCGTTACTGCTTTAATCCAGGGTATGGGCGGCGTTTACAGGACAGTAAAAGTGAGGGGCCCTCTCACAGCCCAGGTGGAAGCCATATACGGTATCATTCCCGGACCGGAAAATTCGCAGACTGCTGTTATAGAAATGGCTGCGGCAGCGGGATTGTGGCTGGTTTCGGAAAAAGAAAGAAATCCCTTATATACAACCACATACGGAGTGGGAGAATTGATCCTGCACGCATTGTCAAAAGGGTGCCGTACTTTTTTGATAGGGATCGGCGGCAGTGCAACAAACGATGCCGGTATAGGCATGCTTGCCGCTTTGGGTTTTGAATTTCTGGATTCTCAGGGCCGGGAAACAGGTATATGCGGTAAAGATCTGGAATACATCGCTTTCATTAATGATATGAGCAAACATCCTCTACTGGATCAATGTACCTTCCGTATAGCCTGTGATGTGACCAACCCGCTATGTGGTCCGCAAGGAGCCGCTTATGTATATGGACCGCAAAAAGGAGCCTCGCCTGAAGATGTTCTTGTTCTGGACAACGGATTGTGTCATTTTTCCCGGGTGGCTGCTCAAAAATACCCCAATGTCCCTGGGTCGTCTGAAAAGAAAGATATCCCGGGTGCCGGTGCAGCAGGAGGTCTGGGGTATGCTTTCCTGCAATTTCTGAACGGGCAGCTGGAATCGGGAGCCGGCATGATCATGGATGCCATTGGACTGGAAAATGAAATCAGAAGTGCAGACCTGGTAATTACAGGCGAGGGAAAGATGGATGCCCAGACCCTAATGGGAAAAGCACCTGCCGGGGTGGCCCGTCTGGCAAAAAAATACCATAAAAAAATCCTGTCCTTTTGTGGCAGTATCACGCCGGGATCAGATACGTTATTGCACAACGTCTTTGACAAATGCATTTCCGTAACGCCCCCAGGAGCCTCATTGGAACAGGCTTCAGAATGGTTGCAAAAAGCTGTATACCATTATTTTATTACGCCACACTAAATCCCGTCTTACCTGACGATCAACCTTCTTCCAATACGCAGGACAGTCTTGGACGATATGTTGTTCCACGCGCAGATCTGCCGTACAGTGGTACCGTATTTCATGGCCAATGCCCCTAAAGTATCTCCGGATCTTATGGTATGAACGATTCTTTGTGAAGCTGCCAGGGATTCTTCATCGGTTTGGCCATAATGAGAATATATACTGAAATAATGTTTTTTGAGTACAAACACGGAGTCCCTCAGTAATCCCTTCTCAAAATCTATAATCCGTTCCGGATCAAAGGCTTTGCCCTTATAACGGGTTTCAAAATGAAGATGGGCTCCTGTACTTCTGCCTGTGCTTCCGCCCAAACCAATTACCTCACCCGCTTTAACGATTTCTCCCGGTTTGACAAGAAATTTTGACAAATGCCCGTAATACGTTTCCAGACCGCCGGGATGCCTGACAACCAAAAGGTTACCGTATCCGCCCGTATTTCTGGACTTTTCCATTACCCGAATTACGCCGTTAAAGGCAACCCGGACGGAATCGCCGGTATCCAAAGCGATATCCGTACCCCTGTGTGGACGGGTTCTTCTGAATGAATACCGTGACCGGATTTTCTCTGTAAAAGGGCAACAGAAACCTTGCAGGGAATCGGACAGAACAATAGTGATCTCTTCCGGCATATCTTCCAGTTCAAGGTCCTTGAATGCATGAATGGAAGAGGAATCCCACCCGGTATACATTTCCAGTTCATCAAAGACCGGTTTTCCCAGGTCCAGGTATTTCCAGGTAAAATCTTCCAACAATATAATCCGGGTGAATTTATCTTCTGTGGCTAACGTATCAAGTGCTGTCGGCATTTCACGATCCGCCCCCTGGGCAAATGATAAGAAACATACCGACAAAGAGAAAATGAATAAAAGAAATCGTTTCAAAATTGAATGTATTTGGATAAGAACCGCGCAAAGATAACTGTTTTTTAGTTCCAACCGTTTTTCGTTTATCTTTGCGTTGATGAAAAAGCTATGGATCCCCATTGTCTTGATTCTGCTCATGGCCGGCGATCTGTTTCTGGGATCGGTAAACTTGTCTTTCCCGGATATTATAAACGCATTGATTGGCAATGATGTTTCAGATTATGTTTATAAAATTATCTGGAATTTCAGGATACCAAAAATGATCACAGCGCTTTTGGCAGGAATGTCACTTGCTGTATGCGGGGCACAAATGCAGACCTTGTTCCGGAACCCTTTGGCAGACCCGTATGTTCTGGGAATCAGCTCGGGAGCAGGACTTGGTGTAGCTTTATTTGTTATGGGATCTTCCTGGCTTGGCCTTGGAAGTGCTCCTTCCTGGCTTACCAACCTGGGCACTGCGGCTTTCGCGTGGATGGGAGCCCTGGCGGTCATGCTAATCATTATGGCAGCTTCAAAAAGACTGAAAAGCAATATGACTTTGTTGATCCTGGGGATCATGATAGGATCTGCCGGATCTGCCCTGATAGGACTGATCCAATATTTCTCGGAAGCTACGGCTCTCAAAACATACGTTCTGTGGACCATGGGAAGCTTTGGAAATGTGACGGGAAACAGTCTGGCGATTATGACGCTGCTTTGTCTGACGGGATTGGGTATTTCTTTTATGAATATCAAAGACCTGAACGTATTGTTGATGGGTGAACAATACGCAAAAAGTCTGGGAATTAATGTATCACTTGTCAGAAATCGCATTTTTCTGGCTACCACACTGCTGGCCGGCAGTGTGACCGCTTTTTGCGGTCCTATCGGCTTTATTGGCATAGCCGTTCCCCACTTGGCACGCATGCTTTTCCGTAACGCCAATCATCGTGTGTTGATCCCTGCTTCTGCCATCCTGGGAGCCGGCATGATGATCCTGGCCGATATCATTTCCCAGATGCCCGGTTCACAAAGCGTTTTACCAGTTAATACAGTAGCTGCTCTGATGGGTATCCCCGTAATCATTTATGTGATTTTCAAAAACAGAGCCGTAAAATTATGACACCTTTTGTGGATATATCCGGTTTATGCATTGGCTATTCCAAAAGACAAGTTCTTTTTGAAGACATAAGCCTGCAGCTGCATTGCGGAAAGATCACCGGTATCCTGGGACCAAACGGCATAGGGAAATCCACCCTGTTAAAAACAATCGCCGGATTAATGCCCCCTCTGAAAGGTTCTGTTATACCACAGGGGCTCCCCCATGACCGGGACCTGTGTGCGTTTGTGCCGGCACAACCCTGGAGGGCCGCCAATTTCTCTGTTGAAGACACCGTAAGTACGGGAAGGTACCGGTATACAAACTGGCTTGGTTTGGAAAACCCCCAAGGGAAGCAGGTTATCGCCGGTGTGTTGGAAAAAACAGGCATCTCGCACCTGGCCGGAAGAAACAGTGCCGATCTGTCCGACGGGGAATTTCACCGGGTTGCCATTGCCCGGGCCCTGGTACAGGACACGCCTCTGATCTTGCTGGATGAGCCCACCGCTTTTCTGGATATTGCGAATAAACGCTCCACTGTAATGCTTCTAAAAAAAATCGCTGCAGAAGAGAATAAGGGCATCCTGTTTTCCACTCACGACCTCTCCCTGGCAATGCAACATTGTGATCTGTTCTGGATCATGACCCCGGATAAGAAAATGTTTTGCGGAACTCCCGCTGAAATGAAAGAACGCGGAATCATTGACTATTTGCTGTAAAAAAACAAACCCCGACCTCCCGGCCGGGGAAAACATCAAATATTGGAGAGATGCGGATGGGATACATCACGTACCCAAACGCTCATTGAATGAACTGATTATTGATCTTTGACCTTTTTTTCTTCCATCATTCTGTTAATGGCACCGGCCAGACGACGGATTCCCTCCTCGGCACGTGATTCTTCCATAAATGAGAAGTTGATCCGCAATGTGTTCTTGCCCGATCCGTCACAATGGAAGGCTTCTCCTATGACAAAGGCTACATCTTCTTTAACAGCTATATTGAAAAGTTCGGTGGAATCATATCCTTCGGGCAGAGTAACAAACAGGAAAAGACCTCCTTCCGGATTGGTCCAGGTAACTCCCTTGGGCATGTATTTTTCAAAAGCGGCTATCATATTGTCGCGTTTGTTCCGGTAATTGATCTTGACACGCTCAATGTTTTTGTCGTAATACCCTTTTTTCATAAAACGGGCAGCAATGTACTGATTGAACACCGGGGCGCAAAGGTCCATGGATTGTTTGACAATTTCCAGCCGTGCAATTATATTTACCGGAGCCATGATCCATCCCAGACGGAACCCGGGAACGAATGTTTTGGAGAACGTTCCCAGCAAGATGGTTCGTTCATCCTTATCCAGCGAATAAATCAAAGGCATGGGTTCCCCGCTAAAGCGGATCTCCCTGTAGGGACTGTCTTCCACCACCAACAGATCAAACTCCCGCGCAACTTCCAGTACATTGTAGCGTTGCTCCATATCCATGGTCACTCCGGATGGATTCTGAAAATCCGGGATGGCGTAAATGAATTTGGGTTTTTTCCCGGCTGTTACCAGGGCACTGACAACAGAATGCAATTCCTCATCTTTTGGAATACCTACCGGATTTGCCCTGTGTGCGTAAAAAGCCTGCAAGGCCCCCAGGTAAGAAGGCAATCCGCAAACAAGCGTATCCCCGGGATTGATTAACAACTGACTCAGCATATCTATTGCTTGCTGTGACGAGGTGGTAATTATGAAATTCTCATAAGTCACATCAATTCCCTGATCCCGGTAACGCTGTGCCAAAACTTCCCTCAATTCCTTAACACCCAAAGTTTCGCCGTATTGCAATGCCTGCAGGGCATTTTCTTCCAAGACTTCGTCAACTACTTCCTTAAGCTGATCTACAGGAAAAGCAGTTATGTCCGGGAACCCGCCTCCAAAAGATATAACTTCAGGACGAGTGGCCATTTTCAAAAGATCCCGGATGGCGGAACGCCTCATATTTTTGGCGTTATCAGAAAGAATGGAATATAAAGATTCGTCTCGCATAATTGTTTTTTCTTTTATGGGGCAAAACTAAAAAAGTTTAACCAATAAAGCAAAATATATGATAAATATATAGTAAGAAGGTGAATTAACATCTAAATCATAAGCCACAAGGGGAACTCAAAGAAATATACTACATTTGTACGAATAAAAGCGATTTATGTCACAATTGCAAATCACCCGTGAATTCCGTTTTGAAGGGGCGCATGCACTAACCCATTACGATGGGAAATGCCGCCAGATACACGGACACTCATACAAACTAATGGTCACCATAACGGGAGAACCTTCCCGCGAACCGGGAGATCCCAAATCAGGTATGATTATGGATTTCAACGATTTGAAAAAAATTGTTTCCAAATACGTACTCGACCCCCTGGATCATTCCCTTATGCTGAGAAAAGATGCTCCTCTTTCCACGGAGCTGGCAAAAGCATACGATAACGTTCTTGTTTTTGATTTTCAACCCACCTGTGAACAATTGACATTATACATTGCCGGTTTGCTGGACCCGGTCATTACCGCTCCCAACAGGCTTCACCGCGTAAGGTTGTATGAAACCCCCACATCCTTTGCCGAATGGGTGAAATGAAAAGAATATTCATGATAGACGGACACGCCTTGGTTTACCGGGCGTATTTTGCTTTTATCAACCGTCCCATGCTCAACACCAAAGGTGTTGACACCTCGGCAATTTACGGCTTTTGCCGTTCCCTTTTCGACATTATTTTAAAGGAAAAACCCACCCATCTTTTTGTGGCTTTTGATCCCGGAGGCAAAAATTTTCGCCACCAGGCATTTCCGGAATACAAAGCCAACCGGCCCGAGACACCTGCGGTGATTAAAGAATCCCTGCCTGTCATACACGAATTCCTGGAATCGTGCCGCATCCCTGTCATCACAATTCAAAATGCCGAGGCCGATGACGTAATTGGGACGTTGTCCAAACGAGCCGAGAAAGAAGGATTCCAAGTATTCATGGTTACTCCCGACAAGGATTACGGACAACTTGTTTCTGAAAACATACGTATGTTCCGGCCCCATTCGCGCGGAGACGGATGGGAAATACTTGGGGAAAAGGAGATCTGTGCCAAGTACAATATCAATGATCCTGAACAAGTAACCGATATCCTGGCAATTTGGGGAGACGCTTCTGACAATATCCCGGGAGTGCGGGGCATTGGCGAAGTGGGTGCAAAGAACCTGGTATCGCGCTACGGAACCGTCCGGAACATACTGGAACATCTTGCCGAGTTACCTGTCAAAATGCAGGAAAAAATCACGAATTCCAGGGAGATGCTCATACTTTCAAAAGATTTAGTTACCATTCGCACCGGCCTGGACATTCCATGGAACGAAGAATCTTTCAAGGTCCGTGCGCCCGAGCTGGCCCGCCTGAAAGAATTGCTCAGAGAATATGAATTTCATTCCCTGGTAAGGCTTATCCCTAAATTGGAAGAATTGTTCTGCTGTTTTGAAGATAAAACGGATACGCTGCTTGAAGCTTCCCCGGAACTGAAACCGCCCGTTTCTTTTGAAGAAATCAAAAGCAGTGAGCAAGCAAAGGCGTTACTGAAAGAAGCATCCCGCAAAGGCCGTATAGGCATAGCCGGCAATGCCTCGGTTGTTGCTGTCTTTGATGGAGAAACCAACTATCTGGCTTCTCCGGACAGCGTATTGCCCCTGCTTGAAGACCCTGAAATTGAAAAATGCGGATTCGGAATCAAAGACCTTTTGCTTAGTTTGAAAAACCAACAAAAAGGCATGGCCGGCATGTTATGGGATCCCGGGCTGATGCATTACCTGATAAATCCCGAACGCAACCACCGTCCTTCGGATCTGGCCATACAATACCTGAATTTATTCCCTGATGAAACGGAAACAAAAAATCAGGACATTTTTCAGACCCTGAAAGAGACAGATACCACCGGGAAAAAAATGATAGACGAGGCCTTTATTGCTTTCCATCTGAAAAAACCGTTACAGGATATCCTCAACAAAGAAGGGACCGGGGCGCTTTACACAGATCTTGAAATGCCTTTGATGGAGGTGCTTGCCACTATGGAGTTCCAGGGTGTCAAAGTTGACATCAAATCACTGGAAGAATACGGCCGGGAGCTTACTGCCACATCCCTGGAGATTGAAAAACAAGTCAGGGATTATGCAGATGAACCCACATTAAACGTTTCTTCACCCAAACAGCTGGGGATCATACTGTACGACAGGCTTAAGATAGATGACAGGTCCCGGAAAGGGAAAAAACAATATTCCACAGACGAAGAGACACTCAGTGCTCTGGCAGAACGTCACCCTATAGTGCCCCTTATCCTGGAATACAGGTCTTTGAAAAAATTGTTATCCTCATATATTGAAAGCTTGCCCACCCTTATCGATCCCAAGACAGGACGCATACACACCACTTTCAATCAAACGGTAACCGCTACCGGAAGACTGAGTTCACAAAAACCCAACCTTCAAAACATACCGGTAAGAGAGGAAAGAGGAAGAGAGATCAGAAAGTTTTTCATTCCCAGAGATGAAAGCCATGTGTTGATGTCTGCCGATTATTCTCAGATAGAGTTGCGTATTATGGCTCATATGAGCGGTGATCAGGATTTTATAGCAGCCTTTAATGCAGGCGCCGATATTCATACGGCCACAGCAGCAAAGATATTTCATTGCAGCCGGGAAGAAGTGACTCCTGACCAGCGGGCTAAGGCAAAAACAGCCAATTTCGGGATCATATACGGCATCTCTCCATTTGGTCTTGCCAGTCGTCTGAAAATACCCCGTTCAGAAGCAAAGGAACTTATTGACGGTTACTTTGAACATTATCCAAAAGTCAGAGAATACCTGGACAATACCATATCCATGGCAAAGCAGCAAGGATACGTGGAAACGCTGTTTCACCGCAGACGTTATGCGCCTGACATCAATGCATCCAACGCAATGCTGCGCGGATTGGCGGAACGTAACGCCATCAATGCCCCCATTCAGGGGACTGCAGCGGACATCATCAAAAAAGCCATGGTGATGGTACACCGTGAAATGAAAGATAAAAAAATGAAAAGCAAAATGATCCTGCAGGTTCACGATGAATTGCTTTTCGATGTCCATATTACCGAAAAAAAGGCAATGGAAGATCTGGTGCGCAGGATAATGGAAAATGCAGTTACACTGGAAGTACCGTTATCTGTTGGATTAGGGTTCGGAACTAACTGGCTGGAGGCACATTAGTATGGTATTGACAGATTGGATCCTGGTTGCTTTCATTCTCCTGGTTTCTATTACAGTGCTTCTGTTCCTGCAATATTACAGACCGGCCTTTGCTAAAAAAGACAACACCCGGGCGGCGACAGGCGTTACACCTGGCATATCGGTAATCTTATGTGTCAGGAACGAATACGACAACCTGGTAAATTTGTTGCCTGCCCTGCTGGAACAGGAATACGAAAATTTTGAATTGGTTGTGGTAGATAAAAACTCACAGGATAATACAGACGTATTCCTGGCTTCTCTGGAACATTTCAATAAAAATCTAACCATAAGAACCCTGACAGCCGATCCCAAATTTGGACAAGACAACCTTATGGCCTTGGGGATAGGAATAAGGGCTGCCCGTTATCCATACATCGTTTTTTTCAGACCGGACTGCTTCCCTGGTTCAAAAAATTGGCTTGCCACACTGGCAAAGACATCCCTAAAAGATCAGGAAGCCACCGTCCTGGGATATACCTCCTATAAAGGCAGCAATATGCTGATCCGTTATGACCTTATGGAACAACAACTGCATGCAATGGCATCTGCCACCCTTAAAATGAACTATACCACAGACGGGAACAATAAGATTTTTCCTGCAGACGGGTTTTTAACGGGAGCAAAACTGGACATGAGAACTACCGGTTGCAATCAATGTGAACAAGCCATAGTATCTCATGTGCTTAAACAAACCAAAGCGACAGCCTGTGTGAATCCGGCCGGAACGGTGTATATGAACCGGCGCGTGGGAATGAGGGAATACCATATGATCAGGACATTGGGATTGTCTACCATGCAGCTCACAAAGGCCCGGCCCTATATATTGCTTTCCCTGGAAAAAATGCTTTCTGCCTCTTTTTATGTGATGCTGTTCCTGACTCTTTTCCTTTTCAGGGAAATATTTGACATCTATACCTTTAGCTTTTTAGGAGGCATGTTGCTGTTCAGGTGGATAACCCTGTGGATCCACCATATTGGATTTCGTATACATTTAGGCGAAAAAGGATTGGCTTTGGCATCTCCTTTGTGGGATATGATTTCTCCCTTTGTACATTTTTATTTTTTAATTGTGCTCCTTATTAAGAACATCAAATCATCATAATATGGCCTTATCGCTGGATAACATGGATGACCGGGAACTAGTCAAACTTGCCCTGGAAAACAAGCAGGAAGCCTACACACGTTTGCTTGTAAGACATAAAGACCGCGTACAGGCTTTTATCAACAAGCTTATTGTGAACTCTTCCGAATCCGAGGACCTGGTCCTCATGAGTTTTGACAAAGCTTTCCGGAACCTGAAACACTACAATCCCAAATACGCTTTTTCCACATGGCTGTACAGTATAGTACAAAATCTCTGCATTGATCAATTCAGAAAAAACAAACAATTTTTCGTATCCCTGGAAGAAGCACGGGAAACCGAAGACATTAATCCGGAAGAGGTCATGATAGCCGAACAACAGAAACAGGCCATTGAATCGGTTATATCACGTCTTAAGCCCGATTATGCAGAAGTGATCCGTCTGCGTTATATGCAGCATTATGCATATGAAGAAATCGCAGATACGTTGAAAGTTCCTTTGGGAACGGTCAAAACCAGGATTCACCGTGCCAAAGTGATGCTGGCACAGATCATAGAACAGGAAAGTGTAGATTAAATATGGATGCCAAACTGATTTTCAAATATTTTCCGGATTTGGACAAAACGGCCAAAACCCGTTTTATTCAACTGGGTGAGCTCTACTCCGTTTGGAATCAAAAGATCAATGTTATCAGCCGGAAAGATTTGGAACATTTGTACCTCAGGCATATTCTCCATTCACTGGCTCTTTCGAAAGCCCTTGAAGACAATCCGTTCCAAAAAAACGTTACGGTCCTGGATGCAGGAACAGGCGGAGGCTTTCCCGGCATTCCACTGGCTGTCTTACACCCCTCTGCCCGTTTTGTATTATGTGATTCCATTGCAAAAAAAATCAAAGTCGTTTCCGGAATCACTACACAACTGGGGCTTACCAACGTAATGCCTGTTGTTTCACGTATGGAAGCCCTTCCGGACCGGTCCTATGATATAATTGTTTCAAGGGCCGTTGCCAGTCTTGTGAAATTTATCCCCTGGGCTCATTCTAAAATTAAAAAAAACGGCCGGATCCTGTTCCTAAAAGGCGGAGATCTCACCCCCGAAATACAAGAAGCCTCCGGAAAACTGGGTATTCCCGTATCCTGTTTTTCTATAACGGATTTAAAAAACACGTTTCCCGGACTTGATGACGATTTTTTTGATACGAAAAAAATTTGCGAAATCAAACAAACTTCGTACCTTTGCGCTCCCCTATTGAAAAGCAGTTAAAGTAGCAAAATAATATGAAAAGGACATTTCAACCCTCTCAACGTAAACGCCGTAACAAACATGGCTTTCGTGAGCGTATGTCTACTCCCAACGGACGTCGCATTTTGGCCGCCCGCCGCAGGCGCGGACGCAAAAAATTAACCGTATCCGACGAAGATCGTTTTTAAAAAGTGTCCGGCAAAAAAACCATAAGGAAACCTATCCTCAGGACTTTACTGTGGATCTTGATTTTCTTGTCAGGGCTTTTCTTAAGCACCTACACTTTTTTACATTTCTTCACACGTCACGGCAAAGGTTTTATTCTTCCCGATCTTTCCGGTTTGACTCCGGAAGAAGCCCGGGAAGTTGTTTCTTCTATGGATCTGCGTTTGGAAGTGACCGATTCACTCTACATGCCCAAACTACCTAAAGGAGTTATATTCAGGCAAGTCCCTCCTGCCGGACAACACGTCAAGAAAAACCGCCGGGTAGAACTAACTGTGAATTCCGTACTCCCCAGGCAGGTAAATATGCCGTCTTTGGTAGGATTCTCGCTCAGACAGGCAAAAGCCGAACTTGCATCCAGCGGCCTGAAGTTAGGCCGTTTGATCTATGTTCCTGATATCGCAACCAACAACGTTCTGGAACAGCTTTTCAATGGAGAACCTGTCACACCGGGTACAACTGTTGATATTTACAGTTCAATAGACCTGGAACTGGGCTTATCCCCGAATCACGAACTGGCTTATATTCCCCTGTTAAAGGGAAAAAGTCTTGAAACCGCATTGGATATTTTGAGTGATCACTCGCTGAATGTGGGAAAGGTTCGTTACGATCAGACAGTCCTGACAGCCGCAGACACCCTGGCTGCCAGAGTATACATGCAATCTCCCGTATATTCACAACAACCGGAGTGGCCTTTGGGAACATCGGTACACCTGACCCTTACCACAGACCCCGAATTGCTCAAACCGGAAGAACTGCCCCCGATAGAAGACACCCTGTAAATGATAGATGAGCAGGAACTTTTTGAACATTATCACTTAATTGTCGACAAAGGGCAATCGCCTTTACGAATCGATAAATTTCTCACTTCCAAGCTGGAAGGCACTTCCAGAAACCGTCTTCAACTGGCTGCCGAATCACAATACATCCTGGTTAACGGAACACCGGTAAAAAACAATTACAAAGTGAAGCCGCTGGATGATATCCGCATCATGCTTCCCTTTGAAAAGCGCGAATTCAAACTCATAGCGGAAGATATACCCATAGATATTGTATTTGAAGATCCTGACATACTGGTATTAAACAAACCGGCGGGATTGACGGTACATCCGGGACACGGCAACTACAGCGGAACGTTGTTAAATGCTCTGGCATGGCATTTTGGGGAAAGAGGAACCGTCAATGCAGATGATTCCCGTATGGGAGTTCTGGTTCACAGAATTGACAAAGACACTTCCGGCCTGCTGGTTGTTGCCAAATCAGAGGAAGCCCAGTTCCGTTTGGCTCGCCAGTTTTTTGACCATACCGTTGACCGGGTCTACCATGCCCTGGTTTGGGGAGACATGGAAAATGAAGAAGGAACAATAACTGGAGATATTGCCCGGCATCCCTCAGACAGACTTCGTTTTAGTGTTTGTCCGGATGGGAAAACCGGAAAACACGCTGTAACGCATTACCGGGTACTGGAACGTTTCGGGTACGTTACCCTGGTTGAATGCAGGCTTGAAACAGGCAGAACACATCAGATACGTGTACATATGGAACACACGGGACATCCGCTCTTTGGAGATGCCCGCTACGGGGGAGACCGTATCCGTAAAGGAACCCGGTTTACTAAATACAAACAGTTTGTGGATAACTGTCTTGAAATAATGCCCCGCCAGGCACTCCATGCCATGACCCTGGGTTTTGTACATCCCCGGACCCGGGATAAAATGCATTTCAGGGCACCACTGCCCCCTGATTTCGAAAAAGTACTTGAAAAATGGCGTAAATACGCTATTTCCGCACAATTCTCTGAGGATTCTTAGAAACATAGGCTTCCCAGGATCCGGCAGAAGCCGGTTTTCCGGGCAATTCCATCTGATTGGCATGACAAACGGCCACGGCCAGCGCGTCGGTGGCGTCCAAAGACTCGGCTTGTTGGTCAATATCCATGATCCTTTTTAACATTCCGGCCACTTGTTCCTTAGATGCAGCCCCTTTTCCCGTTACCGCCATTTTGATCTTCCGGGGAGCGTATTCACATACCGGGACATTCCTTGACAACGCGGCGGCAATAGCAACTCCCTGGGCCCTGCCCAGTTTTAGCATGGATTGCACGTTTTTACTGTAAAAAGGGGCTTCAATGGCCATGCAATCGGGATGATAACAATCCAGCAATTCGTACATTTTTTCCAGGATATGGCTCATCCGTCTGTACGGATCTTTGATGGCCGTCATCTTTACGACACCCAAAGACAGGGTTTCCATTTTTGATCCTTTTTTCCGGATTACCCCATAACCCATAATACGCGTTCCCGGGTCAATACCCAATATGATACTTTCCTTATTCAAAACTAAATCCTGGAAAAGTGCAAATATTTATGCAAGGCTTCCGGCATATCAATGCCGTCTGCTGTTTGATTGTTTTCAAGCAAGGCAGCAACAATACGCGGTAAAGCCAATGCACTCCCGTTTAATGTATGGACCAGGTTGATCTTGCCGTCTTCCCCCCTGAAACGGGCTTTCAGCCGGTTAGACTGAAACGTTTCAAAATTGGATACCGAGCTGACTTCCAGCCAACGTTTCTGTGCAGCGGAATATACCTCAAAATCGTAGGTCATGGCAGAGGTAAAACTTAAATCACCTCCGCACAAACGCAAGATCCGGTATGGCAATTTTAAAAGCTGTACAAGCCGCTCAACATGCTTTACCATCTGATCCAGAACGGAATAGGAATTATCGGGATGAGTCAGCTGAACGATCTCCACTTTATCAAACTGGTGCAGCCGGTTCAGTCCCCTTACATCTTTTCCGTACGATCCGGCTTCCCGCCTGAAACACGGTGTATAAGCCGTCATCTTTACCGGCAGTTTTTCCACTTCCAGGATCGTATCCCGGTAAATATTGGTTAACGGAACCTCTGCGGTAGGGATCATGTAGTAATTATCCAATCCGGCATGGTACATCTGATCGCTTTTGTCGGGCAATTGCCCCGTCCCGTATCCGGAGTCTTCATTTACCATGATGGGAGGCATGATCTCTTTGTACCCGGCACGGGCATTCTGATCCAGGAAAAACTGGATAAGACTCATTTGTAACCGGGCTCCTTTTCCTTTATATACCGGGAATCCGGCTCCGGTCAATTTCACGCCCAGGTCAAAATCTATCAGATCGTATTTTTTTGCCAATTCCCAATGGGGAAGGGCATCTGAGGAAAGCTCGGGGATCATTCCACCTTCCCTTACCAAAACATTTTCATCTTCTCCTTTACCCGGAACTACCAGTTTGTAAGGAATATTGGGCAGGGTAATCAACAGGTCATTCAATTCTTTTTCCAGTGATTCCTGCTCCTGATTCAATTCTTTGATCTTTTCTTTTGTCTGTGCTGCCTGCTTTTTGATTTCTTCGGCCTCTGCCTTTTTCCCTTCCTGCATTAATTTCCCTATACCTGCTGCAATCTTTTTCTGTTCTGCCGTAAGTGCATCAGACTGCGTTTGAGCAGCTCTCCTGCGTACATCCAGCTCCACAATTTTTTTTACAATGGGTCCTGCATCCATATTCCTCACTGCAAGACGCTCTATAACATAATCAGGATTCTCTCTTAAAATTTTAAGCGTTAACATTTTTATTACGATTTAATCTCCATAATGGACTCGGAAACATTGATGACATAATCCCCTACTCTCTCACATTCGGCGATGATATCCATAAAATAGACACCGGTAAGGTAATCGTACTGATTTTTCCCAAGATTCAACAAATTGCCTTCGCGGAGCATATCTCTGTATTTGTTAATATCTTTCTCGGCATCGTATGCATTTTCTATATTATTGAGTTTGGTATACCCGGCTTTCAGGTTTTCTATCATGACAATAAATGCCTTGTCAAGCAGATCAAACATGTTCAATACATTTTTTGTCATGTGTTCATCAAAAACAATGTTATTAAGCCGTTTTCGCTGCATGATACGGGCGATATTGTAAGCCGAATCCCCCATACTTTCCATTTCACCTATGATCTTATACATAGCCTGGATACGGCTTCCGGATTCGGAGCTGATCTCTTCTTCTCCTATCTGGTTCAAATATTCAGCAATTTCAAATTCAATCTTATCAGTAATTTCTTCGTAATAAGATATCTTTTTGAAAAGGACATCAAATTCTTCATCATTTGTTTCTATCAACGCACTACGCACAAATGAATATTGTCTTAAAATGATATCTCCGTAATGTATTATCTCCTGTTTTGCCTGGTCCAAAGACAATTCTGCAGTACTAAGCAATCCGCCCTGGATAAATTTAAGCCTGAACTTCTCTTCTTCCTTCGGATTTTTGATCACGTAAGTCACCACTTTAACCAACAATGGAGTAAATCCAACCAGTAGTAAAGTATTGGTTACATTAAACATGGTATGAAGCAGGGATACAGCATAAAGCATGGATACCGAAGAAGCTTCGGGGTCTGCTGCCTGCGCTACGGGAATAAAAGGATCTGCAGCTCCCAGACCGGTAATAATGATCCCAACCAGTTTTAAGAAAGGTTTGAATAAGATCAACACCCATAAAACTCCAAAAAGATTGAAAAAAGTATGGGCCAATGCCGCTCGTCTGGCCGATACGTTCCCTACAGATGCTGCTATATTGGCTGTTATGGTAGTACCTATGTTTTCTCCAAGCACCAGCGCAGCCGCCATTTCAAATGGGATCCATCCGAAATTAACCATAACCAGTGTTAAAGCCATAGTGGCACTTGAAGACTGAAGTACAATGGTCAACCCGGTCCCTATTCCCACAAAGATCAATACGGACCAGAATCCCCAATCAGTCAGGGATTGCAGAAATGCAAGTGTTTCAGGATTTGAACGTAAATCGGGGACGGATTCTTTCATAAACGTCAGTCCCAGGAAAAGCAGCGCGAATCCGATCACCATTTCTCCAATATTCTTCCTTCTCTGTCTTTTTGACATAGTCAAAATGAATCCCAGGGCTATCAGAGGAATGGATAGAATGGATATATCGGCTTTAAATCCCAGCAACGAAACGATCCATGCCGTAACGGTAGTCCCGATATTGGCTCCCATGATAACGCCAATTGCCTGTGCCAAAGACAACAATCCGGCATTCACAAAACTGACTACCATTACGGTTGTGGCACTGGAAGATTGTATGACTGCGGTAATAAATAATCCTGTAAGGACCCTTTTAAAAGAATTAGAGGTCATTGAAGCCAGAAAGCCGCGCAGCCCGTCGCCCGCGACCTTTTGTAAGGATTCGCTCATGAGCGTCATCCCATAAAGAAAAAGACCTAATGAACCTGCAAGATTGAGAATTTGTAATACAGTATTCATACCTTAGAGATTTCACTGCAAAGATGCATTGTTTTTTTGTACTTTTGGTTAATAAACGGTTACAATTATGAACATCCTAAGAATATTCCTGTTAGTTACGGCTTTGGCAAACCTGCTTACAGTGTATGCCCAAAATACACCCCTTAAGATACTGGCTTTTCACAATCCGGATGAAAACTCTTCTCACATAGAATTTGCACAAGAGGCTATTTCCTTCTTTTCCGGGTTCAACGGCAACGGGGAGCTGCTCTTTGAACACACCTCGGATCCCGGACGCATAAATGAAAAAGAGCTGAAAGATATTAGTTTGATCATTATGCTTAATCATATCCCTTTGGATAACAACCAGCAAAAAGTTTTTCAACATTTCATGGAAAACGGAGGCAAATGGGTGGGATTTTACCGGACTGCCCGTTACGCTAACGAAGAATGGCCCTGGTTCCGGGAGTTTATAGGGGGAGTCTCCTGTGAAGAATCCATCCGGCCTGCCCTCCCGGCAAAACTCTATACGGAAGATCCTTTACATCCCGTTTGCAGGGGTATTTCCGGTAATTTTATTGCTCCAGCCAACGAATGGCATGTTTTTTCTCCCGGACTGCGTGACAATCCCTATGTATCCGTACTGCTAAGCATGGCTGCAGAATCGTTCCCGGGCAAAGACATTCCGGTGGCCTGGATAAACAAAAAATATAATATGGTATATATAGGGATGGGACATGATGGTGACAGTTTTTCAAATCCTACACAAAATCTATTGATAAACAACGCATTGAAATGGTTGATAACGCCACAGAACCCACTAAAGGAAAAAGTAGTAGCCGCTTATGTGACATCATGGAAAAACGTCATGCCGGATCCCACTCACATTACTCACATTAATTATGCGTTCGGACACGTTAATGATTCCTGCAACGGCATTCGGGTGGATAACCCGGAAAGACTCCTTGAGATCGTGGCTCTGAAAGATCAGAAACCTTCCCTGAAAGTATTGCTTTCCATTGGCGGCTGGGGTAGCGGCCGCTTTAGCGAAATGACGGCAAACGATACTAACCGGGAGTCTTTTTCAAGAGATTGCAGACGAATTGTTGATGAATTCGGCCTCGACGGGATTGATATAGATTGGGAGTACCCCACCAACCCCGGACCGGGCATTTCATTTGCCCCGGAGGACACCCGGAATTTCACCCTTTTAATGCGCGATATCCGAAGAAACCTTGCTCCCGGTCAATTACTGACTCTGGCATCTGCAGCAAGCGGAAAATTCATAGATTTCAAATCCATTGTAAATTATGTGGATTTCGTAAACATCATGACATATGACATAGCATATCCCCCCTTCCATCATTCCGGATTGTATCCTTCATCCCTTACAGGCGACCTTTCCTGTTATGAAGCCGTTTTGGCTCACGTTTCAGCGGGATTCCCTTTGGACAGGTTGGTTTTGGGTATACCGTTCTATGGGAAACCTTCCCCTGATTTTCCGCAAGGCATGAACAGTTACGGCAAGCTCATACAACTGGAAAATTATGAAAAATGCTGGGATGACATTGCCAAAGCTCCTTACCTGAAAGACAGCACGGGAAAGATCGTATGCAATTACGACGATCCCCGGTCTATCGGTTATAAATGCCGCTTTATTCATGAATACGGTATGAAAGGAGCGATGTATTGGGAATATGAAGGAGACGACGATAAAGGATCGCTCAGACAGGCTGTGTTCAATGGAATTTTCGTACCTTAGTGTTTTATGTTCTGATGAAAGATGGAATTTACCAATTATACATTTGACCAATATCCTTCCTGTTCCGTACAAGTATCCGCCTTTACTCCCGTTCATAACGGAACCGAGTATCATATGATATTTCAAATCCGGGAAACAAGCAAGCAACAGCGTCATAAGAAACAGGAAGAAGCTACAGAAATTTTACATCAATGTGTACAGGAGTACCTGTCCCGTGAACCCTATAACAAGGCACAAAGGATCTTTACAAGGTATTTTCTGAGAAATGCCAAAGACCAACGTCCACGCATACACACCCGCAAGATTTTTCCTGCTTCCTGTGCCATTTCCTGCATTGAGCAACCTCCTGCCAACGGATCACAAATTGCATTATGGGTCTATTTGAGAGATCCCGGAACAGACACAGAAAAATACACGCATTTTTGGATAACCGAAAGGTATTGCCTGGCCGGGGATGTAACCGGACAAACCTTGAAATTGCTGACTGATTATGAGAAATGGCTACATGCCAAAGGATGCTCCATGGCTGACAATTGTTTGCGAACCTGGTTTTACATCCAGGACATAGATACCAACTACGCCGCATTTGCCAAAGCACGTACAGACTATTTTCGCAAAATCGGGTTGAATGAAGAAACACATTACATTGCCAGTACCGGGATAGAAGGCAGCAACGGTACGGATTCGTCATTGGTAACCATGGATGCATATGCAGTTGCCGGTCTGGACCCTTCTCGGATCAAGTACCTGCACGGACTGTCTCATTTAAGTCCTACAAACATATACGGTGTAACATTTGAACGCGGGGTTGCCCTTACATTTGACGATCGCCGCCAGATCCTGATATCCGGAACCGCCAGCATAGATAAATCAGGAAACGTACTGCACATTGATGATATACATGCGCAATCACTCAGAATGATAGAAAATGTTGAAGTGCTTCTTGCCGAGGCAGAGGCAACTTTTGAAGACGTTGCCCAGATTATTGTCTACCTTAGAAGGAAAGAAGATTATCAACTTGTGCAGGACTTGTTTGCCAGCCGCTTCCCTGCCATTCCAACCGTTATAGTCATGGGTAAGGTCTGCCGGCCGGCCTGGCTGATTGAAATGGAGTGTATAGCACTTACATAAAAAAATGGCTGACTAAAAAGTCATTCTTTCTATAAGTAACCAACAACGCCGTCATGTTTCCGGTACGCAAGTGAGTAAAGGATATCCATAAATTCCTATTGCTTCCACCACAAAAAGGTTGCTGCCACTACAAAAATCGGGAGCTTTTATGTTTGCCGAGGCTCCCGATGCTTTTCTGTTGTAGCAACCGTCGTAAACAGGGATGAATGACTGAAAATCCCGGGTTCCTCCACAAAAACAGCCCTATATGTGGATAAATGGCCGAAAATCCCGGGTTCCTCCACAAAAACAGCCCTATATGTGGATGAATGGCCGAAAATCCCGGGTTCCTCCACAAAAACAGCCCTATATGTGGATGAATGGCCGAAAATCCCGGGTTCCTCCACAAAAACAGCCTTATATGTGGATCAATACCATGAATGCCGGTTGCTGCCACTAAAAAAAAATCGGGAGCTTTTATGTTTGCCGAGGCTCCCGATGCTTTTCTGTGGCAGCAACTGTCTTATATGTGGATGAATGGCGGAGTTCTTCCTGGGGGAAAGTTTTCCAATGCCGCTAAGTTGGAGCCTAATAAAAAAAACCGGCTGCATTGCTGCAGCCGGCCTTCATTTTCAGGTATCCGTTTCAGTTAAGCCTGGGCAGTTTCTGCCTGGGGCTGAACCGATACATATGATTTGTTATTGGCTTTCTTGCGAAAAACCACAACTCCATCTGTAAGAGCATACAAGGTATGGTCTTTACCTATACCCACATTTTCTCCGGGTTTGTGTAAAGTACCTCTTTGACGAACCAGAATGTTACCGGCTTTGGCAACTTGCCCGCCAAATAATTTAATTCCTAAACGTTTGCTGTGTGATTCGCGGCCGTTCTTTGAACTACCGACACCTTTTTTATGAGCCATAATCCTGTGTCTTAGTTGTTATGAAATTGTGTCAATCTGGATTTGCGTCAAATGCTGACGATGTCCGTTACATTTCTGGTATCCTTTCCTTTTTTTCTTCTTGAATACCAGCACTTTTGTACCTTTGAGGTGCTTGAGTACTGTGGCACTTACCGTAGCTCCTTCCAGGTAAGGTGTTCCAATTACCACGCTTCCGTCGGTATCTTTGAGCAATACTTTCTCAAAGCTAACAGTGGATCCCTCTTCTGCCTGAAGGCGATTGACGAAGACTCTTCTGCCTTCTTCTACCTTAAACTGTTGTCCTGCAATATCTACAATTGCGTACATAAAATGAATTTTATCTTGTTTTCAACCGCAAGCGGGTGCATTTAAGCACCTCTTATTCAACAGCTTGACGATCATCAAATATTTTCCGGCTAAAATCGGACTGCAAAGGTAAAAAAGTTTCCCGGAAAAGCAAAGAAAAAGTATCTTTGTGAAATTGCAACAACTTTGTTATGAATTCTCCGTTTATAGTTACCCGCCCACTACAACCATCTGAAGTACTGGGAAGAACTGCCGGAACAGACTGGCTGGCATCCAACCTTCTGAAAGGCCAACATTCCGTTATCTGGGACAATCCCAAGAGAGGAAAATCTTCACTGATAAACAAAGTACTGATGCAAATACGAAAAGCCGAACAGGATCCGGTCATTTGCAGGTTGTCCTGTTACAACATCCGTAGCGAAAACAGCTTGTATGCCGCCATGGCAAATGCACTCATAGGTTCTGTAGCCGGGACCCTGGGCGAATGGGAAAGGATCACCTGCGACCTATTACCCCTTAGCCAACCGAGCATCTTTGTTCCCCGCATTCATGAACAGGCATTTGCCCTGACTTTTGACACAATTCCCAACGAAGAAGGTTTTCTGGAACTTGCCCGTTTCCCGGGAGCCTTTGCCGCTTATCTTAAACGGCCCGTGATCCTGGTTCTGGAATCTTTCCATACATTGTTACCTGCTTTTGGGAACGCGGCCCGCTCCGTTTTCCAGCGAATTGTCAAAACGTGGAAAAACACCGATGGTGTTACATTTCTGATCAGCGGGTGCGGGAGTGTTGCCTTGGGAGGATATTCCGTATACAGAGATCTTTTTGACATCCGAAAACCTTTTCACGGTTTTGCTGAATACATTCCCCTGGAAAATATTGAAGAAAAAGAGTTTTCAGATTATATCATCAGGAATTTCGCCAAAGCCGGCCGGGTTATTTCCAGAGATTTTGCAGAAATGATCTACCGGAAAATGGAAGGGCATCCCTATTATGTTCAGTATTTTGCCGATCTGTGTTTTTCAAACACCAAAGGATATATGAACGAAATCATGTACCTGAACGGTCTGGAGGAATTGATGGAAATTTTCCGGCAACCCTTTGAATTATTATGCAAAGACCTGACCAACCCGCAGGTATTCTTTCTTAGGGCTCTTGCAGACGGAGTGGAACAGTTCAGTTCTGGTGAAGTGCTGGAAAAATACAGGCTTAATTCTTCCGCCAACGTGTACCGGGTAAGGGATGCACTGGAAAAAAAATCCATCATTGAAATCGTAAGGAAAAAACCCCTGTTCATAGATCCTCTTTTCAAATTGTGGTTTAAGGAACGTTATTGCAGAACATACTGGATCCAATGAAACGTATTGTTGTCTTGACAGGAGCAGGGATGAGTGCCCAGAGCGGGATCAGTACATTCCGCGACAGTGGCGGTCTGTGGGAAAATTACCCGGTTCAGCAGGTGGCTTCCATTGAAGGATGGTACAAGAATCCGGAATTGATGCTTACTTTTTACAACCAGAGAAGAACTGCACTGCAAGAAGCGAATCCCAACAAGGGCCATCTGATCCTTGCCGAACTGGAGAAGCATTTTCACGTAAGTATTATCACTCAGAATATTGATGACCTTCACGAACGCGCCGGAAGCACAAACGTACTTCATTTGCATGGCGAGTTGACAAAAGCCCGCAGCAGTGAAGATCCGGATCTGATTACCTATATTGGATACGATCCAATTGAATGGGGAGATAAAGCAACCGACGGGTCCCAGCTCCGCCCGCACGTAGTATGGTTTGGAGAACCTGTCCCCAATATGACTAAAGCTATCCAATGGACACAGGAAGCCGATATCATGATAGTAGCAGGAACTTCCCTGGCGGTATATCCCGCTGCCGGACTGGTTGATTTTGCGCAAAACAACATTCCTTTATTCCTGGTAGACCCGAAACCCGCTCCGGTAAGAAGAAAAAATCTATACATCATTGCAGATAAAGCCGTTGAAGGGCTGGAAAAACTAAAAAAGACATTGATTGAAAATTATACATGAAACGTAAAAATCCTTTTTCCGGGGCCCTTCCGCCGGAACGCATCCATACAGATTACCTGCATCGCCTGGCCTGGGGAACCGATGCCAGTTTTTACCGGAAAATCCCCGGTACGGTACTTTTCCCTAACACCGAAGATGAAGTATCCGGAATTCTGAAAATATGTCACAAAAAAAAGATTCCGGTAACCTTCCGTGCAGCAGGGACCAGTCTTTCCGGGCAGAGCCTTTCCGACAGCGTATTGCTTGTGGCGGGAACACGCTGGGATAAATACAAAGTACACGACAACGGTGAAACCATCACTTTGCAACCGGGGATTGTAGGAGACCGTGTGAATGAGGTCCTGAAACCTTATGGAAAGAAATTTTCACCCGATCCGGCATCCGTCTCTTCTGCCATGGTCGGAGGCATTATTGCCAACAACGCTTCCGGAATGAATTGCGGCACCCACGCCAACAGTCACCGGATAGTCCGTTCCATGCGGATCATCCTTGCAGACGGGACGGTACTGGATACGGGAAGTAATGAAAGCAAAGAATCTTTCTGCCGTACTCACCCGGAATTTTTGATGGAAATGAAACGCATCCGGGAACGGGTTATGAGCAACCCGTCGCTGGTGAAAAAGATCAGGCACAAATACTCCATAAAAAACGTGACAGGTCTGAACCTCCTTCCCCTGGTGGAATTTGAAGATCCTTTTGACCTTATCACACACCTGATTGTGGGTTCTGAAGGCACACTGGCATTTTTCTCTTCAGTCACCGTAAGTACAGAACCTCTATGGCCGTTACGGGCCAGCGCCATGGTCTTTTTTCATTCCATCAAAGAGGCCTGCCAGGCCGTCCAGACATTAAAAAAATTGCCGGTCATAGGAGTGGAACTGCTTGACAGCAAGGCTCTAAAATCCGTTCAGGACAGAGAGGGCATTCCTTCTTTTATAAAAAATCTTCCGGCAGGGACCACATCTTTGCTCATAGAAACAGCATCACAAAGCGAACAGGAACTCCACGAAAAAACAGAAATAATTGCACGGGGACTGGATCAGTTCAACACATTACAACCGATCAAATTTACGGACAAGGAAAGCGAATATTCCGTCTTGTGGAACATACGTTCCGGGATCTTTCCCTCCATAGGAGGCATGAGAACTCCGGGCTCGACGTGTTTGATAGAAGACGTGGCCTTTCATATTGAAGATATTCCGGAAGCCGTTGCCGAGTTACAGGACCTGCTGGTAAAACACCAATACCACGACAGCGCCATTTACGGACATGCCCTGGAAGGCAATTTTCATTTCATTCTGAACCAGTCTTTTGACTCACCCGCCGAAATCCAACGCTATGAAGCCCTTATGCAGGATGTCGTGAATATGGTAACTGAAAAGTACAAGGGATCTTTGAAAGCGGAACACGGAACAGGCATAAACATGGCTCCCTTTGTAAAACAGGAATGGGGAGAAGACGCCTTCGATATCATGAAGCGTGTTAAGGAACTCTTTGATCCCCTGAACATCCTGAACCCGGGAGTGATTTTTAATGACGACCCCCACTGCTATATCAGGAATTTCAAACCCCTTCCCGTTCTCAATCCCATAGTTGACAAATGCATTGAATGCGGTTTTTGCGAAGTGAACTGCCTCACCTGGGGATGTACCCTCAGTTCCAGGCAAAGGATCATTGTACAACGTGAGATCAGACGATTGAAGGAAACCAAAGAAAACCCCAAATTGCTGCAACAACTGGAAAAAGATTATTTCTATCCCGGGAGGGCCACATGTGCCGTCGACGGATTATGCGCCACCTCCTGTCCCATGGAAATAAACACCGGTGAAATGACCCACTACCTGCGCCAACAGGCACATCCGGAGGGTTCGCGTGACGAAATACTGGGCCGGCTGGCTGCCGATCATTTCCAGGGGCTGAAGAACATCATGAGGGTGATCCTGCACCTGGCCCGCGCCGCTCACACTATCCTGGGCACATCGCTTATGGCGTGGATCTGCCGTATAGCCAATAAAATGGGGTTCCCCTTGTGGACAAAGGCAATGCCCGGGGCTCACCGCGTAAAGCACGCCACGGAGGCTCACCGCGTAAAACTGGCAGAGACCGGGGCACACACAGAGACCGGGGCACACCGCGTAAAACAGGCAGAGCCGGGGGCACCCATGCCGGACACAGACGAGGAACAGGACACCGTTGTCTACTTCCCCTCGTGCATAAACCAAAGCATGGGTGTAGCTAAGGGAGCTCCCGACAACACCCCGCTGACAGACAAAATGGTGCATCTGTTGCAAAAAGCCGGGTACCGGGTGATCTTCCCGGACAATATGGACAAACTATGCTGCGGCACCATCTGGGAAAGCAAAGGCATGCCCCATATTGCCGATGAAAAGACTGCCGAACTAAACGGAGCCCTATGGATCGCCAGCCAGGCAGGGAAATACCCCGTACTTTGTGACCAAAGCCCCTGCTTGTACCGGATGAAACACAAAATCGACAATATGAGGCTCTACGAACCGGTTGAATTCATTGAAAAATTCCTGGTTCCCCGGCTGGATTTCCATCCCACGGAAGAAACGGTTGCCCTTCATATCACTTGTACCATGCGCAAAATGCACCTGGAAGACGAGATTCGCCGTCTTGCCGGGCGTTGTTCCAAAAACGTGTTCATCCCTGCCGAGGTGGGTTGTTGCGGATTTGCGGGAGACAAAGGATTTACCAGACCCGAGATAAACGCGTACGCCCTCAGAAAACTCCGGCCTCAACTGGAAGCTGCCAACATTAAAACCGGGTATTCCAACAGCCGCACGTGCGAAATCGGCCTGATGTCCAACGGAAGCATACCCTATATGTCCCTGGTATATCTTGTAGATGCCTGTACCACGGCCAAAAAACCTGCTTAAAAAACAACAACATGAAAACAAAGATTTTATGGTTGTTTGCAACCGTGCTCCTGATAAGCGGATGCAAAACCCATTCGGCTACCTGTTTTGCGGTGATCGCGGATATACACCTCAACAGCAACAATCCCCGGAGTGAAACAGAATTTATGACTGTCATAAAGGATATCAACGCACAGGACAGCATCGACTTTGTAATCCTGGCCGGTGACATTACCGAATTCGGATCTGACCGTGAAATCCAAATAGCAAAGAACCTGCTGGATTCCCTGGAAAAACCCTGGTATATTCTATCCGGCAACCACGACTCTAAATGGTCCGAAAGCGGATGCAACACCTTCCTGGAAACTTTCGGTTACGAGCAGTTTTCTTTTATTCACAACAACATCCTTTTTATAGGCACCAATTCAGGCCCCAATATGCGGATGGCCCCGGCGCTGGTTCCCCGTGAAAGTATGGTGTGGCTGGACAGTCTGCTGCAAACCGTTCCCAGGAAAATGCCCGTGATTTTTATAAACCACTACCCGCTTTTGGAAGACATGAGCAATTATTACCGGGTTATTGACCTGTTGAAAACCAGGAACATTCAAACCACCCTGTGCGGACATTACCACGTCAATGAAGCGTTCACCGCCGGCGGAATCCCTTCGGTAAAATGCCGTTCCTCCCAATCACGCGGTTACGACGGCCCCGGATACAACCTGGTAACACTAAGCAACGGAACGGTAACCTTCCGGGAACGTATTTCCAAAACGGATCCCGTTGACTCATACACAAAAGAGCCCTGGCACACCCTGGCCTTCACCTACCCTCCATCCTGGAAAAGCGACACCACTGCAGCCATACCGGAATATGAAATCCCCGGTACTTCTCCCATGACAGAGATTCTCTGGTCCCTCACCGACGACAGCGATATAGGATCCGCAGCCATGGCCGATACCACAACAGGAACGGTAGTATATGCCAATACCAAAGGGATCGTAAAAGCCGTTCGCCTGGAAAATGGGGAACCCCTCTGGACCACCCCTACAGAAGGCAAAATCTTTTCCACTCCCTGCCTGGCAGACCAGAAAGTATACATTGGATCAACAGACAAAAACATATATTGCCTGGACATCCGGAACGGGGAAATCCTTTGGAAATACCCTACTGGAAAATCAATTGTAGCTTCTCCCGTAGTCCTTGATAATGTAGTATACATTGGCGGATCGGACAACACCTTTCGTGCCCTGGATGCAGAAAACGGAAAGCTTCTTTGGGAATACGACAAAATAACAGGCTTTATGGAATCCAGACCGTACGCGGACACCTTCCAGGTAGTCACCGGATCCTGGGGTAACAGGCTGTATTCCTTTCATCCCAAAACGGGTGAACTCCAATGGGTTTGGAACAATAGCGGCAAAGGCCGCATGTACTCTCCTGCAGCCGTGTGGCCCGTTAAAGCCAACGGGAAGATCTTCATAACCACTCCCGAACGAAAATGTTATGCCATAAATGCCCAAACCGGCCGGACTGTATGGGAAGCCGAAGGCGGAAGGGAAAGTATGGGATTGTCCCGGGACGGTCGACAGATATACGTCAAAACCATGTTCGATTCCCTTTATGCCTTTCACACAGCTCCCAATAAGGCCATATCCCAGTGGAAAGTAGCCGGAGGGTTCGGTTATGAAATCGGTCCTTCACCGGTTACATCCTGCGACGGACAAGTATTTGTCCCTTCGGCAAAAGGAGAACTGTACGCTTACAATAAGGATACAGGGGAAAACCTGTGGAAAATACGCCTGTCCGACGGACTGATCAATTACGCACAACCCGCCGGCCTTTCACGGCTGGTAGTATCGACTTTGGACGGTAACGTTTACCTTATTTCGTACAAAACTTCCGGGCTTCAATAAACATGGACAACCAGGGAGACACTTCATCCGACTCCCTTTCTGCAGGATAAAGAGCCCAGTTCCACGGATAAATACAACGTTCCGGGTGCGGCATCATGGCCAGGTGACGCCCGCAGGCACTGGTCACTGCCGCCACAGCTCCGGGAGAACCGTTGGGATTGGCCGGGTATGAATCGTAGGAATACCTGACCGCTACGGCATAGCCTTCCTTGTTTTCAGGAAAATCGAATTTCCCCTCTCCGTGAGCCACCCATATACCCAGGCGGCTTCCCTGCAACGCCTTCAGAAATACGGAAGGATTCTCCTCTACGGTAACGTTTACAAAATTGCACTCGAATTTTCCGGATTCGTTGGGCAGCATTTTGGGTGACTTTTCCGGCGATCCGGGAGTGATCAGCCCCAACTGGGCCATTAACTGGCAACCGTTGCAAACACCCAGACTCAGGGTGTCTTCCCGGGCATAAAAACGGTCTATCGCTTCTTTCGCCTTCGGGTTGAAAAGAAAAGCCCCTGCCCAGCCTTTTGCCGAGCCCAATGTATCGGCATTCGAAAAACCGCCTACAAATACAATCAGGCGGATATCGTCCAGTGTTTCCCTTCCCGAGACCAGGTCCGTGGTGTGCACATCACGTACATCAAATCCGGCCAGGTAAAGCATCCAGGCCATTTCCCTGTCACATTGCGAACCTTTTTCGCGAATGATGGCCGCCTTAGGCAACGGACCTTCCCCGGCCAATTGTTCCCGGGTTTTTGCCAATTTACCCGACCACTCAGGAAAACGGAATTTCAACGGTGTTTTTCCGAAATTCTCAAAACGTTCTTTGGCCTTAACCGGGCCGCTCTGACGTATATCCATCAGGTAGGAAGTCCGGAACCAATGCTCGCGGAGTGCATCAATATCAAAATACAGGTCCCGGTCCACCGTGATCCTGCGTTCATTGCAGGGATATCCCACGATCCGCGTCATCACGTTATTCTGCAACAACAGGCCCAATGCCCGCGAAATATCACGACCCTTGATCTGAAGCACCACGCCGGGATACTCGGCAAATAATGCTGCCGCCCGGTCTGCTCCGGAAAGTTCCTCCAGCACATCCTCCCGCAAACGGATCCCTCCCCGTACATTGGAAAAACACATTTCCAGCAAACAGGTGAGCAATCCGCCGGCAGACACATCGTGCCCGGCCAGAACCATATCCTGCGCAATCAGTTCCTGCACCGTTTCAAACGCTCTTTTAAAAGCCCCGGCATCTTCCACATCGGGACAACAGGTGCCGATTTTCCCCAGGCACTGCGCCAGGGCAGATCCTCCCAGAGAAGAAAAGCCCTCCTTCCTTCCCGAAAAATCAATATGGATCAATGCCGAGTCAGACGCGTCTGCCCGGATCACCGGCTGTACCTTGCGCGGCACATCGGCTACCGGTGCAACAGTAGATATGATCACCGTTCCCGGAGAAAGCACCTTTGTGCCATCGGGATACTTTTGCGTCATGGAAAGGGAATCTTTCCCCGTGGGAATGTTGATCCCCAGTTCGCAGGCCATATCGCCCGCCGCCTTTACTGCACGGTACAAACGGGCATCTTCCCCCCGGTTCCGGCAGGGCCACATCCAGTTGGCACTCAGCGAAACACTCGGCAAACCTCCGTCCAGTACCACAAATACCAGGTTGGTCAACGACTCGGCAATGGAAAGACGGCTGCCGGCCGCGGGATCTATCAGACCCGGAACCGGCGCATGTCCCAGGGAAGTGGCTATCCCGGAAAAACCTTTTTGCGAAGGGACGTAGCCAATGGCTGTAAGGCCGTAATCGTTCAGGGGCAATTGCAATTCCCCGGCACACTGCTGATTGGCTATCCAGCCCGTTACGGAACGGTCCACTTTGTTGGTCAGCCAGTCTTTGCAGGCAACCGATTCCAGCTGCATGACCCGCTGTGCGTAATCTGTCAGGGAATCATTGTCCTGTAAACATTCAAGAGGCTCAAAAACAGGATCTTCCGTCACGTCTTCCATCACGGTATGCGGAACCGATCCAAACATATCCTCCAGATCCAGGTCAATGGGTTTTTCCCCGGTCTGTGAATTTTCAAAAACAAAACGGCCGTCACCCGTGATCTCCCCTATCACATACATGGGGGCCCGTTCCCTTTCGGCAGCCTGCTGCAACAGGGGAACAGCTTCCGGAGTCATTACCAGTCCCATGCGTTCCTGGGATTCGTTGCCTATGATTTCCTTGGCACTCAGGGACGGATCTCCCAGGGGAAGCTTGTCAATATCCACTTTCCCGCCGGCATCATCCACCAGTTCCGACAGGCAATTCAAATGACCGCCTGCCCCGTGGTCGTGTATGGATTTGATGGGATTTGAAGTACTTTCTGCCAACGCACGGATGGCGTTGTAAACGCGCTTTTGCATTTCCGGGTTGGCACGTTGTACGGCATTCAATTCTATGGCGTTTCCAAATTCGCCCGTAGCTACGGAAGAAACGGCTCCCCCTCCCATTCCAATGCGGTAATTGTCCCCTCCCAGGAGCACCATTTTGTCTCCTTGCTGCGGTTTTTCCTTCAAGGCATCGTCCTTGCGGGCAAATCCCACGCCTCCGGCCAGCATGATGACTTTGTCGTAACCAAAACGCCGGGCGTCCTCAATGTGTTCAAAACAAAGCAACGATCCGCAAATGAGGGGTTGTCCGAATTTGTTCCCGAAATCGCTTGCCCCGTCGGAAGCCTTGGTCAGGATGTCTTCCGGCGTATGGTACATCCAGGGGCGGCCTTCTGTTCTTTCCAATCCTCCTTTCAACCGTGGATAAGAAGTCATGTAAACGGCTGTCCCGGCTATAGGAAAAGAGGCTTTCCCCCCGGCTATGCGGTCCCGGATCTCTCCCCCGCTCCCGGTGGCCGCCCCGTTGAAGGGTTCCACGGTTGTCGGAAAATTATGCGTTTCTGCTTTCAGGCTTATAACCGTGTCGTTCTTTTGGGTATGAAAAAATCCGGGTTTATGCGGGAACTGCGGAACAAAAAACACATGATCGCGAGGCCCTTCAATAAAAGCGCAATTGTCTTTATATGCGGAAACTATCCGGTTGGGATTCGTCCGGGAAGTATTCCGGATCATATCAAAGAGCGTGAAGGGTTGCTTTTCCCCGTTAAGAATAAATGTCCCGTTAAAAATCTTGTGCCGGCAATGCTCGGAATTCACCTGTGAAAAACCAAAGATTTCCGAGTCTGTCAGGGGCCTGTTCAGTTTTTTGGACAAATTCTCCAGGTAGGCAACCTCTTCCGGATTAAGAGCCAGTCCTTCCGAAAGGTTATAAGCATTTATATCCGTGACATGCCTTATGGGTTCGGGAACCCTGCCGGTTTGAAAAATCCGTTCGTCCAGACCGGAATACATTTCCTGCAACATGGGATCATATTCACTGTCCTGCCGGGCGGGGTAAAATGCTTCCATCCTGACTATGCCGTGAATATTCATGTTTTCACAAATCTCTACGGCTACTGTACTCCACGGGGTGACCATTTCACGGCGCGGCCCCGTGAACCACCCTTTAAGGAACGCGTCCGAAGGATCTGCTTTTTTCGCATTGTCAAACAGCCACGACAATGCTTCTGACTGATCCTCAGTCAAAGCGTTTTCTGTCTGAAGTGCCAGCACCCGGGTGTTGTCATTCAGGAAAAATTGTATCATAAAAAGAGTTTCTTATTTGCCAAGCAAACGAACGAACAAATAAATTTTAGCAGCTTTGTTGAGTGTATCCACGGCATCAAATACTTCCAGGATATTGGTTCCCGTTCCCAAAACACCGTGGCGCTCCCACAACATGAAACGGAAGTTCTTCAGGTCTTTGATACTTGCACGGGCCAGTTCCATGGATCCGGGCATTTCGTAAGGCACCCAGGCCAGGCCGCGGGGTACACACATTTTAACCTCGGAATGCATTTCATACAAGGTTTCCGTGATCGCTTTGGTGCTCTGCAATTCCTTAATGTGAGAAAGGGCTATCAACTCGGTGGGATGGGTGTGGAAAACAACCCGCCTGCCGGCCGAAACCGGGCTTCCCTGCTGGATGGCTTCCTGTGCAAACATCTGGTGCATAAGCAAGTGGGAAGGCAATTCAATGGTAGGCGGCAAATCTTTGTCTGCCAGGATGTCAATGCTCTTCCCTTCTGTCGCTACACGTGTTATGATCCCCTGATCCATAGGATTGCGTGCAATGTCCCTCATCCGGGATCCTGCGCTGGTAACGTAATAATACTGACCGGCCAGTTCGGGTACCGTATGATATAGAGGAATTCGTGTAATCGCAGGAAGGTTCTTGTTTTCTTCCCCAATGAATTCAGTAACATTTACGGTAATATTTCCCGCATTCCTTTCTGCCCAACCCTTTTGCCACATGTAATCGGCAACCTGGGCTATGTCGTTGATTTGCATCTGCAATGGTCCGTTGTACTTCAGTATCATTTCATTAGCGTTTAATAAGTAAACAAATTTTCATAATTACCAGATCCAGTGTCCGGTGACTGTACGTCTGGAAAGGGATCTTATTCCCGACTAAAATGTCTATGATCTTTTCATCCAGAGACAATGACTGCTCCAGGTTGTGTATTCTTCCTTCCTGCTCAAAATAGGAAGTCCTTTGTATGTACAGGTTGAAATTATTGAACCTGTTGAAATTTTCAATGATCTCTTTCCGGAACTCATCCGATACATTCACCCCAAAAACCAGGCTGTTCAAAAGCGTGGCATCGGTCACCACTACATCCACTTTCCCTATCAGTCTTTCCACCCGGTGTGTCTGAACCTCAAAAATATGGTGCTGATGAGGCTCGCTGCCATCCAGTATATCCAGCTTTTCATCCCAAACCAATTCTTTGGCATATTCAGAAACGTATTCGGTTACAAGGCGTTGTTTCTTCAGTTTGCTGGCAATCTCCCAGGCACAGGTTGTCTTGCCGGAGGCAGGACCGCCAAAGAGGTTGACTATCAGTGTGTTTTTGGATGGCATGATCTTCTTAAGTCTGGAAACAACAAATATACTACTTTTTTAGAAAGGAATAAGGAAGTTTTTCCTTGCGAAATGTTCTTCCCCTGGCCGGCCTGGAAGACATATGAAATTCCAGTTTTCCTCCCTTTGCAAGTTCCTGATGTGTTATGTATGAAGCATCCAACAACTTGCCATTCCATCGGACTTCTCTTACGTATATGTTTGCCGGGTTCAGCAGAGGAGCTTCTATTGTCAGTATTTCGCCATTTTCCAGGTTTACGGTCATTTTTTTAAAATACGGAGCTCCCAGTACGTATTGGTCCGTCCCGGGACACAAAGGATACAGTCCCATGGCCGAAAAGACGAACCAGGAAGGAGATTCAACCGTTTCTCCGTAAGAATCCATCATGGCCCGCAATAATTTTTGTCCTTTCCACGGAGAAGCTGTCCAGGTGTACAGGTAAGGAAGTTGATCAAAAAGAGCCGTAGAATCCAGCCTTTTTTCGTATGTTTTCCTGCCGCCTGTACGTTCCACAATATCGTTCATATTATGGGGGACGAACAACAATCGGTCCCGGTTCTCCAGGGAATCGGAATCGTTGTGCCATGAAAGGTCGTTGTTCCGCAGGCTGGCGTATCCTGTTTCCGGTTCCAACAGCCATTGATAAGCCGTTACCAGGGCACGTATTTCATTCACAATATTGACATCTCCGGCTGCTCCTGCCATCATATAAACACACCAGCTCAAATACGAATAATCCCTGGTTAGCGCTATGGAGCCCGTATAAGATCCGGCCGGAACAAAACCGGATTCCCCCATCAGGCAGGCAATCGGATCATAGGGATTGGTTAATGTACCATTCAAGGCATCTAACAAATCAGGCGTCAGGGAAGCGGGCAACAATCCTCCCGCATGGGCATCTGCCAATAGGGAAACCGCTCCCGTGCAGAGTGCTCCCCCGGGCAACTTGTTCAATACGTTCCGGTTGTAATATGCCAACATGGATGCTACAAACTGGCGGCTTCTTTCGGGCTTGATGAAATTCATCAACGGATAACGCTCCCGTTCCACCGGGCTTAATGCCGAATAATTATCATAAAATTCGGAAAAATATATATTGTTGTCGTTCCCGCGGAATTTTCCGTCGCTATCCTGCAAGGAAGCAGGCGTTTCCATAATCCGGGCCAAAGCCTGGTAAAAAAGAGCCCTCCGGGTTTCCAGTTCTTCATTCCCGAAAGGATCGTCCACGGTGATGACAGCCAATTCTTTTTCCCACGCCTGGGAAGCTTCCCACTGAAGCGTCTCAAAACTTTTACCTTCCATTCCGGTTTCCAGGTTGTTCAACGCCCCGGCTGCATCGACGGATGAAAAAGCCATTCGTATCTCAAGTACCCCGTCATCCACGTATTGTTGCTCTCCCTTTACAAGATCAAAAACAAATACGACAGGAAACGCAGCCCCCGGCAGTATTGGATAATTTTGGGGAAAATCCGGATCTGCTTCTGAATAATAGCGTTTTAGCGGCCTGGAAAAACGGATGGCAAAATACATATGACCCGTTTCCCGGGTTCCCCGGTTGAATATATACCCGGTTACGGTAACGGGATTTACCACCCGGACCTCTGCCACCTGAGCTTCTGCCATTACGCCCCGGGAGTTCTGCTCCCCGGCGTTCTGCTCCCCGGCGTTGTGCTCCCGGGCATTCTGCTCACGGATATTTCCCGGCAGGTCAAGCACCAGGCTGCCCTCTTTTTGAGGACTCCCCGATGGCGTAAAATACGCATACCTGTGGATGGCTCCCCTTTGGGTGGCAACCACCTGGATTTCCATACCGGGTGAATCTGTCCGTACTTTATAATAACCGGGCGAAAAAAATTCAGATCCTTTTGTGATCTTCAACGGATTTCCACCGGGAACCAGAATGATTTCGCCGTATTGACCGGACGACGAGCTATGGTAGAACCGGTGCAAAAAAGCATCCACGGCTCCGGGTTGTGATTCTCCGTGATCCGATATAACTGACACAGAGCCAAAAGGCATAGAAACACCTTCTTCCCGGGACTCTGCAAAAAGCATGGCCGGCACTATAAGGGCCATGAAAAAGAAAAGGCGTCCGGTCATACTTCAATCAGGGTATAGGTGCGTGATCCGAGTTTCATTTTCTCAGCATGGCTGAGTCCGAATTCCCCGTCTGTGCGCGGATGTACAAAAGCAAACTTGTTTTCTCCTTCGTGCGAATGGGTGCTTTCCGGATCGGCCATGCTGCCCGGAGTGGCAGGAGCCGATTTGACCATATCAAAACAAGCCTGATCCAGGGCCAGCGGATCGAAAGAGGCCAGCATGCCGATATCGGGCACAATGGGTGTATCGTTCATGCTCCAGCAATCGCAATGCGGGGAAACATCCATGATAAAACTCACGTGAAAATGCGCTTTTCCCTGCAAAGCCGCCCATGCATATTCGGCGATCTTGGCCGTTAAGCCTTGTGCCGAGGAAGAGGCTCCCGGCCGGGCTGCATCGTACTGGCAAACAGCAACGCATTGCCCGCAACCCACACATAAATCGTAATTGATCACCGCGATCTTTTCCGCATCCAGAGTTACTGCCCCGTGGCGGCAATTGATCACACACTGCCGGCATCCCGTGCAATTGGCTCGTTCAATGACCGGCTGTGAATCTGAATGCAAGTGCAATTTCCCTGCAACACTGGCGCATCCCATCCCAATATTTTTCAACGCCCCGCCAAATCCCGACATCTCATGGCCTTTGAAATGCGTCATGCTCACCAACACATCGGCCTTGGCAATGCCCGAAGCGATACGGGCTTCTTTGCAATATTCTCCGGCAGGTATGGGGATAATCTCTTCATCGGTACCTTTCAGACCGTCGGCAATGACGACCGGAGCTCCCGGTACGCTTATGGGGTTGTACCCGTTCAGGTATGCTGTACGTAAATGATCCACGGCATTGGACCGGGAACCGCTGTAAAGTGTATTTGTATCTGTCAAAAAGGTTCTGGCACCCATCTGGCGCAACAGCTCTGCCATCCTGGAAGCGTAATTGTGACGCAGGAAAGCCATGTTTCCCAATTCTCCAAAGTGGATTTTGATGGCTGTAAATTTATCTTTACAGTCCAGCGTTCCTATGCCGGCCGCCTTTACCAGAAGTTCCATCTTTTTGGGAAGGCTCCGGCCGGGACGGGATCTGAAATTCGTAAAAAAGACTTCGCTCATACCGTTGTGTTTTCAGCGGCTAAGGTAACAAGATTTTACGTATCTTTAGGGAGAATTTTCAACGTATCTGAACATGAAAACAGTAGCCGAATGCAGTACCCATTTCCAGGCAGAAGTCATCAAGGGGAATTTGGAAAACGAAGGATTTCATCCGGTCGTTTTTGACAACAGCATGAACTCATTCCTCCCCATAAACAAGACAAACGGACAAAACCTGATTTTTGTCCGCGTGCCCGATGAAGAATACAAAGCGGCCCTGGAATACCTTGACTCCCAAAAAGGCCAACCTGATTAATTAAGACTTTAGACTTAGACTTTTTCGCTATAGCCGGCAATTTATCACTTTCGTATTCCGCTCATCAGACGAAAAGGTCAAGCCCGGGCTCTAACTGTTTGCTTTCACAGGTTACTTGTTCACTGCTTTACAAGACAAAGGGAGCTTTTTTGGATTGCCGAGGCTCCCTTTGTTTTGTCATTATGTGCTTTAGAAGCATTTGCCCGTTTTGCCATACTTACCACCTCCCGGTCAAGCCGCCCCTGTCAAATTATGAAGACAGTCTACCGCTCTCACTTGGTATTGTAGAAGTCTTTCAATACATAAAAAGCGGCTTTCTTGACTCCTTTTTCAGATACAAGGCCTTTTCGGTTGAAAAAGTCCTGTATATAAGGCAATTGCCTGCGCGGGGAACGAAAATCCATCAGGATCCAGGGCGATGTCCCGGCAAATCCTTCCACCCTGTCATACATTTCCAGGGTGTTTTTGTATACTTCCGCCTGGTATTCCTCGGTCCAGCGCTGACCCGGATCCCCGTGGTATCCCTGAAGGGCTCCGGCCCCGAACTCGCTCACAAAGAACGGCTTATCGTATGGTATGTACCATTGGCGTGTCTTGCAATCCTGCGGGGTTCCCCCGTACCAGCCCAGGTAATGGTTGAAACTGATGATATCTACAAAACGGCTCATGTAATCTTCCACCTTGTTGGTGTTGTTGCTGAAGCCGGATACTTCCATGGCCATGCTCAGCAGCCTGGTATCGTCCCGCTGACGCACCTGTTCGGCCAGGTTTTGCAGGAAAGCGTCCCGAGCCGGACTGTGGGGTGTTTCGTTGGCCACGGACCATACCACCACGGCACAGCGGTTCTTGTCCCGCTCCATCATTTCCCGTAACTGGGCCGAGGCGTTCTGCAGCGTGGGCGGGTTGTCATAACGGATGGTCCAGTAGACCGGAATCTCGGACCAGACCATCAAACCCATCTCCTCGGCAAGACGAATCGTATGTTCGTTGTGCGGATAATGCGCCAGCCGCACAAAGTTGCATCCCAGCTCTTTGGCCCACCCCAGCAGGATTCCGGCCTCTTCCCGGCTGATCACCCGCCCCTGCCGGAACGGAGCTTCCTCGTGGATGCTGATCCCTTTCAGGAAAACGGGCTGCCCGTTCAGCAGAATGCTTTTCCCCCGGGTGGCGATGTTCCGGAACCCGATCCTGTCGCAGAGGGTTTCTTCCGGTCCCGATACCGTCACATGGTAAAGACGCGGGGATCCGGGAGACCAGAGCTCCGGCCGGGCGTCCATGCGAAAATGCACTTCTCCCTGTTCATCGGTAACGAATTGCCGGTCAATGTTCAGTTCCGGGATCTGCAACCCAACGCTTACTCCGGCTGCAGGAGTGTTCAAACGGATATACCCTTCCACTGCATCTGTCACTCCTTTAGGCAGTTGTACCAGGTAGTCGTCAATGAAGACTTCAGGCGTTTCCACCAGCATCACGTCCCGGGTGATCCCCCCGTAATTCCACCAGTCAAAATTCAGTGTGGGCACGTTTTCCGGTTTGCGTTCGTTGTTGACCCGTACAATCACAAAATTATCACCTTCTTCCAGCAACGCGGTGACATCAAAGGAGAACGGGGTGAACCCGCCTTCGTGGGATCCCGCCTCCTTCCCATTCACCCAGACATTGCAGGTATAATTTACGGCGCCAAAATAGAGGAATACCCGTTTCCCGGGTCTGGCCGTATACGTGAAATCCTTTTTGAACCAGACAGTCCCTTCGTAAAAAAACAACCGGTCATCCTGCGTATTCCAGTCACCCGGGATGGTCATGGTGGCGTCCCGGTCAAAATTGTATTCCACCAGGTCTCCGGGAGCCTGGGCTTTGCGATTCTGAAAGAACCCGTTCTTCAACGGCTGGCGGCGGTAATCGTAATACCCGTTGTCCAAGGGGTCCACAATATAGTTCCAAGTCCCGTTAAGGGTCACCGTCCGGCGGGCGTACACATTCTGCAACACGGGATTGGAAAATCCCTGCCAGAAAAACAATACGCCCAGGATGCACAGCGTAATTCTTTTCATAATGTATTTATTTAGATTGAATGATCTTTCCGGCCCGGTCTACCAGTTGCAGTACATCCAGGCTTCTTTGGTGTGTATTGACGGCAGATTCCGCGGCTCCGGATTCAATAACGTCAATGAATTCCTTCAACTCGTAATACATGTCATCCGCTATGGTTGGCACTGAAAGATCGGTTGTGGTCCCGTCCCGCATCACCAGTACCGGGTCTTTCACGGTGGAAAGCTTGCCGAGTAGTATCCTTCCGTTTTCCCCTTGGATCTCCGATGGCAGGAACGAATCCGAGATCTTGGAAAACTCCACCACCGCTTCCATTCCGGGATAGGTCATCAGCACGGTTCCCTGTCCGTCCACCCCGGTGGACAGAAGTATTGCCGAGGCCTGTAACTGTTGCGGCATGCCAAAAAGATGCACCAGCGGTGCCAGCCCGTAGACCCCCAGGTCCCGCAGTGCCCCGTTGCCCATTCCGGCACGAAAGGCATTGCTTACAATTCCTTTTTTGAAATTGTCGTAGCGGGAAGAATACTGGCAAAACTGCGCGAAAAACCTTCTTACGGTGCCAATTTGCGGCAGTGCTTCCTTTATGCGGAAGAAATTGGGCAACAAAGTGGTCTTCATGGCTTCCATCAGTACCACCCCGTGGCGGCGTGCCTCCCGTGTCATGGCTTTCCCCTCGGCAAAAGAAGGGGCCAACGGTTTTTCGCAAAGCACGTGTTTCCCGTGTTCCATCATCAGCATGGCCTGCGGGGCATGAAAACAATTGGGAGAAGCTATGTATACGGCATCCACGTGCGGGTCTGCCGCCAATGCTTCCAAAGATGTATACGTATGCTTTACCCCGTATTTGTCTGCAAATTCCGTAGCACGTTCCTGCGTGCGTGAATAAACGGCCTGTAACTGAAAACGGGGATCGTGAGCGGCTCCCCTTAAAAAGGAATCCACGATCACATTGGAACCAATGGTGGCAAAACGGATCATAGAATAGTAAGTGAGTTGTACTGGATTCGAACCAGTGACCCCTACCCTGTCAAGGTAATGCTCTGAACCAGCTGAGCTAACAACTCAAAATGTCAATACACGCAAATGTGGGACAAAAATACAAAAAAGAACCGATTAATCAATACGCCGGAATTGCACCGGTTCCCTGTCCAGGTTGTTCGCACGGCGTTCCAGTTCGCGCAGTTTCAGTTTTACCGGGGCAGTGACCAACTCGGGACAATTGAAAGAACGGGTAAGGGTCCCGTAAAAATGCACCGGGTCTTTCTGGGGCAACAGGAACGGTTTTCCCACACGGCCATTTTCGTCTATGTACCCTATGTAAGGCAGCACCAGCAATCCGTCGCGGCGGCGGCTGGAAAAAACCACCCACGCGGAATTGCTGCTCCAGCTGTGGTAACTTTCCACATCGGGACTGTTCCAGGCATCAAGCAGGCACCACGTCCCGTTTTCCAGGTCAAGCAAAGCCAGTTCCGAGGCCCGGTGGTTCACCGGGAACGTGCCGAAATCCAGCAGGGAAAAAAGGATGTACCTGCCGTCGGGTGAAGGAACGGGCTGGGAAATGCTTTTCCCTATGGAAACGGCATCGATGACCGTATGGATCTCTTTTCCGGTTTCGCCTGTAAGCGGATTAAAATCCACCCGGCACAGATTGTACCGCAGCTCCCTGTACTCAGAAGGCAGGTCCTGTTCCGGTGCCAGGCAGAAATACAGGGAACGCCCGTCGGCCGAGAATTTGGGAAACGTCTCAAAAGCCGCGGTGGTCAGCAGGTCTGAAGCCAGGATGCAATTCTCCTGCATATCGTAGATCACTATGTCCGATACCAGGTCATATACTTCAACCCGGTCTTCCGCCGTAACGTGGAAAGATTGGTACGTTTTGTTGAGTGAATAGGCAATGAAACGCCCCTCGGGATGCCAGGAAGGATAGGAAAAGGCCGAGGCGGTGGAATCGGTGCGGCTGTCCAGGTATTGGAACGTTCCTTCCTTCTGCAGCACCGTGGCCCCCTTCTCTCCCCGAACGTGCAGTGTAAAATAATCGGGATCACCCTGCTTGAAGGAATGGCAATTCACACAAGTTTGCGGGATCAGGGTGTTTTCATAAATAGCCTTGGTACGGAACGAGGACAGCTCGCGCTGGTAGATGCCCACTTTGCTGTACACTTCGTATCCGGGAGCAATATGACGGTAAACCAGCCCGTGATCAATGGGCTGATCGCTTACATATATGGTAAAAGCAAGGTATTTGTGCCATTGTTTCCCGTTGCGGCCGCGTACCGTCACCCGGAGGCTGTCCCCGGTATTCTTTTCCAGCAGCTGTTTCCACCTGCGTGGTGAAAAGCGGACAACGCGTTTCCCGGAACCTTTTATGATGGTTCCGTCAGTCCCTTCCACCATGGCTTCCAGGCGGCTGAACGCGTTTCCCATATTTTCCTCAGGGCTTTGGAACGCTGGCTGTTCCACCGTGAAGTTCAGCGGAGCGATATTGACCGGAACCGTAACTTCCCGGTAATCGGGCCAGATCACCGGCAGGGAATCCTCAATGACTTCTTCCCCCCTGTAATGGCTGCAGGAAAATACGGTGATCAGGGCCGCGAAAGCCAAGCTATGTTTTAGTAAAGAAGACATAATACCAATACGTTTTTCCAAAATCTTTTTTCAAGGCCCGTTCCGGCCGGCCTCCGGCAAATTGCTGATACATGGCTGTAAAATCATCCAGCTTTTTGCGTACGTCGCCGGATATGTTCCAGGGGATTCCTTCCAGTGAAGTGTTGTTTTGCACCCAGTACAGGACCAGGGCTTCCTGGTAGGGAACGGGCAAAGGTTTGTCGCTCCCGGCGGGATATTCCAGGATGATGTAATCGGCAAACCGTTCCAGGTCCTTGGCCAGCAAGGTATAGGCCAGCATGTAGGCGTAAGCCATCGTGTTCTCCCGGTTGCCCCTATAGAGGACATCCAGCATGGCATTGAGCCCCTGCGGACTGAACAGCATTTCGTCCCGGTAACGGATCCTGCGAATGCGGCCATAAAGGGGATCATTTCCAAGGGCTTGCATGGCCTCTTGCGCCCATTTCCGGTAAAAGAGGGTTTTGGATAGCTGCTCCAGGTAACCGCGGGCCACCCGGTAATGACCGTTGATAATGTTTGTTTGGGCAAGGCGCTTATAAGACCGGGCACTCTTTTGAAAATCGGGGATAGCCTCCATGGCATCGTAAGCATTCCGCTGGGCAGAGTTGACCATGCCCAGGTGAAGGTACACCTGGGACATCATCAAAGGCGTGACGAAATCCCTTCGGAAAGGAAGCATAAGGCCTTCCGGTCCCTGTTGCGGGTAGTGGAACAGCTCCGTTTCCAGGCGGCCGGTATGCCATAAGGCCAGGTTGACGGCCACCATTTCAATGGAGGAACCGGGGGCATCTTTTTGGGCCCGCTGCAGGATCTGGCCCCACTGCTCTTCATACACAAGGGTGTCGTATTCAAAGAGCCTTTCCTTATCCAACTCGGCAAAACGGAACAGGCCAAACACCGTCCCGGCAGTGATCAACACCCACAACACCGCAGATATGATCCAGCTTCCGCGACCGTATTTCGGAGCGGGGATCAGCCGGCACAAAAGGGGGACGGCGGCTGCCAATGCCCAGGCAATGTACTGCATGGGATATGAAAAGTAGTAATATCTGTAAAAGTGGATCCCTCCCAGTAGCTTTTCATAAGGATACTGCCAGAAAAGCCGGACTGCTACAGGATACAGAAACACGAGCGCCACTGCCGGAAGCACCCGGAGGACATAGGATTTCCAACGGCCGGTGTTCCCAATGCGTAACGCTTCCAGGTAGAGGAAACAAGCCGTGAAAATGAGCACCGTTCCGCCGGCCAGAAAGAACAACACCGGCTGCAGGATATAAAATACGGCAATCCTTGATTTCCGTTCGCCGGCGCGCTGGTAAAGGTTCACGGCCCAAAGGGCCAGCAACAGAGCCACCACCGCTGAAATCATGTAATTCTCGTTGCACAACAACAGCCAGACAAAGGCAGAAGGCAGATATGTGAGCGGATACAAAAAAGTATTGCCGGGTGTGCTGCTACGTGCACTGTCATAGGCGCTACCAGGAACGATGCCGGGAGCACTGCTATGTGCACTGCCAGGAATTCGGCCAGCCACTCGGCCAGCCACTCGGCCAGTCACCCCATATGAAATCCCGGCCACCAGCCGTTGCATCAGCACCAGCAATATAGCTATAATGAGGGCTCCGGCCCACGGATACCGGAAGAATTGAGTAAAAAAACCGCCCAGGTAAAAGGAAAAGCCCTCCGGATGCAGGACCGAGTCCACGAAATAGTCCGTCCCAAAACGGAAAAACTGGAACTGTTCGTGAAACCGCAAATGGTACGGAAGCACTAACCAGAAAAAAAGAAAAACACCCAGCCCGAAAACCAGTGAAGAGACTTTTCGCATAAGACAAAGTTAAGAAAAAGCTT